>Ga0209373_10004734_pt1 | contig 11582 bp, 7 predicted proteins | sample Higcelweek5metaG_FD_187173 | JGI IMG/M metagenome (GOLD analysis project Ga0209373, IMG submission 187173) | Freshwater pond sediment microbial communities from the University of Edinburgh, under environmental carbon perturbations - High... | ecosystem: Environmental > Aquatic > Freshwater >... | reverse complement strand
AAACCGGATTCACTTATCTGGAGGAACACAAAAACAGGGCCCACGCCAGCCAGAGCTACATGGGCAGGCCGTTCCGCCGGAAAGAACTGGACGATACGCTGGAAAAACTCTCCCTCGAACTCGACACGGACGCTCAATACCGGAACGGCGCATGTGTCAAATTCCTGCTGGACCGCAACGGGGGAATCGAAACATCAGCCACCCTTCCCCGCAAGCCGGACTGGAAAGGACTCGGCCTGAAATTGCTCGTATCAAAGAGCCGGACAAACTCCGGCGACTTGTTCCTGTATCACAAGACCACGCATCGGGAATTCTACGACGCCTGTTTTCACGAGGCTCGGGAACTTGGCGCGCACGAAGTCGTGTTCCTGAATGAAAAAGGGGAACTGACCGAGGGCGCGATTTCCAATATCTTCCTGAAGATCGACGGTCACTGGCACACGCCGCCGGTTGTCTGCGGACTTCTGCCCGGAATCTGGCGCACCCGCATGATCCGGGAACTGGATGCACGGGAAACGCTCCTGACTGCCGACGACCTCAAAAGAGCCGAGGAAATCCGGATCGGAAACTCCCTGCGCGGAACCGGAATCGTGAAGGAAGTGCTTTTCTGAATCCGTGGAATGATCCGGTCAGGAAAGTTTCTCCAGCCTTTTGATTCCGTTGCGGGCCATGGTGAGACGGAAACGGCTGATCGAAACCCGGTCGTCGGAGCGTCCGACGGAACAGCGGATCGTGATGTAGATATGATAGACGCGCGCCGCCTTGACGGTCGTGATTCCCCCCTCGCCGTCCGGCATGTGGATTTCTCGGACCGGATTGTCCATGTGTTCCAGAAAACGGCGGATGTTGAAGCGGATGATGTCCACGAGCCCATCCACCTGAAAATCCGAATAGATGGACTCGCAGTTTTTGGAGCAAATCTTCAGATATTTGCGGGAATGGATCACCGATTCCCCGAGGAAGGTGCTTTCCATGAAGGAGATCGGATCGCTGCCGTGGAGCATTGCAATTTCCGGCTTGACTTTGGAAACGTTCACGTATGAAAAGTTCTCGCGGCAGACGCCGACGTCTTTTCCCAGAGAACTGCGGATGGTGGTCTTGAAATCATACATGTAGGCGCGCATTTTCGAGTAGAGATACCCCCGGGAAAGTTCCTTGATGCGGTCCTTGAACATGTAAGCGACAACAAGAATCACGCAGAAGGTCAGGGAGAAATCCTTGAAGAACATGCTCTGGGAAAGAAAGGTTACGGCGGTGGCGAAGGTCATGGCCAGTCCAGCCGCGATTCCGAAGATCAGATTCATCAGGATCACGCCGTCCTGCCGGGTATCGCTTTTCAGGAACAGTACGCTCGCCATGACTTTCTTAAGGATGTTTTCGCGGTAGAGAAGCTCTTCGTTGAGGGAATCCTTCCGGGGAACCGACGGATACCCGCACTTCTCCCGGTAGTCGATCTCGGCGGTGACGAGATCCACGAGCCGACGTTTCACGGAAGGCGCCCAGTCCAGTTCACCGGCTTCCTTGCGGACAGCCTCATACAGGGAATAGCGGTATTTGTTTACGGTCAGGCTGAGGAATTCATCGACCAGCCGGAACATTTCCATGTGTTTCGGGTCGGTGGCGGGATGCTCCAGAAGGGGCCGCAGGGAACGGAAACGGGTGACAGCGTTCAGACCATCCGCGAGGTAGGCGTCCACAACCTGCCTTGCGTCGGCGTTCCGGAGGTGTGCTTCCGTAATGCTTTCCTCGTCCCGGAGCGCACTCTTCATAATGGAGCAAAACAGTTTCATGCGTTCTTCATAGAGGGCGATTTTTGCGGGATTGGCGGAATCCTCGGACACCGCGTTCACGGCGTCGGAAAGCTTCCGGAAGGGAGACTCCCCGCCATCGCAGATTCCGTTCAGTCGGACGGCCGGTGTTTTCAGGCGGATATATTTGTGTATATCCCGGTAGAAACTGTCGGAACCGTAGGTCTTGCTGTTGATTCCAAGGTTGTTCGGAATGAAGAGATACGTATCGACAAAATATTCGTTGAATTCGCGGTTGCGGTCCAACGGATAGGCGAATTTCAGCTCGAACTGGTATTTGTCATGAATCTTGAAGGCTTCCGAAATATTTTCCATGAGCTGAATTCCCCTTTTTCTCAAAAATACATCCGGGAATGTACCTTTTCTCGGGCATTTGTCAAGTTTTCCCCCTTTTTTTTCTTTTTTTTCTTTTCCAGACTTGTATTTCATCCAAAAAAAAGGAAATTATGTAGTTTAATTTCCCAAAACAAGCAAAGGAACTCAATATGTCTTATCTGATCAAAAGAGCTGTCGCGCCTGTCAAGATTTCCGACGACTGGAACAGCCCCGCATGGAAAGCCGCGGTTCCCCTGAAACTGGAATACGTGTTCGACCGGAGCAGCGACCACCGCCCGCCGACCACCGTCAAGATGCTGTATGATGATCAGTTCATCTACGGACTGTTTCAGGTCGAAGACCGCTATGTCCGCGCGGTTCAGACGGAAAGCCAGTCGAGCGTTTGCACGGACAGCTGCGTCGAATTCTTCGTCCGCCCGGCAACGGATGACCGTTACTTCAATTTCGAGATCAACTGCGGTGGCACCATCCTGCTGTATCACGTCCGCGACTGCCGCAAAGGCGACTATGACAAGATCCCGGAAGCCGATCTCGCAACCATCGAACGCTTCCACACGCTGCCGAAAGTCGTAAGCCTTGAAATCACCGAACCGACCACGTGGCGCCTCGGCTTCGCCATCCCGCTCTCCTTCTTCGTGAAGTATTCCAAGATCGACCCGAAGCTTTCCGGACAAGTCTGGCGCGCCAACTTCACCAAGTGCGCCGACAAGACCTCCCATCCGCACTGGCTTTCGTGGCTGAAGCTTTCCAAGCTCGATTTCCATCTGCCCGCCGAGTTCGGGGAAATCGTTTTCGAGTAATCCGAAAGCAACCCGAAAGGACGGTCATTTCATGGCGATCACTTCCAGCGACATAGCGAAACTGGCAGGGGTGTCCCGTTCCGCCGTCTCCGCGGTGCTGAACGGGCACTACAACAAAGTTTCGCTGGCCAAGCGCGAGAAGATTCTTTCGATCGCCCATGACTTCCATTACCGTCCCAACCAGGCGGCGCTGATTCTTGCAAGAAAGGCGGTCCGCAAGGTCGGAATCATCACCAGCCCCTTCATGTCGGGACTCTACAGCGACCTTGTCAGCAAGCTCGTTTTTCTGCTGAAGGAGCGCCGTTATTCCTCATCCGTCTTGCTGCCGGTCGACGCGGCCGACGAAATGGAGGCAATTCTGGACATGGATTCCTCGGGAGTGGACGGCATCATCGCCGCCTACGCGCTCAATGACATCCACAAGTTCAATATACGCGCACCGATCGTCAGCATGTCGCCCTACCCCGGACAATACGAACTGCGGGTCGACCTGCGGCACTCTTTCCAGCTCGCGGTGGAACATCTGAAAGGACACGGCCACACGGAAATCGGCATGCTCTGCCCGAAACTGTCTGTGGTGCCTCTCCAGCACAAAGGGTATCTGGATGCCCTCGGGAATGCGCATCCGCATATTCTGGAAGTCACGGAAAACAAGTCTTTCGCCTCGGAATTGAAACAGTTGGTGGAAAAACAGAATGTCCGCGCATGGACTGTCACCAACGATCTGCTGGCCGCCAAGTTCATGAAGTTCCTGATCCGGCAGGGATACAGGGTGCCACAAGACATCGCGCTCATCGGGTTTGACGGCGCCCCTCTGGCGGAAATCACGCCCTGTCCGCTCACGACAGTGATTTTTCCGGCATCCGCGGTCGCCGCGCGTGCCGTGGAAATGCTGTTTGAAAAGATCGACGGCGGAGACCATTCCTTCCGCAAACCGCCTGAACTGATTCCTCCCGAACTCTATATCGGGGAAAGCTGCGGGTGTCCGCCGCACGGCAGAAACACGATGGTCTGGGACGGACAGCGCATCTCGCTCGACGGAAGGCTCCCGGAATAAGGGAAATCCCCGGCTCTCAGCGGTTCAATTCCTTCCGCATGAAATCCAGCAGGACGTCGCGGTATTCCGGACGCTTCAGCGCAAATTCCAGCGTGGTCAGCAGGAAGGAAAGTTTGTCGCCCGCATCGTGGCGTTTTCCGCGCACCTTGACCGCATACATATCTTCGCGTTTCACCAGACGGCGCATGGCGTCCGTGAGCTGGATTTCGTTGTTCTTTCCGCGCGGGGTCTGTTCCAGTTCCTCGAAGATCGCGGGAGTGAACACATAACGCGAGGCGATCGCCAGATTGCTCGGCGCGGCGGAGGGGGCCGGCTTCTCGATCAGGTCGCGGAGATGATACAGATAACGGTCTTCCGTCGTGCCGTCGATCACGCCGTAACGGTGAACTTTCTCCATCGGCACTTCCTCGACCGCCACCACGGAGGCTTTCTTTTCATGGTAAACCTCCAGAAGTTCCGAAAGCACGGGCCGCTCCCCCGATGTGACGTTGTCGCCCAGCAGAACCGCGAAAGGTTCGTTTCCGACAAAGTTCCGGGCGTAGCGGAGAGCCCCGCCCAGCCCGTCCAATTCCTTCTGATAGACATAATGGATGGACGCCCCGCGTCCGATGGAACGCAGTTCTTCCAGAAGGGCGGTTTTGCACGATGTCTCCAACCGCTGTTCCAGTTCAAATTCCGGGTTGAAATGACGGCAGACCGCCTCCTTCCCGGAAGAGATGACGATCAGGATTTCATCCGCGCCGGAGGCAACTGCCTCCTCCACTACATATTGAATCACCGGCTTGTCCACAATCGGGATCAGCTCCTTGGGAACGGACTTCGTGAACGGCAGGAAACGGGTGCCGAATCCGGCGGCGGGAATGACTGCTTTCATTTCCAGGCGTCCTTCTGATTTTTGACAATGACCGGCTTGATCACATCGATCTGGAAGTCGCGGAACGTCCGCACAAGATTCCCGAACATTTTTTCGTCCTCATACGTTCCGATGATCGCCCCGCCCGAGCCCGTGAACTTCGCGGAAGCGCCCGTTTTGCGCGCCAGTTCGACCATCTGGCGGTTCTTCTGGCTGATGGCGTCGGAACAGACCTCGCAGCGCAGATCGAAATTGCGGTTCAGCAGCAACGGAATTTCCGAATAATCGCGTTTTTCGAGTGCATCCTTCACCCGGTCGGTCAGGGATGCCCATTCCTTCATGGCATCGAGCACCGACTGTTTCCCTTCCAGAAAATCCTGCCGCAGACGGCTGTGGAGGACTTCGGAACCTTCCGCGAGATCGGTACGGTATGCAATGAAAATATTGAGATCGTCCGGAATCTCGATGGGTGTGTATTTTCCGACCCGGTATTTCTCCATGTGCGCCCGGTTGAAATCCATATAGACCGGATAATTGTAGGATTGCGCCACGCGGTCCTGAAGTCCGGCCGGAATTCCGAGCTCCTCCTTTTCCACCGCCAGCACAAGATTGGCGAAGTGGTCGGGCTTGATCTTGACCTCATAAAAAAGACAGAGCGCCCGCATCGCCGCGGTAATGATCGCCGAAGAACCGGCGAGTCCCAGACGGTTCGGAATGCTGCTCCGGTAGCGCATCGTGAAATTCTTGTCTTCGATGGAAAGGTTGTTTTCCTGCACGAATTCATAGAATTTCTTGATCGTGGCCTTCAGCAGACGGATGCCGCCGTAATAGCCGTAGAGGGCAATGTCCTGATGAAGCTCCTCCATGCTTCCGAAAGTATTGTGGTCGCGCAGAGACGGGAGAAGGTCAAGCTCCGGGCTTTCATACAGTTCGGCTTCCGCTTCATAATTTTCAAACACGAAGGCGATCGTCTTCCCGAAGTAGCCGTCGGACGGATTTCCCACAAGGGCCGCCCGCGGAAACGCTTTACACCGCAGAATCATTTGAATGTTCTCCCGAAAATATGAGGATGCATGCGAAGGAAATCGATCAGGGACAGATTGGTATGGTATCCGGGATCGGCGTCCGGCACGGCGGGAATCGCATCTGAAATCCCGCCGGAAGCGTCGCGCGTCTGACACGCAAAGCCGTTTTTCTGAAGATAACGGGAAAGAAACGTTTCAAGCGCGGTTGAAATCAGCGGAAGGAGACGTTCCGACTCTTTCGGATACAGGACGCAGAGCTGGGCTCCGGCGCGGACCGTTTCCGGCAGATTCCACCACGGCATGTCGGAATTCACATTCCGGCGGCGGACCAGATCATAACTTTTGACGATTCCGCCCGGTCCCGGCTGAAACCCGAGCTCGAAGAGATGACAGAACAAATCCGGCAGCAGTGCTTCACAACGAGCGGAAATCTTCCCGAAACGGACAGTGTCCCGCATTTGGAGCAGGCATTTTCCGGCCAGCCCGATGAACTCCAGCGCATGGCCCGGATCGCAGAGAATCGAGCCGTCCTTTTCCACCCACGGGCGATGATCGGAATCCACCGCCTCCACAAAGTCGAGCTTCCGTAGATTTCTGTACTGACCGAGATTCAGATGATACGTCAGAATGAATTCGATGAATTCTTCGGCCCGGTCCAGCCAGAACGGCTGTTCCGGGTGTTCTTCCGCGAAGAGCGCCAGACCCGAAAGCGCGATCATGCGCGGTCCCTGGATCAGTTTGCCCGGAACAAACGCAACCGGATTTTTCGGATCGAACCCGTGCTGGTCCGTATGAAACTGTTCTTCGGCGATATCCTTCACCACAAAACGGAACATCCGTTCCGACTCGGCTTCCAGAGAGGAATTCTTCTCATGACTGGCGGCGGCGAAAAGTCCCTTGGAATAAAAGAGATCGCTGAAATTGGCCCGTTCGGAATTCCGCTTGAAATGAGGTTTTCCCTCTGGCGACAGGGCGAAGTCGATGCGTCCGCCGTTGAGGGTGCGCAATCTTTCCAGCGCAGGGAGGACCGACCGCAGGACATTTTCCACCCGGCTCTTCCGGAACAGGTCGCCTTCTTCCGAGAAATAGCGGGCGTGTCCGGCCAGACTTTCGAGTCCGCGTCCCTGAATCCATCCGTAAATGTAGTCCTTTCCGCGAAACGCCGGGGCGTCTGGAGGAAAATCCGCCCCGGACACAATATCGAACTTCGTGTCGATGACACCCCGGTCCGCATTTCGCTCGAAACGGGCGCAAATGCAGTCGATCGAATCGCAGATCAGGCGATGAACCGGATGTCTGATATCTGAAAGGGTCATTATTACACGCCGGCGAGAGTCCCTTTATAAGAGCGGAGCATGTCATCGAGTTTCAGGGAGAAATCAACGCCTTCACCCCGGACGCTCAACACGCCGGAGGCATTGGTCTTTCCGACCTTCGCAAAGGAGAAGCCCGCAAGCGCCTTTTCCAGCGCGGCGGCCTTTTCCGGCCTGCAACTGACCAGGAAACGGCTGTTGGATTCGGAGAAGAGAATCTCCAGTCCGCTCATTCCCCTGGCATGAGGCGCCTTTGAAAGATCCAGTTCCACGCCGACGCGTCCGCCCATTGCGGCTTTCGCGACGGATACGGCCAGACCGCCCGACGCCGGAGCTCCGGCGGAAGCGAGAAGTCCGGAGCGGATCGCTTTTTCCATCGCCTTGCACAAAGACAGGGATTTTTCCGCATCGACCTTCGGGACCGCGTTACCGACCGCGCCGAGAAGAGCGAAATATTCGCTGCCGCCGAGCTCGGGAAGGGTCTCGCCGATCACATAGACGTCATCGCCTGCCTCCTTGAAATCGGGAGAAAGGGCACTGGAAATATCGTCGATTTTGGAAATGGTGCTGAAAAGGACGGTCGGCGGAATGGAAATCTTGCGTCCGCCGCGAGTGCTGTCGTTCTTCATGCTGTCCTTGCCGGAGATGCACGGAACGCCGAACGCGCACGTATAGTCGTAGAGGGCCTTGTTGGCGCGGACAAGCTGTGCCATCTTGTATTCTCCGTCGGGCGTCTTTTCGCTCTGGACGGGGTCTGGCCAGCAGAAGTTGTCCAGACCGGAAATGCGGTCGACGCGTCCGCCCGCGGCCACCGTGCGGCGCACGGCGAGGTCGATCACGGAAGCCATCATGTGATAGGTGTCGATATCGCTGTAGCGCGGAAGGACGGCGGAGGAAAGGACCACGCCTTCGCGGGAAAGCGGTTCGATCATGAAGACCGAGGCGTCAGCCGCCACATCGCGTTCCTTGCCGACATACGGCTTGATCACGCTCAAGCCTTTGACCTCGTGGTCATACTGACGCGCCTTGTATTCCGCGGAACAGATGTTCAGGGAACCGAGAAGGGCGACAAGGTCCTTGCCCGCGTCGCGTCCGGACAGGGACGGTTCCGCAAAATGAGGAGCCTTCCACTTCGCCTGAAGGGAAAGACGCGGGAGTCCTTCGTGCATGAAATTGATGTCGAGAGAGCAGACCGTGCGGTCGCCCCAGAGCATCCGGAACTTGCCGTCGTCGGTGAATTCGCCGAGGACGGTCGCTTCCACGTCGCGGTCGGCGGCCAGCTTGAGGAATTCTTCGATATTTTCCGGCTGGACGGCAAAGCTCATGCGTTCCTGAGCCTCGGAAATGAGGATTTCCCACGGCTGCATTCCGGCGTATTTGAGGGGCGCCTTCTTGAGGTCCATGACGCAACCGCCGCAGATGGAAGCCATCTCGCCGACGCTGGAGGAAAGACCGCCCGCGCCGTTGTCGGTCACGAAACGGTAGAGTCCCTTGTCGCGGGCCTCGAAAATGAAGTCGCCCATGCGCTTCTGGGTGATCGGGTCGCCGATCTGGACGGCCTGGACGGGGCTGTCCTTATGGAGCTCTTCGCTGGAGAAGGTCGCGCCGTGGATGCCGTCCTTGCCGATGCGTCCGCCGGTCATGACGATGAGGTCGCCGGGCTTGATGCTCTTTTCCCAGCCGTTCTGTCCGTTGATCTTTTTGGGAAGGGTTCCGAGCGTGCCGCAGTAGACCAGCGGCTTGCCGATATAGCGGTCGTCAAAGACTTCCCAGCCGAGACCGTAGGGAATTCCGCTCTGGTTTCCGCCGTCGATCACGCCCTTGTGGACGCCGTCGCGGAGACGGCGCGGATGAAGGAGTCCTTCCGGAACGTCCTTCGGATCGGTGAACGGAGAACCGAGGCAATAGCCCCAGACGTTGACCAGCAGATTGGCGCCCTGCCCCGTGCCCATGGGGTCGCGGTTGACGCCCACGATGCCGGTCATCGCGCCGCCGTAGGGATCGAGCGCGGACGGGCTGTTGTGCGTCTCGACCTTGTAGACGAGGTCGAGCTTGTCGTTGAAGGCGACCACGCCCGCGTTGTCGGAGAACACGGAGACGAGCCAATCGATCTTCTTCGAAATTTCAGAGGTACTCTTCTTGATATAGGATTTGAAGAGGGAGACGATCTCCTCCTTCTTCCCGTTTTCGTCCACATAACAGACCTTGGCGTCGAAAATCTTGTGCTTGCAATGCTCGGACCATGTCTGGGCAAGGACTTCAAGTTCCACGTCGGTCGGGTTCTTTCCGAGCCCGAATTTCTCGCGTCCCGCCGCATTGCGGAAATAGTTCTGGATGGCTTTCATTTCGTCCAGCGTCAACGCCAGGATTCCCTTGCGGCTGATTTCCAGCAGTTTCTCGTCGGAGACTTCCAGATCGAACTCGCGGACGACTCCGGATTCGGCGCCTTTGACGAGCGGTTTGTTGAGGGGGATCCCGTTCGCCTTGACCTCGGCGGCGGAAAGGACCGTCACCGATTCGATCAGTTCGTTGGCCAGCACCGAACGGGCGATTCCGAGGAGCCTTTCCTTCGTCAGGGACGGCGCCTTGAAGAGATATTCGACGGAGCTGAAAACCTGTTCATCCTTGCGGAGTTTGCGCCCGATGATGTCGCCGATCGCCTCGTGGGCGGTGCGGGCCACGTTATCGGTCACGCCGGGCCGGAAACCGACCGCGGCAAGGAAGTCGTATTGGATCGGAGGATTCTTCGTTTCGCCGATCACCCAGTCCTGAGTCACGGGATTGGCCAACTCGCGGGCAATGCGTTCCGCCTCTTCCCGGGTAATATCGGCGCAGACCGTGAAAACATCACGCGTGCGCAAATCCTCGACAACGTCCAGTCCGGTGAAGTTCCGGATGGTCCGCATGACGGACTGACCGCGCGAATCGCTCCACTGAGCCTTGACGGAAATCTCGATTCTGAAATCCATATTTTCTCTTCCTTCTATGGTAAAAAAACAATCAAAAAAATCAAGAAGAAAAAATACAGCCGAAACCGTTGTTTTTCAAATATGTTTCATGATTTTACGACGAAAAAGTCCGCCTTCCTCAAAGAGGGACGGACAAAGTCGCGATCCGCCACGGTTCGAGCGTTTCCCCGCAGGAAGTCCCGTTCCATTCAGGGTGACAGGGATCATCGCCCTGATTCTGCACCGTGATGAGCCGCCGTCCGTTCTCCACGCTCATATCCCAGCAGCGGAGAGCCGTTCCGGCGAATCCTCCGAAAGAGCCTTCCGGAGGAAGTTCCCCCTCATGCGGAGGAGCCGTCACATGAACCGGAGGCAGTTCAAAATTCTCCGAAAGTTCGACGGGATCGGCTTTCTCCGGCGCAAACACGAAGGAACCGAGCAGTTCGCCGTGGTCGGCAATCGGCATTTCCGCGTGTTCGTCGGCCTCGCAGAGACCGTCGGAACTGTAACGCTGTCCCCGCGCCAGAATCGCGGCAAACGATCCGCCCTCGTTCTCGAACGCGTAAACGCTGTCCGAAAGCAGGAAGTATGACGAACCGTCCGCCTCGTAAACCTTCTGGAAACGGCCCCCCGGAACAATCGGCGTCTCGCCCCGTGAAACGCTTCCGCCGGGCACGTCGTAATCGATCCGGCCCCCTTGCGGCATCCGCATCTTCAGACGCTTGCTGCGCCCGCCCCAGAGAACCCGGGTGTCAAGCCGGATTTCCGGACGGTTCCGCAGGACGGAAAAGCGCAGATCGATGCGTCCCGACTCCCCGCGGAATTCGGCGTGGATCATCGCGCGTTCGGGACCGGATTCGATCACGCGGAACGCTTTAAGTTTCCATTCCTCGCAGAGTTCCAGACAGCTTGCGTTTGCCGGAATGTTCGTCTGGTCCCCCCATGATCCGGTCCGGTCATGATACACACCGAATCCGAGCGGGATTTTCTTCTTTCCCAACGAAAGGAGAACCGTATTGCCGGAAGGATCGACCGTGACCGAGGAAAGATCGTTGGAAATCCGGTCGGGCGCCTCCGAATAAGCCCGGTGAAGCTCCGTCGAGGGAACATATCCTGCATTTTTGCGGAAACCGACCGTGAAAACCCTGTATCCGGACGCCGGAAGTTCCAGTTCAAAGATCATCCGGAAGCGGATCGGCGGAAGTCCCGTCAGGGCATTGTGTTCCGTATGAATCCGCTGGAATGGAACCAGTGCGCCGTCCGGCCCGCGAAGCTCGACCTCCTCCCGCCCGTCGGGAGAAGTCTGATAGTCCCAGACCGGATGAAAATCGAGCTGGGATTCGAGTTCGACGAATCCCCGGAACGGACGCGGAAACGGATTGAAAAAGAGGTGGGGGACCGCCTGCGGACGGTTGTATTCCACGTCCGGGACCCGGATCGAA
>Ga0209373_10004733_pt1 | contig 11586 bp, 11 predicted proteins | sample Higcelweek5metaG_FD_187173 | JGI IMG/M metagenome (GOLD analysis project Ga0209373, IMG submission 187173) | Freshwater pond sediment microbial communities from the University of Edinburgh, under environmental carbon perturbations - High... | ecosystem: Environmental > Aquatic > Freshwater >... | reverse complement strand
GAAGTAATATGCCTCGCCAAGGTAGAAATGCGCCCGCGCGGCCGTTTCGGAGCTGCGCCTGACTGAAAGGAAACCGGTAAGCTCGGTGATCGCGGCTTTCCAGGACGATGACCTGAAATTGGTTTCCACGATTTGCCTGAGGGTATATTCCTCGCCGCCCGAGGTAGACTCGAGATCGGACCTAAAAACGTAGGGAACTCGAGTCGCGGAAACGACTGAGGTTTCCCGTCGCGTTAAGGCGGCGATGGCATCCTCGGTAGGTCGGGAGAAAGTCACCTTTACGCGCTCTACTTTCCGTGAGGGGTTTAGGTACGGAAGGGGCATCGGCCTTAGCGCGGTCAGTTTTGAGCGTTTTACCTTCGCGTAGGAATACGGTACCTCGACGGGGGATACGTTCGTGTTAACCCCACCGGTAAATTTTACGCTTGCCGTTCGCAATTCGTCTTCATCGATAATCGCGTAATAATAGGCGACTCCGGGAACGGGATAATCAATGAACGGAACGGAAATTTCCGACGACGCCGAGATGACCACGGCCTGAGGAAGACTGTTAATCCCGGAAAACGGCGCCGTTGCCCGGTAGATAATCAGGTTTTTTCCCTTTATCGAGGCAGTCCATGTCAGTATGACGGAATCATCCTTCCTGATGGCGCCAAAACCCGATATCTCGGAGTTACCGACGCGTCGTTCGCCGGTTCCCCATATAACCGGAACCAGCAGCGAGTTGCTCGCGGGAATAAAGAAATTCTGCTCAGCCCCTGTTGAGTCGCGCGACATAATCGCGTAGTAGTATTCCTTGCCTGCGTCGATCACGTCGCTATACTTGGTGACGTTTACGGGAACTACCCCCCGTCGCTCGGCAAGTGAGCTCGTGGATGCCGTTATTGGACGATCGAGCCTAAGGATGATATTCTCGCCGTCAATATCCTCGGCCGGAGACCAGGCGAGGCTGACGACATTGTCGATTATCGTCGACGAAAGCGCCGAGACGACGGGAGGAGGGGGGACTTTGCGCTCGGCTTCGCTCATAATCGGCTCTTCGGCGTAGATGAACGTCCCGCAAATCGCGATAAGGCCCACGAAGAATCGTTTTACCGTCATTACTTACTCCAAAAACCATTTTCGCAGTTAATTGATGATTTGACAAGATAATTTGTTTCCCGTATTCTAGGTTATGTTTGTTTCCGTAGTTCTTGACCCCGGTGGGCAGGATTCCGCGCGGCAGATGGCGGAGATACTCGCTACCTTCGGATTCGAAAAAGTCCAAAGGGCCTGTTGGGAGTCCAAATCGCTAAACGATCAGATACTCGCTCAGCTCAAGCAAGAGTTGGACCGCGTGACCGACTATTACGATTCGGCCCGCATCTACCAGTATCCCGTCGACGGCGTGATGGCGATCACCGTCCTCTCGAAAAAAGCATGGAAACGCATCGTCGTAAGGCCGCCCGCAGGCGGAACCGCGCCGACGACGAATAAACTGCGTCAATAAACCCTCAGGAGATACCAATATGATTCTACAGGAATGCAAAGCGCCTATTATGGAACTCAAGGCCTCAGTAAGCGAAATTTGGGGGCGTCTTTGACTCGGACGCGATAAAGGCGAAAATCGCCGAAAAAGAGGATTTTACCTCCTCGCCCGGTTTCTGGAACGACCAGAAAAAGGCCGAGAAAACCATGTCGGAGCTCAAGGCGCTCAAGTCAAAGATTGAGCCATGGGAATCGCTGGGGAACGACATAAATGACCTTCAGGCCCTATACGAACTCGCGGATGAAGCCAAGGACGAATCCATGGTGGGCGAGATCGTGGCGGGCATCGAGGCGGCCAAGGCCCGTTTCGAGAAGCTTAACGTCCTGAACCTCCTTTCCGGCGAGGTAGACCGAAACGGCGCGTTCCTGACCATTCACGCGGGAGCGGGAGGAACCGAGGCCTGCGATTGGGCGCAGATGCTTTCGCGCATGTACGTGCGCTGGGCGGAACGAAGAGGGTTCAAGATCGAGACCGTGGATACGCTCGAGGCCGAGGGCGGGATCAAGTCGGTGACGCACCAGATCACCGGCGACTTCGCGTTCGGTTATCTTCGAAGCGAGACGGGCATTCATCGACTCGTGAGGATCAGTCCCTTCGACGCTAACGCGCGAAGGCATACTTCCTTTACCTCGGTTTACGCGTTTCCGATCCTGGATGACACGATCGAGGTCGAGGTTCGTCCCGAGGACCTGCGCGTCGATACCTATCGCTCGGGCGGCGCCGGCGGGCAGCACGTCAATAAAACAGACTCCGCCGTGCGTTTTACGCACCTTCCCACGGGAATCGTCGTCGCGTGCCAGACCGAGCGAAGCCAGATAATGAACCGACAGACCGCGATGAGCATCCTTAAGGCCCGACTCTACGAGTACTATCGAGAGAAGAAAGAGCAGGAAAACCAGAAATTCGCCGCGGAGAAAAAGGATATATCCTGGGGTAACCAGATACGGTCCTACGTGTTTCAGCCATATACCATGGTCAAGGACCACCGCACCAAGCACGAGACCGGCAATATACAGGCCGTGATGGACGGGGATCTTGATCCTTTCATGGAAGCGTATCTGAACAATACCTGGAAAGGTATGAGCCTGGACGCGGAGGACGATGACCTATGATGGCGATTATGTGCAAATCCGGGACGCTCGGGCAGGAAATTGCGCGACTTTCCTCGCCTGAAGCGTCGCAAACCTTCGACTGCGCCGGGCAAATCGACGCGGTCGCGTGGCTGTCGGATTGCCTGAGGAGTCAGACGGTATCGGCCGTTTTTTTCGAGTCATGCTTCTTTACCGATACGGCCCCATATCGGGCCATCAGCCCTAGCACGCGCTTTATCGCCATAACGCCACCCGAGGATCAGGATACGGCTCGCGCCGCCATGGCGCACGGCGCATGCGCTGTCCTTCAGAAGCCTATTACGTCCGATGACGTTCGGGGAGTGCTAACCCTTGTCTCGGCTTAGGGAGATAGCGACCCTCGTTTTACTCGTCGCGCTGTCCCCGCTTTTCGCCGATACGACCGCGCAGACCGAGTGGGTACTCGCGGCCGAGCGTTTTTCGCTTTCAAACGTCCCTGAATCGTTCCAGGTTTTCGCAACGACGATCCCCGCGCTGCTGACGTCGAGGCTTTCGCACGTCACGACGCGCGAACTCAGCCCCGAAGAGCAAAAACTGCGCGCTGATCACTCGCGCTCGGCGAATCGCGTTAAGCTCGTGCAGGAACGCACGAACCTCATCTTGGAACGGGACCGCATACTTCTTTCGGACGCGTCCGATTTCACGCGACAGGCCCAAAGGGCGAAGCAGGACGACCTGATTCGCAAGAAGAACGAGGAAATCCGAGAGTTCGACGCCACAACGCTCGCCGAGTCCGCGAAAGAAGAAAAATACGAGGCAGTGACCAAGACGATTAAGCTCAAGAACGCGGACCTAACGCTGTACGAGCGCAAAAAGGACGCATCGCTCGCCAAGTCGCTAATCGACGACGGGGTGTCGGGCTTGATAACCGGCAAGATCGAGGACCTTTCCGGTTACATGTACGTGACCGTCACGCTGGAAAGCGGAATATACGGCATGGAGCCGGTTACCGTCTCTGAGGCGGCGCCGTATGACGACGTAGACTACCTTGTCCAGTCCATCAGCGAACGGCTCATCCCGGAAATCGCGAAACGCAAGCCGGTCCGGCTCGAGCTTTCGGTTTTCCCGGAGGATTCGCGCGTGTTCATAGACGGACGTCTCCTGCGCAAGGACGAGAAGGGCGTATTCGTGTTCTCTGGGGAACACACGCTTAACGTCTCGGCCGAAGGCTACGTAACCGCCAACGGAAAATACGACTTTTCCGATACCGACGCGTATCGAGTGGAGATTTCACTTAAGGAGCGCGATTCCATCTCGGTGAGCTTCGATACCTCGAAGACCGGGATCAAGCTGTACCTTGGGACTAATTACTACGGGGAAATGCCCGCGACGGTTTCCATACCTCCCTTACCGCTCATCGGTAAGGCGGTTTCCGCGGACTCGACGACCTGGTTCATCGTTCGTCCCGAGGAGTCCTACGCCAAGAGCAATTCGATCACTGTGACCGTTGACGCGAAGGACACCAAGGAATTGATCGCGCATCGGCGAAGCATCCTGTACTGGTCGCTCGGTGCGCTGTATATCTCGCTTCCCGTATACCTTCTTTCGTCGGGCGCAGCCAATAACATGCTATATGCGTACAATTCGAAGCGCGTGACGCTGGACGCGTCTTATCAGCAGTGGTACACGACCGGAGAGGTTTCAAAATACGTCAGTATAGCGTTGGGCGTGAATGTGGCGTTTCAACTGTTTAGATATCTGTTGGCGGCCGAACAGGTCGTCCCAAAAACCGCTCATTGATCTTCCGGAGGTTTGCATGGCACGACTTAATTTCGCAGAGAGCATCAAGAAAATCCTCGGTTTGCATCAGTCCGCGGACGAGTCGTTTTTCGAGGATCTGACCGATAGCCTCATCGAGGGGGACATCGGCCCCAAAACGGCGTACGAAGTAGTCGGGGAACTGGAAAGGCGCTGCAAATCGGGCGGGATCGCGGACCATGGAATGATCCTGGAACAACTGGAAGACATACTCTCGCCTTACGTTAAGGCCATCGACTTGACGGCCGAGCCCGGTAAGGTTTCCGTTTACATGATCCTTGGCGTGAACGGCGTCGGCAAGACCACGTCCGCCGCGAAGCTCGCCCGTTGGTATCTGGACAATCGCGGTGGCACGAGAGTCGTGCTCGCAGCGGCCGATACCTTTCGCGCCGCCGCCATCGAGCAACTAAAGCATCACGGTGACGCCATCGGGGTTCAAGTGGTAGCGCACCAGCATGGAGGCGATCCAAGCGCCGTCGTTTTCGACGCCGCGGATTCCGCCCGCGCTCAGGGAGGCGGACTCGTCATCGCGGACACGGCGGGCCGCTTGCACAACAAGGAAAACCTCGTTCGAGAGCTTCAGAAGATAGACCGAATCGCGCGGACAAAGGCCGACGAAGGATGTTACCGCAAGATCCTCGTACTCGACGCCACGACCGGCCAAAACGGTCTCAGGCAGGCGGAGGTGTTTCACGAAGCCGTCGGGGTCGATGCCATCATATTGACGAAATACGACTCGACGGCGCGCGGGGGAATCGCCATCGCGGCCGGAAAGGACTTCGGGATTCCCGTCGCCTTTATCGGCACGGGCGAACGATACTCTGATTTCGCGCCATTCAAACCGGAGGAGTACCTCGCCGAATTCATCGGCAAGAAATAAGCGATGCGACGGAACGTAATCGGTCTTTTATTAGTCATTCTCGTTTTGTGTTGGGCATCCCAGGCAGAGGAACCGCAACCCGCAGCGGAGGAAACCGTGACTGAAGAAACCGTCGCGGACGAAGCAGCGAAGAAAGATGACGCAAAAGAAGAAGTCACCCAAGACGAGCCCTCCGGCGCGGAATACTCGCGGCTCGACGAAAACGTCGCGATTCTCGCAAGCAAAACCATGTGGTATCTCGAGGAACTCGACGCTGACGGACGGCCCTCGGAAGGCACGTACTGGAAGGACGGGAAGATAAGTAAACGCGTCAGTTGGGCGTATTACGAGGGTAGCGAGCGGGCAAAGGTAAAGATCGAGACCGACGACGCCTCAACGAGGGAAACACGCTATGACGAACGCGGGAACGTGATTTCCGTCACCGTAATGGACGCCGAGGATAAAATACTGAAATCCGAGAATTGCGAATACACCGAGGATAACCTGGTCGCCGTATCCAGAAAGGAAGAAAAGGGCCTTTCCACGGTAATCGAATATACGTACTCGCGCGGGAAATCCGTATCGTCCACGAAAACGAGCGTCAACGGCAAGCTCGTCAGTACATGCGCGTACGCGAACGAATTCAACTGGACGGAAACGATCTTTAACGAAAAGGGAAAGGCGATACTCGTCGTCGACTACAAGGAAGGGGTAAGGCAGGTGCGAAGGTGAAACGATCGATCAGATGGCTTTTTTTCGTTTCAGACAGATTTAACGCCGTCGATTCACGGGGCAGATCGGCCCTGACGGGGCTTCTTTCCACCCTAGGCATAGCCTTCGGCGTTACGGCGCTCATCGTGATCCTTTCGGTGATGAACGGATTTCAGCGCGGGAATATCGAAAGCATTCTCGAGGTAAGCTCCGCTCACGTAAGGCTGGAAGGCAGCGCGGAGGACATCGCGCTCGCTTCTGGGCTTCCGGGGGTCAAGGCGTGCGTGCCGTTCACGGAATCGCAAACGCTCGTTCAGGGCGCGTATGGCAGACAGCAGGGCGCGCTGCTTCGCGGGGTTCCGACCGATATACTAGCCCGCGATACGGGCTTCGCGTCAGCCGCGCGCGTCGTTGCCGGATACTTCGACATAGCGGAGCCGAATGGGGTCGTACTTGGTTACGAGCTCGCGCGCATGCTTTCCGTCGGGGTGGGTGACCGGGTTTCCGTCGTCGCGGTCTCGGGCGATTCGTCGACGGACCTCTTTCCCGAGAACGCTACGCTGACCATCACCGGGCTTTTCAAGACGGGATATTACGCGATAGACAACGCGTACGCCTTCGTCTCGAGCGATACCGCGAATTCGCTCGCCGGCACGAGAAATACGGTCAGCGCCGCGGTGAAGCTCGATAACCTCGACGGGGACATCGAATTTCTTTCGAGGGTCAAAGGGAGCTTCCCTGAGCTGACGGCCGAATCCTGGAGAAGTTATAACCGATCGTTCTTCGGCGCGCTGCGAATCGAGAAGACCCTCCTTATGCTGCTCGTCGTGCTCATATTCGTCGTCGTGACCGTCAACATATACAACGCGATCCGAAGGTCGGTCTACGAGCGGCGCGAGGAGATCTGCGTGCTTTCGGCCCTGGGCGGCCTACCGAGGAATATCCAGTACATCTTCCTGCTGAACGGTTTCGCGATCGGCATCACGGGCGCATGCCTTGGCCTCCTTACGGGGCTTCTGGTCTCCGCGAGGATTAATTCCGTGTTTCTGCTCGCGGAAGCGATCGTCAACGCCGTTAACGCCTTCGTATCGGCCCTGCTTCACGCGCCGAAAGGCGCCGCGTTCACGCTCTTTAGCCCAGAGTATTTCTACATCGACGAGATCCCTGTCAGGATGCTTTTTCCCGAGATCCTCTTCGTCTTTCTTTTCGGCATGCTCTCGGCGGCCGCGGCCTCATGGTTCGCGAGCAGGTCTATCGCAAAACTTAAGCCTTCGGAGGTCCTTCGCTATGAGTAACACCGTCCTTGAGCTGCGCTCCGTCTGCAAATCGTTCGCGTCAGAGGGCGAGAACCTTACGATAATCGACGGGTTAAGCCTGGTCGTCCAGGGCGCGACGAAGACCGCGATCACGGGCGAGTCCGGCTGCGGTAAGAGCACCTTGCTGAACATCATCGGGGGTCTTGAGTCGCCGTCGTCCGGTAGCATACAGGCCGGCCCGTACGCGGTGCATGAGCTGGATGAGGCGGGACTCTCGGAATACCGAACCAAGTATCTTGGCCTCGTATTTCAGTTCCATTATCTTTTAAAGGACTTTACCGCGCTTGAGAACGTCATGCTTCCCGCGTTCATGGCGGGCATGAAGCGCAAGGAAGCGACCGATCGCGCGCGCGCGCTGCTCGCCGACGTGGGTCTCGAGGCCCGCATGGGGCATTTCCCCGCGCAAATGTCCGGCGGGGAGCGCCAACGGGCGGCCGTCGCGCGCGCGCTAATCAATTCGCCGTCTCTCGTGCTCGCGGACGAGCCCACCGGTAACCTTGATCCCGCCAACGCGGCAACCGTCAGGGAGATTCTTTTCTCCGTCGTGTCCCGTTACGGCAACACCCTGATAATCGTCACGCACGATCCCGAGACCGCGCGTCTCGCGGACGTATCGTACCGACTCCAGCATTCCGGCTTGGTAGCGCTATGAACGTGCGCGGATCGCTTACGCTCGCGCTCAGGTACCTGGGGATCGGATCGGGCAAGACGGTATCGAACGCGAGAAAAAGCCTCTACGGCGCGATTGCCGGCATCGGCATAAGCATCGTGCCGCTCGTGATAGTACTCGTCGTTTCCAACGGAATGATCGAGGGTATCACCTCGAGGCTCGTCGAACTCTCTTCGTCGCATATCCACGTAACCGATTATACTGGCATCTCCGACATCCCGGGCGATCCCGCCCGGATGACGGCCCTCGCGGAGACGATCGCGGCGGACAACCCGGGAGGACGCGTCGTTTCTGCGACGCCGGAACGTCAGGGCATGGCCATAGCGATCGGCAAGAAAGGGAGAAGCGGAAGTACCGTCCGCGCCGTCCCCCAGGATTTTTTTTCCGGCAATCCCGCGCTTGCGGCGCTCGTTTCCGTAAAGGCGGGCGACACGGCGTTATCCGGCGAAAGGGACGCGGTCCTGGGGCAGAAACTCGCAAGCGACATTGGGGTCGAGGTAGGGGACGGTATCCGTCTCGTTACGATGCGCACGGGGCCGACCGGCATGACGATCCCCAAATTCTCGTCGTTCAGGGTCAGCGGGATAATCTCGTCAGGATATCAGGAACTCGACGCGCTTTGGGCCTTCGTGCCCTACGAAACCGGCTGCGCCCTCCTTTCGGCGGAGACATCGGCCAACTTCATCAACGTTCGCGTAACGGATCCCTTCACCGACATCGAGCGCGCGAGATCCTGGATATCCAGAGACCTCCCGGACGACATGGCGGCATACACGTGGAAGGAAATGAACCGATCCCAGTTCCAGTCGTTCTCGACGACCAGGACCTTGCTCCTTTTCATCATGCTCCTGATCGTCCTCGTCGCCTCGGTAAACGTTTCCTCGGCGCTCGTGATGCTGGTCATGGAACGAAGAAAGGAAATCGCCATCCTCAAGAGCACCGGCACGCATCCATCCGAGATAACCCTTTCGTTTATTTTCGCGGGTTTTTTTACGGGACTTGGTGGTATACTAATCGGAATGCCGGCCGGGATAGCCTGCGCGCTGAGCATCAACGGGATCATCTCGTCGCTGGAACGCTGCGTTAACGCGGTTAACCGCGCGATCGCCGCGCTTGCCTCCGGCGGGGTTGCCTCTGGCTCATCCCTCGCGGAAATCAAGCTTCTGGATCCCGCGTATTACATTCAGGTCATTCCGGTGCATCTCAGGTTTTGGGAGCTTTTTTCCATCGCCTCTGGAGCCCTTATCCTTTCCGTGGTGTTTTCGCTCATTCCGGCGATGCGCGCGGGAAGCGAGAAACCGATCGACACGCTGAGGAAGGTATAGATGAAATGCGACATTTGCGGGGAACGTCCCGCCGTGATTTTCATACAGCAGGTTTCCAAGGACTCCACGCTTGAACTCCACCTGTGCGAGCAATGCGCCAAGGAACGCGGCGTCTCGACGAGCGATTCCAGGGTGGACATATCCCTCGGGAATATTTTCTCGGGCCTGATGGACGGGAATCAGAAAGGCGATGGAAAGACCTCCGTCTGCCCGTCGTGCGGGATCTCGGTAATGGAAATTCGCAAGAACCACCGTGCGGGATGCGCCGAATGCTATAGCCACTTCAGGAGCGAGATCGTGTCCGGGCTAAGGAGCGAGGGAGTGACGCTTTCCTACGAGGGGACGTTGCCCGCGAAGCTTGAATCTTTTAATCAGGAAAAGAACGATCCCGGATATCTCCGTAAGGAGCTTCAGCAGGCGATAGAGAGCGAGAATTACGAGCTAGCCGCGTACTACCGCGACCGACTTAAGGCATTCGGGGAGTCCAAATGACCCAGAGCGGACAGACTAACGACGCCTGGTACACGGAAGACGGCCCCGAAACGGATGTTGTATTAGCCAGCAGGATACGGCTCGCGAGAAACCTCGCCGGATTTAACTTTCCCGTCACGATCAAGTCGGACGACGCAGAGCACGTGCTTTCGCTCGTATTCGACGCCTTTAACAAGCTCGATCATCCGGAACGTTACCAAATGGTCAGGATGTCCGGCATAGACACGACCGGAAAAAGGATCCTTTCGGAACGGGGCGTCATCGAAACGGGGATCGGGAACGAGCCTTGGAAGGGAATCATCATACGCAACGACGGGATTCTGTCCGCGTCGATCAACATTGAGGACCACCTCCGGATCGCTTCCTTCGCGCCGGGACTTTCCCTTTTTGAATGCGCCAAGGAAGTATACGGGATCGACACGGCCACACAGGACCACCTTCAATTTTCGGCCATGGCCGACTTCGGCTACCTTACGTCGGGAATAATGAACGTCGGAACGGGCATGAAGGCGTCGACCCTGCTTTGCATTCCCGCTATCTGCATGAACGGATTGCTCGATCGCGTGATGAGGGAATACCTCTCCCAAGGCTTCGTCATCAAGGGCTATTACGGCACGGACGGGAACGCCTCGCTCGGCTGCCTGTATCAGCTTTCGAACGGCTCGTCGGCGACGGGCGACTATGAGGCGCAGATCGGTCTCGTGGAGCAGGCGACGAGGAAGCTCGTCGATCTCGAGCGTAAAAGCCGCCAAGAGCTGCTCGTGACGAACCCGACGACGGTGGAAGACACGGCGTTTAGGGCCATCTCTACCCTGAAATACGCGCGTTTTTTGGCGCTTCCGGAGGCTATCGATCTTCTATACCGCGTTCGGTTGGGGGCTAACCTCGGTCTCGTGACGGGGATCTCGAATCACGCGCTGACGGCCCTGATGTACCGTATCCAAAGCGCGCATATTGGCTTTGTAATTTCCGGGGGAAGCGTTATTATAGAGGAAGACGTTAAAAGCGACGAAATGCGCATGAATCGGCTCAGGGCGATGGTCGTGCAGGAAATCCTCAAGGAAGCCGATATAAGGGAAAGGAGATAATACACCGTGTTCAAGGGACTTTCGCAACGCGCCCAGAAACTTCTTACCATCCATAGCCAGGACGAGGCAAAGCGGGCGAACGCGGACCAGCTTCTCCCCGAACACGTCCTTCTCGCGCTTATCCATACGGCCGACGGTACCGGTTTTACGGTACTGCAGAACCTTAAGATCAACCTTCTATCGTTGCAGCTTCAGTTGGAGCAGGCGCTCCCGCCGAGAAGCGGAACGATCGTTTTCGGGGACATTCCGCCGTCCAGAAGGCTTCGCGGCATGCTCGACGCCGCATCGATAGAGGCGCGCACCCTCAGGCACGATTACATCGGCACCGAGCACGTATTACTCGCGTGCATACGCGAAAACCAGAGCGTCGCCAACCAATTCTTCGAGAAAGAATCGATTTCCATCGACGAGCTTCGCTCGATGGTCCAGGACCTTACCGCGTCGCGCGACACATCGCTCATCGCGAGGCAGAAACGCGCCGCGCCAACGGAGCCCCAGCCGCCGAAGCAGGCGAATCTCCTCATGGAATATAGCCGGGACCTTACCGCAATGAGCCGGGAAGGGCAGCTAGACCCGGTCGTCGGGCGGGAATCCGAGATTAAGCGCGTCATACAGATACTCTCGAGGCGCAACAAGAACAACCCCGTGCTAATCGGCGAGCCGGGCGTCGGAAAAACCGCCATCGTCGAGGGTCTCGCGGAGCGCATCG
>Ga0209373_10004731_pt1 | contig 11591 bp, 9 predicted proteins | sample Higcelweek5metaG_FD_187173 | JGI IMG/M metagenome (GOLD analysis project Ga0209373, IMG submission 187173) | Freshwater pond sediment microbial communities from the University of Edinburgh, under environmental carbon perturbations - High... | ecosystem: Environmental > Aquatic > Freshwater >... | reverse complement strand
CGTGGGGTTCGTCGAATTCGCTGCGCGCCTCGCGTCCGCGCCGGTATTTGGCGCCCGAGAGCCGCAGGATGCTGTCGCCGGAGCAGTCGGCGAAGAGTTTGCCTTCCACCTTGTAGCGGCAGTATTCGACCAGGTTCCAGCCGGTGACCGAGGTGATTTTGCCGTTTTCGGTTTCGACTTTTTCGACCGAGGTGTTGAGGAGCACGGTGAGATTCTTTTCGCGCCTGGCGAAGCCGTACATGACGTCGTCCCAGACCGTGAACTTCATGGCCGGGTTGAAATAGTAGTTATCGAGCTGGAGCTCTTCCAGGAGCCCGGTTTCCTTGCGGTTGTCGCCGTGCGCGCCGCAGATCCACATGCGGATTTCGCTCGAAGCGTTGCCGCCGAACATCGGCCGGTCCTGGAGAACACCGTCTTTGCGCCGTTCCGCGCCGCCGCAACCGCCGCGCAGAGTCCCGCCATGCCGCCGCCGACCACGACGAAGTCGGCCGAAAGTGTGCGTCTGGTAATCGTCATCTTGCTCCCTTTCCAAAAAGGTTTGTCTGTGATCAATTATAGCGGTTTCTCTATCGAAAAGCAAGTTGTAAATTTACAATTGCGGGATGAAGATTCTTAAATATCACAATGTGAAATTTTATCCAAAAAAATACAAACGCGCTTGCAATGCGGAAAAAGCGGGATATTTTGAATCCCATGAAAAACAAATTGCTGGACAAGACGTTCCTGGTGCTGGAGGCGGTTGCCGCCTCTCCTGAGCCGGTGTCGCTCAAGGAGTTGAGCGGACGCCTCGGCATCAATGCCAGCACGCTCTCCCGGATCGCCTCGGACCTGGTGGAGGCCGGTTATTTCACCAAGTCCGGCTACCGCCGTTTTGAACCGGCGCTCGGGCTGATCCGGCTCGGGCAGAACGCCGTTCACAGTTCGCATCTGCCGCGCACGGTCAACCCGATGGTGAAGAACCGCGCCGAAGAGCTCGGCGTCAACGGCGCGTTCGCCGGAATCGAACGCGGGCAGTTGGTTTATCTGTTCCGCAGCGACGCCTTTTCCGGGGAGAGCCGGATCGGGCTGCCGTACCGGGTTCCGCTTTACCGGTCGAACATCGCGATTGCCATCCTGGCGATGAGCCTTCCCGCGGAGGAGGCGCTGGAACAGTTCCGCGGCGACATCCGGGCGCGGAACGGGAACGCCGCCGAACTCGACGAAATCAGGCCGCTCCTGGAACACGCCGCCCGCAACGGCTACCTCTTCCGCCGCGAGCCGGAAGCGCGCTGGAACATCACCTTTCCGGTCGAATACGGCGGCCGTTTCTACGGGCTCGCCTTTTACGGCGACCGCGCCGGAGAGCGCAATTTCGACCGGCTGCTGTTCGAGTGCTCGCTGCTCGCCTCGCGCATCCGTTCGGCGCTGTCCGCCGACTGACCGCCCGTTTCGCCCGATCCGGTTTGCAAAGCGTGACAACCCTGTTATATTATTGCAAGGGGCAACATTTTTTTCGGGGGGCGCCGCATCTTATGCAGAAGGTACTGGATTTCATCGCGGAACATTGGTCTGATTTTACCCGTTTCAACCCGGTTTCGGAGGGCGCGGACATTGGTTTGCCCCACCCGTATACGGCGCCCTGCGCCGATGCGTCGTGCCGGGAATTCCGGTATTGGGACACCTATTTCATCTGTCGCGGGCTCGCGCTTCAGAACCGGTTCGAGCTGGTCCGCGACAACTGCGAGAACTTTATTTACGAAGTCAACGAAAAGGGGCTGATTCCCGGCGTCAACCGGCTCGATCACCTCAGCCGTTCGCAGCCGCCCCTCTTCGGCGCCATCCTGGAGCTGACCGGGACGGTGGCGCGCGAAGACCGCGCCTGGCTCCGCCGCGCGGCGCGGACGCTCGAAATCGAACTCCACCACTGGAAATACCGCCGCCGCGACCGCTGCGGGCTCACCCACTACGGCACCGACGCGGTCGGCGAGGAACTGGAGGCGTTCTACCCGCGCTGCGTCAAGGAGCTCGGCTACCCGGCCAAGCCGTCTCTGGCGGAGATGCGCGAGGCCGTCCGCGAGGCGATGGCCGAAGAGGAGTCCGGCTGGGCGTTCACCCCGCGTTTCGGGCGGCGCTGTCAGGATTTCGCGGCGATCGACCTCAATTCGCTGCTCGTCCAGAGCCGCACTGAACTCGGGCTGCTGTACCGCGACCTCGGCGACATCGAGCGCTCCGACGAATGGCTGCACAGCGCCGAAATCCGCAAGGAATTGGTTCACTGCTATTGCTGGAACGACCGGCGCGGGGTGTTTCTCGACTATAATTTCGTCACCAAACAGCACTCACCGGTCTTTTCCTGCGCGTCGCTCTTTCCGCTCTGGTGCGGGCTGGCGACTCCCGAACAGGCGGAATCCACCCTGCGCCTCGCGGAACAGGAGCTGGAGTGCGAACACGGCCTCGCCGCCTGCGCGAAGAACGACGCCGGGCGCGCCTACGAGTGGGATTACCCCGCCGCCTTGCCGCCCCTTCAGTTGATCGCCATCGAAGGATTCGACCGCTACGGCTTCAAGCCCGCCGCCCGCCGCATTGCGGAGAAATATGTCGAAGCCGTCGTGCGCAATTTCGAAATCTCCGGCGGCCTGCCCGAACAATATGACGCCGTAACCGGCCTGGCTTCCCCGAAGGACAAGCGGTTGTACGCCTGGACCGCCGGAACCTTCGTCTTCGCCGCCGATTATCTCCGTAATCACTGAGTTTCGATTTTCCGGATGGTTTCGCCGTAGTGGACCTTGTTGTCGAGGTATTCGCTGACGCGGTCGATTTTGCCGGAGGTGAGCTGGAGGAGGGCGGAGACGCCGCGCCGCCCGATCATTTCGGTCGGCTGGATGATGCGCGAATAGTCCCGGCCCGGCTGTTCGTCGTCGCGCTCCATGCGGAACCCGGCGACCGAAATGGTCAGCGGCACTTCGATGCCGAGGTCGTCGAGCAGGGTGTAGAGATTTTCGAATTCGTCGGAGGCGACGAAGAGCGCGGTCGGGGGCTCCGGCCGGGCGATCAGGCGCTGAATGGCGTTTTTGAGCGTGGCGCTCTCGGCGTTCGGCAGGTCGAGGATGAATTCCGGCCGCGGTTCGATGTGATGCCTGGCGTGCGTGTCCAGAAACGCCCGGAGCCGTTCGCGGTGGCTGTAGATGAACCGGTTGAGCAGCCCGAAATAGGCGATTCTCCGGTGGCCGAGGCAGATCATGTAATCGACGAGTTCGACGGTCGATTCGTAGTTCCGGGTGGTGACGAAGTTGACCGTGTCGCCCGGCGCGGCGTTGGCCAGCAGCACGAACGGCACCCCGGACTCCTTCAGCCGCAGGCAGAACGGATCGTCCGCCGCCTGGTTGCACACCAGCAGCCCCGCCAGCGAATTGCTGGCATAGTGGCAGTAGAGTTCCTCCGGCGTCGAGTCGGCCAGTCGGTCGCCGTCAATCAGCATCAGGTCTTTCCCCTCGTCGAAGCATTGCAGGCAGACGCCGTTCAGCAGCCGCCCGGTGAACGGCGAGGCCAGCGGCCGACGGTTGTTCATGAAGGTCATGACGCCGACGGCGCTCGCCGACTGTTTGCGCTGCTGCGGAACATAGTTGTATTTTTTGATGAGTTCGAGGACGCGCGCGGAGGTCTCCCGCGAAATGTTCCCGTGGTTGTTCACGATTTTCGAAACGGTGGCGGTTGATACTCCGGCCTCCCGCGCGATGGTGTAGATCGACGGCTTTTTCACGTTGCAGCCTTTCCTTTGGATAGGGAAACTGTTTCTTTGTTGTTGACTATATCCCGTTTCTTCCGTTTTTCAACCGGGTTCCGTGATTTTTGCCGGAGAATTCCCCCGGCGGCGGCTTGTATCGCGGCGGCGGCAACGGTATATTGAAAGGACGATCATTTTCAATACGAGGAGTCTCTGACACGATATGATGGAGTGGAAACAGCTTTTGTCTCCCCACCGGGTCGGCAGTTCGCGGCCGGGAGAGATTTCGCAGGCGCGTTCGCCGTTTCAGCGCGATTTCGACCGGATCGTCTTTTCCGGTTCGTTCCGCCGCCTTCAGGACAAGACCCAGGTGTTTCCGCTGGTCAAGGCCGACTACGTGCGCACCCGGTTGACCCACAGCCTCGAAGCCAGCTCGATCGCGCGCTCGCTCGGCAGCACGGTCGGCGTCTACCTCTGTGACAATTTTGACATGGGGGAGGCGCAGCCCAGCGACGTCGGCGCCGCCGTCGCCGCCGCCGCGCTCGCCCACGACATCGGCAATCCGCCGCTCGGACACGCGGGGGAGGAGGCGATCCGCCACTGGTTCACCCACTCCGACGTCGGCCAATCGATGCGCGACGTGATGAATGAGGACGAGGCCGCCGACTTCGAATGTTACGAGGGCAACGCGCAGGGGTTCCGCGTGCTCGCCAAGCTCGAAATGCCCGACCAGCTCGGCGGAATGCAGCTCACCTGCGCGACGCTGGCCGCGTTCGCCAAGTATCCGTGCGCCTCGCATGTCCCGCAAAAACCCTTCGGCGTGGCCGGGAAGAAATTCAACTTCTTCCGTTCCGAGGAGGATCTGTTCCGCGAGATGGCCGAGCACACCGGGCTCATCGAGGCCGGACCCTCGGCGTGGCAGCGCCACCCGCTCGCCTACCTGGTCGAGGCCGCCGACGACATCGCCTACCGCATCGTCGATTTCGAGGACGGCCAGCGGCTCGGGCTGATCGATTACCAGGAGCTGGAGCGCTTCTTTCTTGAAATCATCGATTCGGAGCGCTCGGCGGAATACGTCGCGACCATCGAGTCGCCGCTGCGCAAGACGGAGTTTCTCCGCGCGCAGGTGATCGGCCGCCTGGTCGCCCAGTGCGCGAAGGTGTTCATCGACCACCACGACGAATTGCTCAAAGGCACGCTGGAGAAGCCGCTGCTTTCTTACATCGAGAGCCAGGAGCCGCTGGAGCGGATTGCCGCGCGCAGCACGCGCAACCTCTACCAGCACCGCGCGGTGGCCGAGGTGATCGGGGCCGGGTTCGAGATGGTTTCCGGGATGCTCGACATCTTCGTGCCGTGCGTGAACGAGATGGCGCTGGAGAAGACTTCCGGCAAGACCGCCTCGTACCGCAGCCGCCGGATGTCGGCGCTGATTCCCGACATGGAGCATCACCTCGCCGACGAGGAATGGAAGCGCAGCGCCTATCTGCGGCTGCTGCGGATTCTCGACTACATCTCCGGAATGACCGACTCCTACGCGGTCGGCCTTTTCCAGAAGCTGAAGGGAATTTCGTTGTGAGTGGAATCCCGTGTTCGATTTACCAGTCCCCGCGCCGGATGTGCGAGGGGATCGAGGCGGTGATTCCGCCGGAGGAGGGTGCGCGCCTTGTCCGCCGCCCGTTCAACCACTATTCGCCGTCGCTGACCGACTGGTGGATCGTGCCGTCGCTCGAACTGCCGTTCTTCAAGTTCGGCAAGTTTTTCTTCACCTGGGACGAGAAAGTCCGCAACCCGATCCGCTGCGGCCTCTACCTGGCCAAGGGGATGGACCCGATGCTGAAGTCGGTCTACCCCACCAAAAAAGGACGGCGGCTGCTGATGGACGACTCCTGGGGCTGGCACACCTTCCACCCCGCCGTCGCCTCGGGCGCGCTCCAGGAAAAGGTGAGGGCGGGAGCCGCCGCGCTCGGCCGCCCGGTCGAACTGATTTTCGAGGGCGGCTACATCGACGACCCCGGCCTCTTCAACCCCGATTCCGAATTGCGCAAGCGCGACCGCTACACGCTGGTTCACGACCCCGCCGACAACTCGATCCGGGTGCTGACCGCCCGGCGCGACGCGATGAGCATGAAATTCCTCAACAAAGTGCGCGACTGGAAGAGCTTCGGAGAAGCGATGAAGTTTCTCAACGAGGAGCAGTTCATGTGGGTGGACCTCTTTCTCGCCGCGCCGTGGGGCGTCGAAGTCGGCGTCGAACCGCCGCCGGGCGCGGTCGGGGCTGAGGAGATCTGGGCCAAATGGCTCGTCCATTTCAGGGAGTTCGTGCGCTGATGCTGCTGGGCGGAAAAATTTATGTGCCGGATGCGGAGCTGGAATGGCATTTCGTCCAGTCCGGCGGTCCCGGCGGGCAGAACGTCAACAAGGTCAGCACCGCGGTCCGGTTGAGTTGGAAGCCGCTGGAGTCGCCGTCGATTCCGGAGGAGTTCCGCGAACGGCTGCTTGCCCGGCTCGGCTCCCGGCTGAACGCCGCCGGGGAGCTGGTCGTCCACGCCCGCGAGGAGCGTTCGCAGTACCTCAACCGCCGCGTCGCGCTGGCCAAGCTCGACACGCTGATCGGCGAGGCGCTGGTGGTCCGCCGGATGCGCCGGGCGACCAAGCCGACCAAGGCGTCGGTGCGGCGTCGGTTGGAGTCGAAAATCCGCCGCTCCGAACTCAAAAACGCCCGCCGCACCCCGCCGGAGCGGGAAGCGTGACGGGATTAAAATCGAAAGATTTCCGGTTCCCGGCACAATAAAGCGGTTCGTTTTTTCGTTTTATCGGTCATGAAATTTAAGATATCCGAATAAATCGGACCGTCAATCAAATATCCGGAGCGTTGCGATCATGAAGAAATTGCTGAACTGGTTCATTACCCTGCTCGTTTTGGCCGCGTTGGGCGCTGGCGGTTACTGGGGATACAAACGCTGGTTCGCCAAGACCACGCAGACCGTCTTCCGCAGCGAGGAAGTGACGCGGACCGACCTGGTCAGCACCATCAGCGCCACCGGCACGGTGGAGCCGGAAGAGCTGGTCAACGTCGGCGCCCAGGTGAGCGGCAAGATCGCCGTGTTCGGCGCCGATACCCGGGGCAAGCAGATCGACTACGGCTCCCCGGTTACGCAGGGGATGGTCCTCGCCCGCATCGACGATTCGGTCTACGCCGCCGAGATGCGCGCGGCCGAGGCCAACCAGATCCAGGCCGACGCGAACATCCTCCAGGCCAAGGCGAACATCGATCTGGCCAAGGCGCAGCTCGACCTCGCCAGAAGCAATTGGGCGCGGGCTCAGGAACTGCGCACCAAAGACGCCATGTCGAAGAGCGATTACGACAACTACAAGGCCGAATACGATTCCGCCGTCGCCACCGTCTCGGTCCGCCAGGCGAATCTCGCCCAGGCCGATGCCCAGTTGGCCAGCGCCAAGGCCGCTTACGACAAGACGAAGCAGAATTTCGACTACTGCATCATCAGTTCCCCGGTGGACGGCATCATCATCGACCGCCGGGTCAGCGTCGGCCAGACCGTGGTGTCGAGCATGAGCGCCTCGAGCATCTTCCTCATCGCCAAGGACCTGAAGCGGATGGAAGTGTGGGTTTCGGTCAACGAGGCCGACATCGGCCAGATCAAGCCGGGCATGGCGGTCAACTTCACGGTGGACGCCTTCCCCGGCGAGAAGTTCGTCGGCCGGGTCCACAAGGTGCGGCTCAACGCGACGCTCTCCCAGAACGTGGTGACCTATGTGGTCGAAGTCCAGACCGACAATTCGAGCGGCCGGCTGCTGCCCTATCTCACCGCCAACGTCAAGTTCGTGCTGGCCGAACACAAGAACGCGCTCGCCGTCTCCAACGCGGCGGTCCGTTACCAGCCGGACGAGTCGCTGCTTCTGCCGGAATACCGCGAAACCGCCGCCGAAGCCGTCAAGGCGACGCGGGGCGGAGCGGAGCGCATCGTCTGGGTGCTCGACGAGGGCGACGTTCTCCGTCCCGTCCGGGTGAAGACCGGGCTCAACGACGGCGTTATGACCGAAATCGTCTCCGGCGACCTCAAGGAGGGAATGCGGGCGGTGACCGGCGCGACGCAGGTCGCCGCTTCCCAGGCCGACAGCACCGGCGACGCCGGGAGTCCCTTCCTGCCAAAACCGCCCAAGCATCGGTAGGAGAGGGAGGGACGTCATGAAACTCATCGAATTGGAAAACATCACCAAAACCTACTTTCTCGGCGAGATCGACGTCCCGGTGCTGAAGGGCATCACCATGTCGGTCGAAAAAGGGGAATACGTGGCGCTGATGGGCGCTTCCGGCTCCGGGAAAAGCACGCTGATGAACATTCTCGGCTGCCTCGACCGGCCCACCGCCGGCCGCTATCTGCTGGACGAGGAAGAGGTCGGCGGCGCGTCCGGCGACCGCCGCGCCCTGGTGCGCAACAAGAAGATAGGCTTCGTCTTCCAGAGCTTCAACCTGCTGCCGCGGACGAGCGCGCTCGACAACGTGATCATGCCGCTCTCGTACACGGCGGGCGGGCTTTCCCGCCGCGAATGCCGCAAACGCGGCGTCGAAATGCTCGACCGGGTTGGCCTCTCCGACCGCATGCATCACTTGCCGTCGCAGCTTTCCGGCGGCCAGCAGCAGCGCGTGGCGATCGCCCGCGCCCTGGTCAACCATCCGCCGGTGCTGTTCGCCGACGAGCCGACCGGCAACCTCGACTCCCATACCAGCGAAGACGTTATGCGCATGTTCGGCGAACTCAATGCGGACGGCATCACCGTCATTTTAGTCACCCACTCCGCCGAACTCGCCGAACACGCGAAGCGGCAGATCCACGTCCAGGACGGCCTGATCGTGAGCGGCGCTTACGAAGGAAAGGCGGTGATGGCATGAAAATCACGGGAACCGTTTTTACCGCGCTCAAAGCGCTCAAACGGAATCCGACCCGGGCGCTCCTGACCACGCTCGGCATCGTCATCGGCATCGCGGCGGTGATCACCATGATGGAGATCGGCTCCGGCTCCTCCCGGTCGATCCGCTCCTCCATCGAAAAGATGGGGGCGAACACCGTCCTGGTACTGCCCGGCGCGTCGCGGCGGGCCGGAATCAACATGGGCTCCGGCAGCCGCATGTCGCTGACGCCGGGCGATTGCGAGGCGATCCTCCGCGAATGCCCCTCGGTCGGCGCGGCGGTTCCTGTTGTATCGGCGAACAACTACCAGGTCGTCTTCGGCAACATCAACTACATGCCGGCGCAGATCATCGGCAGCGCGCCGGAATATCTGGCCATCCGCAACTGGGAGATCGGCGAAGGACGCACCTTCTCCGACGCGGAAGTAGATTCCCGTTCCCCCGTCTGCCTGGTCGGCGCCACCGTCGTCCGCGAAGTGTTCGGCGGCAACTCCCCGGTAGACTGCGAACTGCGGATCAAAGACACGACATTCCGGGTCATCGGCGCACTCAAAACCAAGGGCGCCAACATGATGGGCCGCGACGAGGACGACGTCATCATCCTGCCGTGGACCACCGCCCGGCTCCGGCTGACCGGCCTCAAGAGCGGAAGCGCCTCAAGCACCACCAGCACCGCGGCAACCAGCCCCGGCGCACTCTATTCGGGCAGCGGCCTCGCCCTCTATCCGGCCGCGGACAGCACGCTCACCACCAATACCCTGCTCATGCCCAAATTCATCCACATCGATATGATCCAGCTCATGGCCACCTCTCCCGCCAAAGTCGATTCCGCCATCGAAGAACTCACCGCGGTACTCCGCGAACGCCACCGGATCAAACCGGACTATACCGACGATTTCCAGATCCGCAACTCCGCCGAATTCATGCAGATGCTGACCGGAACCTCCACCGTGATGACCAACCTCCTCCTCGGCGTCGCCCTCATTTCATTGGTCGTCGGCGGCGTCGGCATCATGAACATCATGCTCGTCTCCGTCACCGAACGGACACGCGAAATCGGCCTCCGCATGGCCGTGGGCGCACGTTCCCGCGACATCCTCCAGCAGTTCCTCATCGAGTCGATGGTCCTCTGTCTGGTCGGCGGAATCGTCGGCATCCTGCTCGGCCACGGCGCAGCCCTGCTGGTCGAACACTACCTCCAATGGCCAATCGCCTCCAGCCCCGAAGCCGTAGTCGCCGCCGTCGCCGTCTCCGCCGCCGTCGGCCTCGTCTTTGGCTTCTATCCCGCCTGGAAAGCCTCCAAACTCGATCCCATCGAAGCCCTCCGTTACGAATAACCCCCCCTCCCGCTTATCTGTCGTGGGAGCCGGGAATGGAGGGGGCACTTCGTCCCCCTCCAAACCTCCCCCAGACCGGCAGGGTGCCGGTGCCGGGTATGAGATCCGCATGAAACGCTGCGCGTTTCATGCTCCGATTAAGACATTCGGGAGGTAACGCGAGGTTCCGGAGGGCGCAAAATACCGCTCCTTCCGGCGTCTCCCGCCCCTTTTTTGGGGCGGGAGAGCACTCCCTCCGCCTGTTTTTGCAGGAAGTGAGAGCGCAGACCGCAAGACCGTTGCGGGGGTATGCGGTGGGGCTGCTCGTGTGGAGATCTTTACAGGGGCTTGGCAGGCAGTTTTGTATGACTGATAGAGCCATGCGGGAGGTTCCCGGCCGTCTGGCGTGAATGCCTTTGTTTGGGTCGTGCATGGCGTGCGGCTCCGTGCTCGATGCTTCGCATCTCGCAGGGGAGCTCGCGGGCCCCTGGCCAGGCGCGACCCACGAAATCGAACCCGCCGCAACCGGCCGGGAACCGTTCAAGTGGCTCTACCGGATATACAAAGCGGCCTGCCAAGCCCCTGTAAAGGTCTCCACACAAGCGGAACTACCAAGGCGTTTCTGCAACGGTCTTGCGGTCTGCGCTCTTTCTTCCTGCAAAAACAGGCGGAGGGAGTGCTCTCCCGCCCCCTAAAAGGGGCGGGAGACGCCGGAAGGAGCGGTATTTTGCGCCCTCCGGGAACCTTGTATTACCTTCCGAATGTCTTAATCGGAGCGTCAAATGCGCAGCATTTGATGCGGATCTCGTCGCGGCACCGGCACCCTGCCGGTCGGGAGGAGGTTTGGAGGGGGACGAAGTGCCCCCTCCAAGTCCCATGACCATGATAGCAATCAGAGCATGGCGTCAGGCACCCATTGGAGGGAGTCGGCGTAAGCGACGCCGACGACCCAGTTCGGGCGGGAGTTGGGGGCGACGCGCTGGATGGTGGCGCGGATGGTGTGGGTTCCGGCTTCGAAGTCCATGAATATTTCCTGGTTCCACGGGGCGCGGTGGAAGGAGGGGGCCATGTCGCCGGGGGCGCGGCGGAAGGCGAGTTTGCCGTTGATGTCGACGATCACCTGTGATTTGGTGTTGAACATGACGACATACTTGCCCGCCTTGCCGATTTTGAATTTGAACTCGAGGACGAGTTCGTGTTTGTCGGGGAGGGGTTGCGGCCATTCGGCGAAGGTGCCGGGGAGGGTGACTTCCTGTTCCGGTTCCTGCTTGCCGCGGGCGGGGCGGACGATTGCTTTGGCGTGGACCGGGCGGGGCTCGAAACTTTTCGCCGGTTGGGGGGCGAGGATGATGTGTTTGCTCATTTCGCAGATCATGTCCGAGAAGGCGTCGATGGTCGGCGGCGGGGTGATGCCGACGATGCCGGGGCTGAGGACCATATCGCGGCCGATGGGGGCGAGCCATTTTTCGGGAATCGAATCCGGGTTCATGATGCCGAGGATGGCGCCGACGGTTGCGCCGGTGCAGTCGGTGTCTTCGCCGAAGTTGACGGCGTCGCAGATGGACTTGCTGAAATCGCCTTTGCCGAGGAGCAGCGCGGCGACCATGATCGGGAAGTTGACTTTGACGTCGGTGAAGTTGTC
>Ga0209373_10004730_pt1 | contig 11592 bp, 2 predicted proteins | sample Higcelweek5metaG_FD_187173 | JGI IMG/M metagenome (GOLD analysis project Ga0209373, IMG submission 187173) | Freshwater pond sediment microbial communities from the University of Edinburgh, under environmental carbon perturbations - High... | ecosystem: Environmental > Aquatic > Freshwater >... | reverse complement strand
CGGGGCCGACACTGTCGGGGCACCCGTATCGACGACGATATCCTTGTTCGCCCCCAGCGAGCCGCTGGCCCCCGGCGTCGCCAGGGTCAGGGTGGCGGCATTGCCGGCACTGTCGGCGATGGTTCCCGACAGGGATGTGGTCGAGGCGTAATCCAGGTCCGCTGCGGTATCGCCGGCCTGCACCGTGTAGGTGAAGGTCAGGGTGCTGGTCCCCGATCCGCTGGCATAGCTCGCCGTCCGCCCGGTGCCAAGCGACAGGGTCGGCGTGCCCGTCACCGTCACCGCTTCAGAGAAGGCGACAGTGATGGCGATGCTGTCCCCAGCCTTGTAGGTGCCGTCGGCAGTCGTCGCCGACACCGACGATACGGTCGGTGCGACTGTGTCGATGATGATGGCCTTGTTCGCCCCCAGCGAGCCGCTGGCCCCCGGCGTCGCCAGGGTCAGGGTGGCGGCATTGCCGGCACCATCGGCGATCGTCCCCGACAGGGCGGTCGTCGATGCGTAGTCCAGATCCGCCGCCGTATCGCCGGCCTGCACACTATAGGTGAAGGTCAGCGTGCTGGTGCCCGACCCACTGCTGTAGCTTGCCGTCCGCCCGGTGCCCAGCGACAAGGTCGGCGTGCCCGTCACCGTCACCGACCGGTTGAAGGTCACGGTGATGGCGATGCTGTCCCCGGCCTTGTAGCTGCCGTCGGCAGTCGTCGCCGACACCGATGACACGGTCGGATTTGCCGCCGAGACCAGGGTCACGTCATTGCCGGTCCCGGCGCTGTAGCTGACGCTGTAATAGTCGCTGTTGCTGCTGGTGGTGGCGCCCTCCGCGATGGAGCCGAAAGTGCCGGGCGAGCCGCCGATCGCGTCGGTGCTGTCATTGTCGATGACCCGGAAGACCGTGCCGTTGGTCGCCACATAGCTGTTGACGCGGCTGAAGCTGATGGAACCGCCGTTCAGGCTGACGGTACCAGTGACCGCCACCTGGTCGAAATCGGTGCCGCCCACCCCGCCGCTGCCGCCAGCATCGACCGCCAGTGCGCCCGTCAGCCGCAGATTGCCGTCGATCGTGAGCTTGCCGATGCCGTTGTTGGTCCCCGCCACGCCCGGCGCAAGGATCGCGCCATCGGCGATCGTCACCCCGGTGCCCGACGTGGTGATGCTGCCGGTCCCCCCCAGGGTCGCCCCCGACGCCACCGAAACAGTGCCGCCGCCGGTCAGTGCCCCGGTCACCAGCATGGTGCCCGCCGACACGGTGGTGACACCGGTATAGCTGTTATTGCCGGACAGGGTCAGGAGGCCCGTGCCGGTCTTGGTGATGCCGGCGCCCGTGCCGGAAATCACGCCGCTGATGGTGACCGTGGCGTCGATCTTGAGGATTGCAGTGCTGCTGGCGGTGACGGCGATGGCATTGTCGATGGTCGTGGCGCTCGTCACCTCCAAGGTGGTGCCGTTGGCCAGGGACAGTGTGCCGCTGCCCAGCCTGCTGTCGTCCGCAACGGACAGGGTGCCGGCGCTGACCGTGATGCCGCCGGTGAAGGTGCTGGCGGCAGCGCCGAGCGAGAGCGTGCCGGCACCGATCTTGGTCAGGGTACGGGCGTTGGAACCGTCGCTGACCGCACCGCCCACCGACAGGGTGGCGCCGCTGCCCATGTTGACGGTGGCCGCCGCGCCCAGGGTGAGGGTGCCGGAGAGGGTGCCCGTGCCGGATTGGATCTGGATCGCGCCGTTGCTGTTCAAGCCGACGCCGCTGATGGTCAGTGCGTCGGCCACGGTGACGCCGGAGGCGATGCGCAGCGTGGCGCCGCTGCTGACCGAGGTGCCGCCGGCCGTGGTGCCCAGCGCATTGTCGCTGCCGGCGATCAGCACGCCGGTGCTGACAATGATGGCGCCGGTATAGCCGGTGCTGGTGCCGCTGAGCGTCAGGGAGCCGGTATTGCTCTTGGTGAGCTGTCCGGCACCGCTGAGCACGCCGGACAGGGTGACATTACCGGTGCCACCATCGATGGTGGCGGCCTGGGACAGGGTGATGGCGTTGGTGAAACTGCCGTTGGACAGGGCGAGGCCGCCACCATTCAGCGTGATGGCGCCGCCGACCATCTCGGTGGCCGTGATGGCGGCCACATCGCCACCCGTCACGTTCAGCGCCACGCCGGTGGCGCCACTGTTGGTGCCGGTCAGGGTCAGCGTGCCGGTCCCCGACTTCAGCAGCGTACCGCCGGTGCCGCTGATGGTATTGGCCAGGGTGATGCCGGCGGTGACCTCAAGGGTGGCACCGCTGCTCAGCGTCACCGTGCCGGTGCCGTTGTTCAGGGTGCCGGCGGCGGACACGTTCAGGGTGCCGGCGGTGACGGCGGTGGCAGTATGGGTGTTGCTGGTGCTGGACAGGGTCAGCGTGCCGGCCCCCGCCTTGGTCAACTCGCCAGAGATCGCATTGGACAGCGTAACGGCACCGCTGTTGGAGATGATGGACCCGGCGGCGATGGAGAAGCTGTTATCGATGGTGGTGGCGCCGGTGATGGACAGGGTGCCGCCGCTCAGCGTCACAGCCCCGCCACCCAGGTTGCTGTCACCCGCGACGCTGAGCGTGCCGCCCGCCGCCGACACGGTGGTGGTGCCGGTATAGCTGTTGGTGCCCGACAGGACCAACGTGCCGGCCCCGGACTTGGCGACGGAACCATTGCCGGAGATCACCGAGGAGATCGTCGCTGTGTCGCTGGCACCGTTGGTCACCGTCAGGCCGCTCAAGGCAACCAGGGTGCCGTTGCTGATGGTCAGCGTGCTCATCCGGTCGGTGTCGAACACGACGCTGTTGCTGCTGTCACCCAGATCCATCGACAGGCCGGCCATATCGACACTGGTGCCCGATGTCAGGTTGAAGGTGATGGTGCCACCAAAGCGGGTATAATACCGCGCCTCGAACAGTGACAATCCGCCGCCATCGGCGAGATCGGCAGCGTAATTGCTGTTGATATTCTGGTTGCCGGTGCCCGTGGTATCCGTGTTGTCGCCGGTGGTGACATACAGGTTGCTGTCGACGGTGATACTGAAGCTTTGCTCGACGCTCGCCGTCCCGTCCGATACCCGCACGCGCACCGAATAGGTGCCGGTGGTCAGCAGGGAGGGATCGGTGGCGCGCAGGGCCGTGCCGTTGATGTTGAAGGAGGGGTTGTTGTCGTCGCCGGCACCCGATACCAGCGTATAGGTCAGGGTCTGTCCGGTGTCGGGATCGGTGGCCGACAGCGTGCCCACCGTCATGTTCGCGCTATTCCAGGTGCTGACCGCCGCGTCGCTGAGCGCCAGGCTGGCCGGCATGTCATTTATGGACGTGACGGTATAGACGGTGGTGGCATTGCTGCTGCCGTCATTGCTGCCGTCATTGGGGGTCAGGGTGAAGGTCGTCCCCACCGTGCCGCCCGGTGTCATCTGGTTGTTGGTGGGTGTGAAGACCAGCGCCTGGAGCAGCGTCTGCAGAGCAGACGGCGTGGAGGCGGTCAGCATGTAGCTGCCGGCAGAGCCGGTCAGGCCGCCGCCGCCGCTGGCCAGTGTGCCATTGGCGCCGGTATAGGTGATGGTGACGGTGAAGGTACCGGTGCTGTCGTCGGCGTCGGTGAAGGTCACCGCGCTGAACGGGCTGGCGGTGGCGCTGTCACTGATCGCGCCGGCGGTGGTGAAGGTGCCAGCCAGCACCGGCGGGGCATTGGATGGGCCCAACAGCCGGAAGTCGTTGGTATCGGTGCCGGTCGCGTAGCTGGCGGTCAGGTTGACGCCGTTGAAGCTGGTCGTGCTGCCGCCAGCCAAGCCGCTGAAGGTGCCGGTGATCGCATCGCTGCTGTCATTGGTGATTAACAGGAAGCTTTGACCGCTGGCCGTCTGGGTGGCGACGTGGCTGCCCGTCAGCGACAGGGTGGCGCCGGTCACGGTCACCGTGCCGGTCACCGCCACGCTGTCATAGGCGCTGGCGCCGGCGATGTCGGCGGCCAGTGTGCCGCCCGACGCGATGGTCAACCCGCCGGACGCGATGGTCAGGGTGCCGACGCCGTTGTTGGAGCCGGCGACACCCGGTGAAAGGGTACCGCCCGAGGCGACGCTGACCCCGCCATTGACGGTGCCGGTGCCGGCCAGCGTCGCACCGCTGCCGACGGTGACGGTGCCCGCCGCGGACCCGTTCAGCGTGCCGGTGATGACCAGCGTGCCGGTGCTGACCGCAGTTGTCCCGGTGTAGGTATTGATCCCCGACAAGGTCAGCGTTCCGGAACCGACCTTGGTCAGTGCGAAGCCTCCCGAGATCACGCCGCTGAGCGTCAGCGTGTCGCCGGCATTGTAGGCGCCGACAGAGCTGTCCGCCGCCAGCGTGATGTCGCCGCTGACAGTGGCGGAGCCCGCCCCCTCATTGATCTTCAACGCGCCGAAGCCGGCATTCACCCCGGTGCCGCTGATGTTCAGCGCGTCGGCAACGGTGACGCCATCGGCAACGCGCATAGTGGTGCCGCTGGCAATCGTGGTGCCGGCTGCCGTGGTGCCGAGTGCATTGTTGTGGCTGACGATCAGCACGCCGACGTTGAGGCTGGTAGCCCCGGTGTAAGTGTTGTTCCCGCTCAGCGTCAGGGCGCCAGAACCGCCCTTCGCGAACGCACCGGAACCGCTGATGATGCCCGTCAGGGTCAGCGCGCTGCCGCTGACATTGACTGTGCCGCCGCCAGCGCCGAGCGCGATGCCGTTAGAGAGACTGAGCGCGCTGGCCGTGCTTTCCAGCGAGCCGCCATCCAGTGTGACCAGCCCGGTGCCGATATTGGTCGCCGCAGCGACAGACAGCATGCCGCCGGTCACCGAGGTCAGCCAGCCGGTGTTGTTCGACGTACCCGACAGGATCACTGAACCGCTACCGCCCTTGGTCAGCGTGTTGCCGGTGCCGGAGATCGTGCCCGCCAGGGTCAGCGCATTGCCGCTGTCGATGCTGACCGTGCCGCCGCCGGTCCCCAGCGCCACATCGTTGGACAGGCTGACCGTAGCGCCCGTGCTCTCCAGCGTGCCGCCATCCAGTGTGACCGCCCCGGTGCCGATATTGGTCGCCGCAGCGACAGACAGCGTGCCGCCGCTCACCGAGGTCAGCCAGCCGGTGTTGTTCGACGTGCCCGACAGGATCACTGAACCGCTGCCGCTTTTGGTCAGCGTGTTGCCGGTACCGGAGATCGTGCCCGCCAGGGTCAGCGCATTGCCGCTGCCGGCGCTGACCGTGCCGCCACCGGTGCCCAGCGCAACATCGTTGGACAGGCTGACCGTGGAACCCGTGCTGGCCAGCGTGCCGCCATCCAGCGTGATCGCTCCGGCGCCGATATTGGTCGCCGCAGCAATGGACAGCGTGCCGCCGGTCACCGAGGTTGCGGCGCTGTAGCTGTTCGTGCCTGCCAGGGTCAGTGTGCCCGCCCCCGATTTGATCAGCCCGCCCGCCCCGGCCAGCATCGGATTGACCGTCACCGTCCCGCTGCTGTTGGTAAAGGTCAGGGTGGTGCCGGTGTCCAGGGTGATGGTCTTGGTGCCGTCCTGGATGATCCAGCCGTCCGCCGCATCGGCATTGACTGTCAAGCTCTCGCTCAACGTCAGATTTCCGGCCAGAATCATGGCCCCGGTGAAGCCGCTGCCCACGATCAGCGTGTCGGTACCGGACTGGGTGTTGGCGATCGCCAACGCTTCGGAGAAGCTGATCCCATCGGTGACATCGACCGTGGCCGTGTCGGTCGTGGTGGTGACGTTGATGCTGGAACTTGTCACCGTCACGTCGGCACTGGTGCTGCCCCCCGAACCATCGGTCAGGGTGAATGTGACGGTGGCGTTGCCGGCCGGCGCGCTGTTGGCGTAGGTGACGCCCTTGACGACATCGGTGACCAGTGCCGTGCCGGCACTGGTGTTGAAGGTGATGGTGAGCGTACCGCCGGTGTTCGTCACCGTGCCGATGGTGGTGGACCCGCTTTTCAGGTCACCGCTATCGATGGTGATGCCGGACGCCACCGTGAAGCCGAACTGATCGGATGACCAGGCGCCGTTCGCCGTGCCGGCGGTGGCGGTGCGCTTCACCGTCAGCGTCGCCCCGTTCCAGTTGGCGCTGTCATTCTCCGTATCGCCAACGGTGGCGGTGGCGTCCACGAGGCCGCTGGCGGCACCCGCCAGCGTCACAATATTGCCGGTGCCGCCGGTGCCGGTGCCGTTCAGATCCAGCGTCGGCGCCGTATTGTTGATCGTGGTGAAATCGAACAGGGTCTTGGCGGTCAGGCCCATCGTCGTGTTGTTGATCTGGTCCACGCGGCCCAGGGTGGCGCCGTCACTGTCGAAGAAGGCACCCTTGTCGATCTCGATGTAGTAGCGGGTGCCGCTGCTCAGCGTGACGCCCGGATCGATGGTGATGGTGGAACCGGAACCGACGCCGGAAACCTTGGCTGTGTCGGTGGCGGTGACGGCGGTCCCGACCAGTGTGCCGGTGCCATATTCACGGATATAGATCTTGCCGGCGCCAGCTGACTGGATGGTCTTGCTGAAGGTCAGCGTGATGGTGGGCGTAGTGCTGGCGCCGATCGGGTTGTCCACCTCGTCGACCGTCACCCCGCCAACCAGGACAGCGGTGAGCTGCGGCGGCGTCAGGTTGTTGCGGAAGGTGCCCCGCCCGGGGGTACTGGTGAAGTTGACGATGTCCAGGTCGCCGTCGCTGTCGATGTCGGCCGCGACCATCAGGTCGCTGTTGAAGTTATTGTTCGTCCCGCCGCCGGAAAAGGCAATCGCGGAAAAGGGGCTCCCCGAATTGTCCAGCGTGAAGGTGCCGCCGCTGGCGCGGTAGAAATCGATGCCCGTGCCGGACGCGTTGCGGAACGCGATGTCGGTGTCGCCGTCGCCGTCGAAATCGCCGGCCACGAACTGGCCGGAGGTGGTGCCCACCGGCAGGCATCCGGCGCTGGCGATCGCGAAGACGCCGCTATTGTTCAGCCAGACTCCCCGGCCGTTGGCGGAGGTCATGTTGACGACGTCGATGTCGCCATCGCCGTCGACATCCCCCGCACCCATGAAGCGGCCGTCGAAGCTGGCGGCCAAGGCGGCGAAGGTGATGGCTGAAAACGGGTTGTTCGAGGCGTTGCTTGACAGAAGAGTGAAGGTGCCGCCGTCGTTGCGCCAGAAATTCACACCGGTCGGCGCGCCCGTATTGTTGCGGATTATGACGTCGATATCGCCGTCGCCATCGAAATCACCGGCCACCGACTGGGTATTGGCGGTCACCGTGGGCAGTGTCGGGCTTGCGGTCGAACGCGAAAAGACGCCGCTATCGTTGAGCCAGATGCCGCGGGCGGTCCCCGATGCCATGTTGACGACGTCGATATCGCCATCGCCGTCGACATCGGTCGCCAGCATGGAGAAGGGGGAGAAGTTGGCCGCCAGCACGGCGGAATTGGGCCCGCTCCAGGTGATGGCGGAAAACGGATTGCCCGTGGTGGCGCCGGAGAAACGGGTGAAGACGCCGCCGCTGTTGCGCCAGAAATCCACGCCGGTGGGGCTGGCCGAATTGTTGCGGACGATGAAGTCGACGTCGCCGTCGCCATCAAAGTCGGCGGCGATGAAGCTTTTGGAGGTCCCCACGGTGCCCAGCGCCGAGACGGCGTTGGCGCTTCCGGTCTGAAGGGTGAAGGTCGCCGTCATCAGCGCGTCGTAGCTGTCCCGGGCCGCTGCCGTCAGTGCGACCGTCGCGTCGATCGCTCCCGCCCGGGCTTCCAGCACCCAGTTGCCGCCCAGGGCGGCCGCACCGGTATTGTCGCTGGAGGCCGCCACATCGGCACCGGTCGCCGTCGCCAGATCGATGACGAAGGCCTGGCCATCGATGCCGGCACCGGTGTTGCAGGCATAGATCAGGATATCGCCATCCTGGGTCAGTGCCCGGCCGATGGCCGCCAGTTCCGCGCCGTGAGTGGCCAGCGTATCGGCGTTGACGTCGATGCCGCCCAAGGCGAAACGGCCGGCCGATCCGTGGGCCATGATCTGGATGCTGTCGATGCCCGACCGGTCGTTCAGATAGTCGGCCATCTGCACCAGCCCATCACGGGTCGGATCCAGCACGACCACCTCGACCCCCGGCAGGGCGCCGTCGACAAGCGTTTGGTAATCCGCGATGGTGCGATCGACGAACATCACGGTATGCCCACCGGACCCGTCGGATGCCGGAGCCACATCGGGGCGACCGGCCGCAACCGGGACCGACTGCGCCAGGGCATCCAGAAAAGCGGGATCGGCGACCGGCGCCCCATGGTCCACATCAAGAAGGGCCATGTCGGTATGGGCGACCCCATCGGCCGTCGTCGCACCGGCGGCGTCGAACATGAAACGCGGTTCCAGCACCATGATCCGACTGGAAACGGCCTTGCGCGTCGGCAGGGGACCGGTGTGGAAACCGCGCCGCTGCCACCATTTCATGCTATCCATGATTGCACCTTCATGCCGCGGCCCGGGATTTTAATCCCTGGGCGAACCCGCAACAAAGGTGTTAATAACACTTTAACAACTTCATCCCGAGAGGAATTAAAAGAGCTGACTTTAGCCGATTTTTTCAAAAACTTCTTCCCTTATCCCATGGCCGAAATTAGTAAAAGGACAGAGAAGGATGGAAAAAATTACTATACGTCGATTCTTATGATGCTCAAACTCCCACCTCATATTCCGCTAGTAGCAGCACGAGAGCCCCTACACATTAGTTCCCAACACAAATGACTATAGCCGGAAAATTGGCACATTACAATGACGCCGAAAAACCGTATGGGTGAAACAGTTTGGGGCGGGGCGGTGGCTTGTGGGGCCGGAATACCCATGGTTGCTGTTGCGACGGCATGAACGGGCGGTCGCCCAAGGATCGGACAAGGAAACATGGACTTGGGCAAAGGGCTCCCGCTTCATTTGATTTTCCCGACGGCATGTCGTCTGGCCAAAACCTCTCCCATCCTCGGACGCAGGTCACGATCAGCATGACCCTGGATCAGGCACTTGCGCAGATCGACACTCTTCTGGCGGAGGGACACTGGGACGATGCCCGTCGGCACTGCCAGACGATCCTGGGGCGATGGCCGGACCATCCCGACGCTCTGCTGCGCCTGTGCCGTATCGCCGGAAAGGTCGGCACACCGGCCGCAGCGCTCGACCTCGCCCGACGCGCCATTGCCCTTCAGCCGGCAGCGGTGGAAGCCTACATCCATCTCGGCGCCGCGTTGAAAAGGCTCGACCGGCGGGATGAAGCCGTGGCCAGCTATGGCCGCGCGATTACGCTCGATCCGACTGGCTTCCCGGAATTGCATTATAATCTGGGCAACCTGTTGCGGACCATGGACCGGCCGGGTGAAGCGGCCCTGTCATACCGTCAGGCCCTGACCCTGCGGCCCGATTTTCCGGAAGCCTGGTTCAACCAGGGGATCGCCCTGCGATCCCTCGACCAGCTTGAGGAGGCGGTGGCCGCCTACGGGAACGCCGTGGCCCTGCGCCCCACCTATGCCAAGGCGCAGATCAACCTCGCCAATGCCTTGAACGCGCTGAAGCGCTACACCGACGCCCTCCCCCACTACGAAGCAGCACTGGCACTTGGACTGGACGAGGCCGCTCACTATGGCGCCCTCGCTGGCACGTTGGAAAGGCTGAAGCGGACACGGGATGCCGAATCCGTTCTGCGGCGCGGCCTGCTCCGCTGGCCGGATACCGCGGACCTTTACAGCCTGCTGGCCAAGATCCTGTTCTTTCAAGGACGCCTGATCGAAGCGGAGGTCTGCTATCGCAAAGCGGCCGAGCTGGCCTCGTCGGATCCCAACACCCTCATTGCCCTTTGCAGCATCGAAAGTGCCAGGGGAGATCCCGGCAGATCCCGGGACTGGTGTGATCGCGTTCTGAAGGCCGATCCGGATGCCGAGGTGGCGATGCGCAACATCCTCCTCAACCTCGCCTATGAAACCCATGATCCCGCCATGGTCTTTGCGGAGCACCAACGCTATGGCGCGCGCTACGCACGCCCCCACGGCCTGGCGGTCAAGCCGCACGGCAATCTCCCCGATCCGGATCGCCGGCTGCGCATCGGCTATCTGTCCTACGATTTCCGCAACCATGCTGTTGCCCGCAATCTGCGGCCGGTGCTGATGGCCCATGACCATCGCAAGGTCGAGATCTTCTGCTATGCCTGCTCCGATATCACCGACAGCATCACCGCAAACTTCCAGCAATGTGCCGATCACTGGCGCCCGGTGGCCGAACTCAGCGACGATGCCATTGCCGACAGCATCCGCGCCGACGGCATCGATATTCTGGTGAGCCTAGCCGGCCGCTTCGATGGCAACCGGCCGCTGGTCTGCGCCCGTCGCCCGGCGCCGATCCAGATCAGCTTCCATGACATCGCCACCAGCGGCATGGAGGCGATGGATTATCTCATTGCCGATCCCGTCCTCAGCCCGCGCGACAGCGAGGAGCGCTTCACCGAACGCATCCTCCGCCTGCCGAGCTTCTATATCACCACGCCGTTGCGGCGCGCGCCGGACCCCATGCCCCCACCAATGGTCGTTGCCGGGTATCCGACCTTCGGCTGTTTCAACAATCCCGCCAAGATCACGGGCGAGGTTCTCGACCTCTGGGCGCGGCTGCTGCACCGGCTGCCGACCGCACGGCTGATCCTGAAATATCTGGACCGGTACGAAAGCCCCGAACTGCGCGACCGCGTCCTGTCACGGCTGTCCGCCGCCGGGGTCGATACAAGCCGGGTGCAGTTGCTGGGGGCGATCAACCAGGTGGTGTCGCATCTGGCCCTCTATGACCGGATTGACATCGCGCTCGACCCCTTCCCCTTCTGCGGATCCACGACGTCTTTCGAAGCGCTGTGGATGGGGGTACCGGTCGTGACGTTCCCGCGGGGCACCATGGTCAGCCGCTGGACAGGCTCTATCCTGAAAACATTGCGGCTGGACGACCTGATCGCAAAGGATGCGGACGATTATGTGGCGATTGCCACCCGGCTGGCAGCCAATCTGCCGCGGCTGACTGCCATGCGGTCGGGGGTGCGGGCGCAGATCACGGCGTCACCCCTCTGCAACGGGCCGCTCAAGGCCCGGCAGATGGAACGCCTCTATCGGGCCGTCTGGCGGCGCTGGTGCGTCACCCGGTGAACTGGACTTGGACTTGCCCTGGAAAAGTGGAGAGCCATCATCCTAAAATTTGGGTTTGATGGAGATTTTGATGGTTTGGGTAAAGCAGGGCAAGATCACGGTGGAATTCAAGCAGGATGCGCTGCGTATTTTATCGACGAGCGGTCGGACGGTGGCCGAAGTGGCAGCCGATCTTGGGATCGGTAAATCGACGCTGCAGCGCTGGAAGACAGAAGCGACGGAGACGGAACTGCTGTCTGGCCCGCATCCGGACGTGGAAAAGGAGCTGGCGCGGCTGCGGCACGAGAACAAGGTTCTGCGTCAAGAGCGGGATTTGTTAAAAAACGCGGCGGCCTGCGTTCTATAAGTTCACCGATTTCACGGCGCGTACGTTCCGGCGCATCGACACTGTCATGTTCTGGAAGCTGGCGCATTGGCTGGCGCACAAATACCGCTCACG
>Ga0209373_10004729_pt1 | contig 11595 bp, 3 predicted proteins | sample Higcelweek5metaG_FD_187173 | JGI IMG/M metagenome (GOLD analysis project Ga0209373, IMG submission 187173) | Freshwater pond sediment microbial communities from the University of Edinburgh, under environmental carbon perturbations - High... | ecosystem: Environmental > Aquatic > Freshwater >... | reverse complement strand
AAGTTTTGTTGAGAGTGAATTTTCTTAAAATCGCTATGACCATTTTGCTTTCTCAATCAAATGAACAGATTTCTGTTCATTTGATAACCTAATATATCGAAAAGCCGGCGCTGTGGCCGGCTTTGATGTATACTGTTGAATTTCTGTGTTTTACCAATATTGGGAAGTTTATAAAAGAATTATCGTGGATGGTGCAGCGCGGTGTTCTGTTTACTCTCTGTATATGGCTTGGGGTGCGGTTTACGGTGTATATGTCCGTTTGCGTGTATTCATGCGGCTTTTCGGAAATTGATTGTGTTTTTAACCCCACCCCCAACTCCCTTAAAACGGCCACGGGTGGGGGCTTTTTATACCCACCGCCCCAAACCCACCTAAACACAGAGCCAGAGCCACAGATAGAGAGAAAAGACTGATTGTTGAAAACTTTTTGGAAGCACGAAAAAACCCGCCATTTCAAAGCGGGTCTTTCTTCATTTTTATCCTGTCTGTTTTTAGCTGGGTACAAGCATTTAGGATTTATCTTGGATGTTGCAGTGCGGCATGAAAGATTCACGGAGATTTTTTAGCTTCAAAATAATAACCGCTGTACTTATGTTTTGTAGTACTGTCAATTATTGTATCTTGAATATAATAAAGCGATCCGAAAAATCTTATTGTGTTTTGTTGACCATAAATACACCTTTTGTCAAAATAGGAAATGCCTTTTGTGTTTTCATAAATCTCATCATTAACAACCCAAATTGAATTTCCATTGATTTTTTGCTTTATTGAATCGTCTTTGGGATAAACTAAATCAATAAATATATACAACGAATTAAAATCTGGTCCTATGCTATTTGGACAATTGCATACATCAATAATACACTCGCGGTAAATTAATTCCATTTTACCACTTTCTTTTATTTCATCATTCATATGCGATGTATCATGTTGCATCCTATTATTGGTTGTATCGATTTTAACTTGCAGCACTTTTTGTTTATTGCAGCTTGAAATTATAAAAATCCCAACAATACACGCAATAAAAATTACTTTTTGACTTTTCATTTTCGAGTTTTTATGGGTTAAAGATCACTGTTATTTTTCTGCCAGTCAACAATCGCTTTTTGAATTTTATCATGTGAAATATTTCCCTTTTCAGTTGTCTTATAAACTTCATTGCCATTGTAATAAACTACTCGTGTATTTTGCCGATAATCTCCTGCTGCATCAGGGCCACTTTGATGAAAATGGCCAATAACATAAGCCTTGTTTTTACCAGCTTTATACAGCGATTTTGACATATCAAGAGCAATATTATCATTTGTGTACTCAGGGCCACCGTTGGGTTCTGCATAATTATCCCCGGCAGTAGCACATCCATGAAGCTCTATACGCGCATCATTTGAAAACTTGCCAAAATCAATTGACTCAATGCTTCCTGAATAATTGCTACTCCCATTGTCATCATTCATTATTGCATTTGATTGATACAAATTATTCTTTGAGCCATCGCTATTTGGAGCAAACCATATACCTCGTGGTCCAGAATGAGATATTATATCCAGAGATTTAATTGAATTATTTTTTTTGCTATTGATAATGCTTATTATTTCACTCCCATTATGTACACCATGCACTGAAGCCATATGACCATCAGAGAAATATTCGGAAAACAAAAGGCTCGCCGCTTTTGTAAAGCTATTTGAATGACTTGTGAGCTTATTATTTACACTTGCCATTATAATACGATCCCATGGACTAATTACTCTTCTCCCATCTGGATCCACCAACATCACCGGATTCCCCGCACAATACATATACGAACTCATGCTCGGATACTTATCACTCAGTGGATCCACACTCAGCCAAACACTCAAATCACTATCATAATACCTTGCGCCGAAATATGAATATTGCGTTTCATCATCTTTTTCTTTTGCGGAGAAGGTATAGCGGCTATCATAGCCGTTTTGCTGATCTACGAAGGTCTCGCCGAATGGCAGGTATTGTAGGTGCTGTACGGCGTAGCCGGTTGCATCTGTAATGAAAGAGCTGGAACCGAGGTGGTCGGGGTGGTAGAAATAGAGGTTGGTTTCGGGAGCTGTATATCGAATATGGAAAGGTTGCAATTGATAACCGATAAAGACATTGTTTGAGTCAAAACCACTGCAATCAGCACCTCGTTTAACCATTGTCCATAAGTCACCAGCGACAAGGCTTGTTGTATCGACAATGAAATCAACAGGTGTAGAATTTGGACTTAATGGGCCAATCCAACCACTACTGCCAATCTTGCTACAAACCCGCTCTCCTTCAATAAAGAAGTGTTTTGTATAACCTTCATCGGTAACTACCAAATATGGGCTTGCATATAGCGTCTTTTCAAAATCTACTGCGCCATATACCATCTGTCCATTTATATACATATCTATGATCTCGCCAGTAAGCTTCCATGTTCGTTCGCCACCAGCATTGTAAATATAGGAGCTCAAATTGTTGAAATCTTCTCCTCCATTGTGTACTGTGGTCAGCCTGTTTTCCTCGTCCCAACACAAATAGCGCCCATTGGAGCTGTTATAACGACGGGTCAAATTGCCATTTGCATCCCATTCATAATCATTTGCACCAGTACTAGTTACAGCGTGTGGACGATTACTATATGTATAAGTATTACTATAACTTAAAGTTTGAACGCTACCACCAATCTCAACGTCAGCATAAACCTCTTTTGATAAAATATTGCCCGAAGAGGAATACGACATGCTTAGGGAGTTTGTTAATTGTCCGAAGTTATATGATTCGAAATTGCCAGTTGAAGTACTTAACCTATACAATTCATCATAAGTATATTCCATGGAATATTGTCCGCCCATGTCATTTCCATATCCAACATTATCAGATGCATTTGAAATACTTGTAATATTCCCCAGATTGTCATAGTTGTAATTTATAGTTTGTAATATAAGACCACTCGCTTCACGACTTTCTAAATTTGAAAGGCGCTGATTTAAAGGTTCGTATATGTATTGCGTATATGTTCCGTTACCATAATCTATTCTTGAACGACTTCCAAACAAATTATATTGTACCGAATCAATGTAATTGAATGTTGCTGAGCCTTTCACTGCATCCATTCTCGATAGTTTACCTCCATTATCGTAGTGATAACTTACCAATTCGCCATCGGGATAAAGAATGCTTTTCATTCGATTCCAGCTATCATATTCCCAGTCAGTTTCCAATGTGTATGGATTCCCATTAGGCACAACAAATGTATGAATGTTTTTGATAAGTTCACCCATGTTGCCGTATTCAAAGGTTTGAACTCCGGATGCATCCTGCTGGCGTATCAGGCGACTGCTCTGGTTGCCAATGTTGGGTGCTCCATATTCGTAATACACATTCATTTCCGGATTTTGCGGATAAACAATACTATCTAAACGGCATTCGGAGTAGTTATATTGTATGTATTGGGATCCGCCTGCAAGATTGGCCGTCTGGGTTGTGAGCACATTGCCGGCCAGATCATAATTATATTCAGTTGCCCCTGCATCAGGGTGTCCACGAAAGGTCAACTTGCCAAGCATATTATATTTATAATTAGTCACATTGCTTTCAGGGTCTATTGTTCGCAATAGATAGCCTAACGGAGTATAAATGAATTTGGTAATCGTATTCAGCGGTGCCGTTACGGAAGTATTCAAACCGCGGGCATTGGTAAAATTGTCCGTAGAAATACTGTTCGGGTCTGTGACTCTTGACTTGAAACACATCTTACCAAATGCATCCTGTCCAAAACCGTAGGAATAGCTAATGGTAGTATTATCAAAAGCGGTTTGTAACAAAGGCCTATCTAGATAGTCAAACGTGGTTGATGCAAACACTGTAGGAGTAAAACTATACAATACAGAATCAGATCCCAAAGCCTGGGCCACTGGCAACGATGTCCGATAAGCTCTCCCAAATGCATCATAATAAACTTTTCCTGACACTACCATGCTGTCAATGCCATTGACTGTTGCTTTTTGCTTTGATTGAATTGACCGACCAACTCCATCGGAAAAATTCACTGTGACGAATTCATTATTTGTATTAATCGGATCATAATGGCGGGTTCTAGCCCAAAGGGTAGACGGCATTCCCGCACCAGTCTCATCCCAATACTCACACTTTATTGTATATGGAATACTCGCCAAAATCTCATTGGGGCCAGTCACTGTGTTTAACTTCCCATCATCATAGTAAGAATAGTGCATTTCATTTCCAGTCAGATCTGTTACTATCAGCGGTGCCCCGAGTTTATAATCATATTGTGTATAGGAAGTATTACCCCAATAGTCAGTGACCGAAACAGGGTATGTATGTACAAAGGGATCATACACATAAGTGTATGAAAGTCTCTCATAGTTCACATTTTCCGGGAACTGTACGTTACTGATATTACCGTATGAATCATATAATATATCAGTATATGCGGTATTGCTTCCATCAAAAGAACCTATTTGTGATATTCTTCCATAGCCATTATACGATCCGTTTCTGCGCTGCAATAAATTGCTTAAAACATCCCGCACATCAATCTGGCTCACCAAGGCAAGCAGATTGGAAGGAATATTATATGAATAGGTAATAGTGGCCGTAAAATCATCGGAAGTATAAGCTACATCACCGAAATTCTTATACTCTCTTACATTGCCAAATCTGGTATGACGGTACGTTTTCCGGGTGTGAATCTGAAATGCAGAAAGACCTTCATAGAAATATTTGTCCTCCTGCGAAATAGCCGGATAATACGGGCCGAAACACTGCATTGAATCTTCCGAGACAATAGTTCCTGTGCTGATTTCTTTCGGACTCCATGTGTAATAGGTCTCAACATATTTATGATTCAAAGAATCATAATTAACCTCGTAATATTTCAGCCCTTTGAACATATAGTCATCGTTGAGATATTTCTCAACGCTATACCGGTAACAATTCTGAACTGAAAAGTTCCTGAACTGTTTGGTGGTCACAGTCTCAAATCCGAACGACTCTCGCTCCATTCGGTGATAAAACGCACTGTCGTATTCAAATTTGTAACAAAGCAAATTCTCTCCGTCGCCAGTGAATCCGTCATAAATCAATAGAGAAGACAGAACCCATTTTGATTGCGGATTTTCACGGTTAGGATAAGTCATGGCATAATCAATCGTATATGCGCTTTGAACAGGGGTTGTGACACATTTGAGTAAATTGATTTTTTTAGGAATCCCGTAATTCACTTTAATGTCACCATTATCAATGTAAACATAATCAAGAAACCCGTCTCCGTTTAAATCAGAAAGTCTCTGTTCTTGAGATGATAAATTATATGATGCATCAAAATATCCCGAAAAAGTGATTTTGAAAATCCAAATGAGGATACCTCCTGTATTTGCGATATTTCCGGAAACATTGTTTGTTCTGCATACGCCAAGCTTACCTAAAAAACTATTGTTTAGTGGTTGTAAAAAATACCCATGACCCGTGTTGACATACGCATAGATTTCTCCGGCATCAATAAAGCAAACATCAGTTAATCCATCACCATTGATATCCATCATTGAGTAATCGTCGGTGTTTACATTTGAGCTGCCACCTATTCCTCCTGCCCAACTATCTTCAGAATAATTGAACATTGATGCCCCCAGATTGATAGACGTATTAACTGATGTAGAACTGGAAATCTGATTAACATTCCATTGCTCGGGGTTGTGAAAGCCATCTCCTATATTAAGAAATACACGGTTGTTGGTTTTATCAACCCTGTCAGCCAGCCCGTCGCCATTTACGTCAATATAAATATAGTCAACATTTGAAGAGCCATTTGTAAATCCAACTCCAAACGAGCCATCAACATTTCCCATTTTCGATTTAATGCCGTCAATTGGTCTTTCAATTCTTTTCAGGGTCGGTTTTACGCCGAAAGAGCTGCCCTCAGACGTAGCAGTACCATGACTGGGGAATATATCATTCAATGTGATTGTTGCATCAGAAATTCCGCCCTGAGGCGTTGAATATTGTATTTTGTTATAAGCAACAATATCGGGGAACCGGTCGCCATTAATATCCATAAAATCTGTCCTTCCAAATGATTCATTTTCCGATTTGGTATGACTGAAATTCATTGGCCCTGGTGAGAGTGAATATGAAAAAGATTTAGATATCTGCCGGCTGTTTTTACTAACTGTTCTTACATATCCGCAACTATTTGAAGAGGGGACAGGATTGAAGAAATCCGGAACATCTGAATCATCCGGTTCAAAAATTGTTGCGTCTGAAACATTGGAATACAATGTTTGAAAGCTTGCGCCACTTCCTAAATTCAAGCTCTCCGTATAAGCGCTTACGCAGAAATCTATCCATCGGTTGTTTTCTTCATCCACACTCATTGGAGAAAATGATAAGCTATTAATATCCGGCACTCCAAATCCTTCAAAAACATCCTCTACCTCGTCGAATGACAAAGTGCTATCAATGTCATCGATTGGAAATTGCGATAGTGCAGCTGTGTCAAACAGCAATGCGGAAATATTGAGAGAGGATTCATCAATCGGATCCATGCAGTTGTTAACAATATTGTTGTCAAAATAAGAAAACTGACCCCAACTACGGTAAAAATGTCCAAATTTTCTCATTGAATCTGGGTACATTGCATGAAAACCACTTTGATATGTTGTGGCTTTTAAATAAGCATAAATACTTGTAACGTCATCAAACAATTCCGGATTAGATGTATGAAAGTCAAAATATATAGAATCACCGGTTGCCAAACTCACATTTATTCGATTATTAAACAATGTGCTTTGTACCACTCCATTAATAATGCTGATCTGCTTTTTTGCAAGAAGTTTATGCTTTGATTTTGCCGTGAAAGTTATGGTGCCATTTGCTGTCGATCCTGTTGTCAGCGAAATGCTTGGGTAGAAAAAATAAGAACCTGAACTAAAATAATATGGCAATGTATGTGAAAACTGATTCCCATAAACCGACATAAAAAGTGATGGTTTATACTCTACAGATGTGAATTGATTATTTGAATTGAGGTTAAATCCACTGGCGCTGGTATATGATATTTCTGCATCAAAAGAAACACTGCTCCAGTCAACATTTGTATGGCTCAGTAACTCAAATAAAATTGAATCTCCTGCATTTATATTCACGTTATATGAAAATGAATAACTGAAAGCGGTATTATTTGTATAGGTAGTTGAATAAACATTTGAAGTGTTATGCCTTATATTGAATAATAAATTGTCACTTTGCGCCGGGCTAGCTATTGACCCGCTGATGTGCACAGTTCCGGTAAGCGGAGCGACAAAGTACTTTTTATCTGAGAGAGTAAAATCCTCAGAATACTTATATCTGAAGAGTTTTTTATCATCAGCATCATGATAATTCGGATGCGATGAATAAGATGATACATTCGGATAAATAATAGGATCCCATGCAACATCATCCAAGGCATTTTTATCTGTTGCATGTAACCTAAAATAAATACGGTCACCTTTATCAACAGTTATTGAACTGAGCGTATTACTGTGAAGTTGAAAATCATTTGGCTCAATACTATCACAATATATAATATTCTCGTTGTGCTGAATTGAGTATTTCACTTTGCTATAATTACTCCCTGCTGAGTTACTGACACGCTGGATATAATTTTCAATACTCATTACTCCTTCTTCAGAAGCTATCCACATGCGAACAGGATCACGGCGATGGATGAATTCTTCGGTGTTTTCCGTTTCAGAAAAAACAGGGTCTATCGTGCCATCATGAATTATACTATAACAAGAGTCTTCAAAGAAAACCTGCTCAGTATTGTTGTCTTCCATAATAAAAAGCGGGTTTCCGGCTGGTGTTGGTTGATTGAAGTAAACATCACCGTCACTCACATAGTCAACATATCCATCAGCATTTATATCAACGAAGTATTTGTTGTTCGTCTGGTATGTTATGGATTTTGAAATACTTGCCGTCCCGCTGATTATGGGAGAGCCTGCAGGAGTAGAAAGTCCCAGCTGAACTTCACCTCCGCCTCCAATTGAATATGACCAATTTCTGCCTAAATTTGGCAGACTTGAAATTACAACGGCACTGCTGTTAAACAGTAGTTGATTGCTGGAATTTAAATACCCCTTATATAAATTGTAACTCGTTCCTGAACGGACTAATTTGTCTGTCAAACCATCACCATTAATATCCATCAGGACAACCTTATCCTTTAGTGTGCCGATAGATGAACTGAGGTTTAATCCAATTGTATTTAATTTGGTAGTAGGCGATCCAAGGCCAAAACAGATGGAACCTCCAATTGAAGTAGAGGTCCCCTTACTTCTGCCAATGCTTTGAATAGACTGATCCTGATACGCCCCACTAAAAAGGCTTTCTGAATACTCATCTTCTGATAACACTGTAACAGCATCTCCGAATTCAACGCCTTCCTCTTCATAATAATCAAAACGATGAGTCTTAATGCCATTTTGTGTGAATCCTTTTAAACTTGAGCAATCGAGATCCAACAAGCTTATTGATGGGTCTGAAATATCAGCAATTCCACAAACAAGTTTCTTATCATAGGCTCCATCTTTGTACAAGATATAATAGCGCCTGATAAAAGAGTTGTCATACTTCACATACACATTTGTCAGAAGTTTGTTAGTGACTTCCAGAAATCCATATTTACCGGAAATCATATAATCGGAGCGGCCATTGGTATATTCAAAGTCGATTGAATATTTTCCATCAGTTGTTCCGAATCCTGAGTATACTATTGATTCAGGATAAATCTGTTTTCCTCCATTTCCCAGAGTTCCAGTAAATGTAGATACGTCATAAGTGTATTTGACATAGTTACCAAACGGATCTCGAACCTCGGCCAATGCCCAGTGTGCTATGTTATTTGTGGCAGTATCTCTCAGAACACAGGATGGATTCACACCTGCATCGGTACTGTATTTCCCATAATAGTAATGCGTCCCTTGTTTGTCTACAACTTCCCACCAGTAAGTTGAGGGGCTGTTTCCATGTCTGATAAGGCGATCAAATGCTCCTTCAACCCGATATGAATAAAAAACTTCGTTTGCTGCGCTTCTGTTTCTGTATGTAGATTGATGAATTAAAGGCAATCGGTTGGTATCATTTGTCGTGATATCAAGTTCTACAATCTGCTGTCCATTTACCAGATATTCTTCAGTTTCCTGAGTTGTTGAATACAAAGGCACACCCCACCGTGTTTCAACTGAAATACTCGGAATATTCATTCCCCAGCCAACACCCAGCCAGCCATTGCCACCTTCGCTGTTGTAGGAGATTGCCAGTTGCGGCTGCATTCCCTGGCGGCCGGCAGGAATCTGAATCGGGTATGACATATTTGCGGTTCCGCTATTGTTTGCCTGTGGCGGGCTCATCATGTTGATGTGTGCAATTGGATCGGCAAACTTCATATCTTTCATCGATGTGGGTGTGAAAGCCTGTGTCTGCGGGCTTTCCGGAGTTTTCAAAATGGCGTTGATGAAATCGGTGAAGTGGGTTGTGTGGGAAATAATTTCGCACGAAGCAAGATCAAATGTGTCATACGGCAACTGAATCCAGTCGCCTTGTTCTTCGCTGTAATAAAATGTACGAATGTCTTTTGGCCCATATCCTTTCGGAATGCGCGCTGTATCGTACTTTACACGCACTTCAACTTCTTTGGCAAAATTATTTCCATGCGGCAAACAGCGGTATCCATCACTTCCACCGGTTACATTCACCATTGCAAGACGTGGTAATGCCATATCCTGCGCACGTAATCCGGTAACTGAGAGTTTTACATTGTTGCTCACCGATCCGGGTTCTCCGTTCAGCTCAAATCCGGGAACACTCATATGTACCGGCATTTGTGCGTTTACCTTTGTTTCGCTGAATGCAAGATCGGTCGAAATTTCATTCGTGAAATCACAGGTGGCTGGATTGCAGAAATGTGCTGTATCGCTTATGGTCTGTCCATCTTCGAAAACCGCAGTGATAACCGCTTTCCAATCGGAACCATGGTCAGCAATCTGATCAACAATTCCTTCAAAAACAGACTGATTGCTGCGCACGGGTTTTCCATTGGCAAAAATCTTTGCATGTTCGCTTCCATAGCCGTTTACAAAGCCACTGATATAACCATAGCGATTGTAATAACTTTTCGACATGGGCTGATTGAGAACAATCCGGCGGCTTGCGTCAACACCATCATCAAAGCGGATACGTACATTTTTTACAATGTAATTGAAATCACTATTCCCGGGAATCGAAAAACGAATAATGTTGTCGCCTTTGTGTAGCTGGCTTGCATCAATCTTTTCGCGCTGCACACTCCAGTCCTGCGATAGTTTTACAAAAGCACCGCCAAAGGCCACCTGATCGTTGATGGCTCGGCTTACCGAAGTGTAATCCTCTGCGCCATACAGATCGTATTCAAGCCAGGCCTGACGCCCGCTTTCAATTTCTCCGTCAAGAATAATATGAAAAGTATTGTCGTGCGGATTGTCAATATTGGTTTCTGCATTAATGCCAATATAGCCGGTTTCAAGATTGCTGGCTGTGTACAATGACCGCGATAGACCAACCGGTGCAAGCACCTCTGCTTCTTTCTGAAGGTCTTCCAGCTTTTTTTCCTGTGCAGTGATGAGTTTATCAATCTGATTAGTTACCAGATTGTCATTGTCCGAAGAAACAATGCTGTAAATTATGGCCGATGATGCAATGGCAATAGCGCCAACAATTATTAATGAACTTTTCATATTCGAATGAATTCCTTGAAAATTATTGAACAATCAGTTTTATTGTTTTTGATTCACTTGCTGTTTCTGCCTTAATCAGATAACAGCCTTTCTGTGTCAGTTGCCCACGAACAAGATAAGATGAAGCTCCGCTGTGTTTGGTCTTCGTAACAATTTTTCCACCTTCGTCCTGAATGCTGATGAACACATCCGAAATCTGTGTCAGGCGGATATCGACTGCATAATCGCCGCGTGTGGGATTTGGGAAAACATCAATCGATGAAATTGCAACATTGTTCTGATTGTTTTCCGTGTCACTGCTTCCGGCTTCCTGAGCTATCTGGCTGCGTTCGTTAACCGAAGCGGTATCAGACAACTGGAATGTAAATGCATCGCTGCCGGAGTTGTCAATATCCCAGTTGATGCCGCTGAAATAATAATTACCCAAAGTGTCGGCACTATCTGGCAGAGCGGTTTCAACCATATACATGGGAAAAGTAAAATCGGTCTCACGGCTGATAATCAGACTGATTGTCGTGGCATCAGAAATTTCAGGCGCATGAATAATTAATTGAGTACTTATGTTGCTCGCGGTGTTCCCCGATTTCTTCATCAACCAGGCACATTGCGAAAGGCTGTCGCCCGATGAAAAACTATTCAGCGCTTTTCCGTTATCGCCCCAGATCAGATAATCCATTTCGTTGATCAAAGAATTGTTTTCATCATTTGTATTGAAAGCCTGTCCTGCTGCAATGGTCAGATTGGCTTCGCCTCCACGGCCACAGCTTTGTTTCTGATCGACCAGCAACAACGAGTCTTTTCCGATTCCCGCAATATT
>Ga0209373_10004728_pt1 | contig 11595 bp, 10 predicted proteins | sample Higcelweek5metaG_FD_187173 | JGI IMG/M metagenome (GOLD analysis project Ga0209373, IMG submission 187173) | Freshwater pond sediment microbial communities from the University of Edinburgh, under environmental carbon perturbations - High... | ecosystem: Environmental > Aquatic > Freshwater >... | reverse complement strand
GGAGGAAGTGTTTTACCTCCGCGTGACCGCGCCGGAGATTGCCCGAAACAGGCGGGCGGGCCAGTTCGTGCTCGTTCAGATCGATACCGACTATGGCGAGCGGATTCCGCTGACTATCGCGGACGCGAATGCGGCCGAGGGGTGGATCGCGCTCGTTTTTCAGACGGTCGGGGCGACGACTCACAAGCTCGCGCTGAAAGGCGTCGGGGACAAGATTGAGGCGATTCTCGGGCCGCTCGGCAGGCCCACTCATATAACGAAGGTCGGGACCGTGGTCTGCGTCGGCGGCGGTATCGGCGTGGCGCCGCTCTATCCGATCGTGAAAGCCTACAAGGAAGCGGGCAATCGCGTGATCGCGATCATCGGGGCGCGGACGAAGGACCTCCTCATTTTCGAACAGGAGATGCGGGCGGCGGCCGACGAGGTTATCGTCGTGACCGATGATGGTTCTTATGGAAGGAAAGGCCTCGTTACCGAGCCGTTGAAGGAATATTGCGAGAGCTCAGAGCCGCCTGCGGAAGCGGTGGCGATCGGGCCACCTATCATGATGAAGTTCTGCGCATCAACGACGAAGCCTTACAATGTACACACGATGGTGTCGCTCAATACGATCATGATCGACGGAACCGGGATGTGCGGCGGCTGCCGCGTGACGGTCGGCGGGAAGACGAAGTTCGTCTGCGTCGACGGCCCCGAGTTCGACGGTCACCAGGTCGACTGGGACAATATGATGCTCCGCATGAAGGCGTATAAGCCGCGCGAGGACGCTGATCACCACAAGTGCCATATGGAAATTGAGGCTGCGCGTATCGGCGACCCGGACGGGGACTCAGGCGCGGCGAAGGCCAAGGCGGGGGGCGCACGATGAGTCACAAGACGAAAGAACAGCTGGGCCGCGAGGCCACGGCAATCTGGAACGATATAAAGGGCAAGGCCCTCACGGCCAAAGACCGGATGGCGATTCCGCCGCAGGATATGGCGACGGGCGATCCTTTGAAGCGCGCCCGCGAGATGGGCGAGGTCGCGCTCGGGTATACCGACGAGCAGGCGCTGGTCGAGGCGGCCCGTTGCCTCGGGTGCAAGAACCGGCCCTGCGTGGCGGCGTGCCCGGTCGGGGTTCCGATCCCGGAGTTTATCGCGTGCGTTCAGGACGGCGAGTACAAGAACGCCGTCGATACGATAAAGATGGCGAATCTCTTGCCCGCGATCTGCGGTCGCGTGTGCCCGCAGGAGAAGCAGTGCCAAAGCACGTGCACCCTCGGCAAGTCGCTGAAGAGCGTCGACAAAGCAGTCGCGATCGGCCGGCTCGAGCGCTTCGTGGCGGACTGGGAACGCGAGAACGGGAAGATCACGGTGCCCGCGGTGAAGGCCGCGACGGGCAAGAAGGTCGCGGTGATCGGCTCGGGGCCCGCGGGGCTCACGGTCGCGGCGGACGTCAGGCGCGAGGGTCACGACGTGACCGTGTTCGAGGCCTTTCACAAGACCGGCGGCGTCATGGTGTACGGCATCCCGGAGTTCAGGCTTCCGAAGGCGATTGTCGCCAAGGAAGTCGAGAACCTCAAGGCGATGGGCGTTACCTTCCGCACGAACTTCCTCGTCGGACGCACCGAGACCATTTACGATTTGCTTGACCGGGAGAAATACGACGCGGCGTTCATCGGAACCGGCGCGGGCTTGCCGAAGTTCATGGACTTGCCCGGCGAGAACCTGATCGGGGTGTTCAGCGCGAACGAGTACCTGACGCGGGCGAACCTCATGAAGGCGTACGACACCGAGAAGGCGGCGACGCCGCTCTACCCCGCGAAGGTCGTGGGCGTCGTCGGCGGCGGTAACGTCGCGATGGACGCGTGCCGCATGGCGCTCCGGCTCGGCGCGGAGAAGGTGTACTGCATCTACCGGCGCACCCGGGACGAGATGCCCGCGCGGGCGGAAGAGGTCATGCATGCGGAAGAAGAGGGCGTCGAGTTTCTTTTCCTCCAGAACCCGACCCGCATCATCGGGGACGACACCGGCCACGTGCGCGCGGTTGAGGTCCTTGACTACGAGCTCGGCGAGCCGGATGCGTCGGGAAGGCGGAGCCCCGTGGCGAAGCCGGGAACGGAGCACGAGATCGCGGTCGACGCGATGATCATCGCGCTCGGCAACGAGTCGAACCCGCTCATGGCGCAGACGACCGAGGGACTCGACGTGACCAAGCGCGGCAATATCGTCGTCGACGCGAAGCAGCGCACGAGCCTCAAGCGCGTGTGGGCGGGCGGGGACATCGTTCTCGGCGCGGCGACCGTTATCCTCGCGATGGGCGAGGGCCGGAAGGCGGCGAAGAGCATCAATGACTATTTGGCCGGAAACGAGGAAGATATCGCGGACTGAAAGACCGCTGCGTGACGCGTTGCGAAAAGCCCGCCCGGGCATGGTGCCGGGGCGGGCTTTTTTTATTTTTGGGCAGAGACGTTTTCGATGCGGGACGGAAGGTAGGGATGGCTCATGAAGAGGCCGGCGAACTTGACGGCCGATGTTTTGTTTTCGCGCGCGCTTTCGAGATAGCTTTCGATATTGATCTTGCCATAGAGGGCGGTACCGCCGGCGAGGAGAACGAGTCCGTTCGTCTTTCCGGTTCCCGTGAGCGCCGCGCCGATATTGTCGCAGGTATATTCGCAGGCGCGAGAATGCGCCGCCCCAAGGAAGGGAACGATGAGGGAGGGCAGGGTCCAAAAGTTTTTTATCGCGTGATGTCGCTTGACGTGGCCGAGCTCATGGGCGAGGACGAAGGCGAGCGCGTCGCGATCGGTCTCATAGACGGAAAAAATGTCGGTGTAGACGGCGATGTAGTTTTTGCGGGAAAAGCGGATCGCGAAGGCGTTGAGCGCGCCGCCTTGCTGGAGGATAAAACAGGGCGGTATCTTCTTAATTCCGAGTTGGGTGGCCATTTCCACGTACTGGCGGTACACCTCGGGGAATTGCCGCTCCGACAGGCAGATGCCCTGGCCCTTCATGTGTGCGATCAGGAATATCTTCTGAAAGAAGATGAAGAGGGCGATCATCGCGCCATAGGTGAGAACGATGACCATGCCAGACATGGCGGCGACCGCATTCTGCCCGATCAACCCGCCAAACGAGAAAACACCCCACCAAAATAATAGGGTGAAAAACACCCTCAGGGCAAAATAGACATCTTCTTTTTTGTGGATTTTGTAGTTCATGGGAACTCCTTGGAATCGTGATGCAAGGAAGTATAGCACGCAACCCCTTTATCAGCAGGCGCTGGCGCGATTATACTTGATCGCATGGACGGAGAAATCGCGAAATTCGGGGAAGGCGCGCTGATGGCGGAACGGGCGGAACCGTGCCCGTATGGGCTGCCGCGCGGTCACGGGATGCGGTACTTCGTGGCGGATCGGTGCGACGGACTTTCGTATGAGCGCGCTCTCGCCGAGGGCTGGCGGCGCGCGGGAAGGGTTTTCTACCAAAACGCGTGCGAGGGCGGATGCGGCGAGTGCGTGCCGATCAGGGTAGACGCGCGCGCTATCGTCCCGACGAAGACGCAGCGGCGCGCTGTCAGGATGAACGGGGACTTGTCGGTATCGCTTTCGGGCCTCGAGTTTTCGCGAGAGGACTTCACGCTCTTTCGCTCGTATCTTGCCGCTCGCCATCCCGAGGACGCAGACGGATTTGACGAAGCGTCCTATTGCCGGTCCTATCTCGGCTCGCCGGTACAAGGCGCGATCGCGCGCTACCGCACCGCGGACGGACGGCTCGTCGCGCTCGGCTTTGTCGACGTGCTCGCCGACGGTTTTTCGAGCGTGTACTTCGCCTTCGATCCCGCGGAATCGAGGCGAAGCCTTGGCGTGTATTCAGTGTTCGCGGAGTGCTCGCTTCTGGCAAGCCTTGGCAAGCGATGGTACTATCTGGGCTTCTGGGTCGAAGGATGCCGGAAGATGGCATACAAGGCGGGATTTCGCCCGCACGAGATTGCCCGGGGAGGGCAGTGGGTCGCAGGAGCTGACGTTGGCGCTGACACAGGCGCTGACGCGGGCGCGGGAAGCGCCGACGGGACGCGATCGGAAGGGAGGGAAGGATGACGCGAGAGTTTAGCCTGAATACGGGACGAGAGGGGTTTACCGACATAACGCGCGAGGTTGCTCTCGCGGTGCGCGAAAGCGGCGTGACGGACGGGATCTGCGTCGCGTTTTGCCCGCACACGACGGCCGGGATCACGATCAACGAAAACGCCGATCCCGACGTGACGCACGACATGCTCATCGGCCTCGACCGCGCGTTTCCCGACCGGCCGGAATTCCTCCATGCCGAGGGGAACTCAAGGGCGCACCTGAAGGCGTCGTGCGTTGGATCGAGCGTAACGGTTATCGTCGCGGGCGGACGGCTCATGCTCGGTACCTGGCAAGGAATTTATTTTTGCGAATTCGACGGCCCTCGATCGAGACGGTTTTCCGTTAAGGTGATGGGCGAGTAAAAAACGGGAGAAAGGAGAGAAAAATGAAACGAGGCGGAAAGATCGCGATCGTGGCGATTGTCGCGGTTGTACTTGTTATGGGATTGCCGGTCTGGTGGTTTATGTATTCGAGCAAGCAGGCGTTCAAGACCTTCACGCCGCGCGATACGGGAGAAATCGCGGAGGGCGTATTCGCGGTGCGCAACGATACCGTGAACGTCTATGTCGCGCGCTCGGGCGACGGGTATATTCTTTTTGACGCGGGTGCGAAGGCGGACGCGGTGATGGCGGGCCTCGAGAGTGTCGGAGTCGACCCCGAGAAGGTCGTCGCGGTATTCCTGACACACACGGATTTTGACCATGTCGCTGCGGTCGGCAAATTCCCGAACGCGACGGTGTATATATCGGAGAGCGAGGCGGACATGGTGAACGGGAAGGTCAAGCGCGCGCTCTTTTTCAGCAACGCGCTCAAGATTCCCTACAAGACGATCAGGGATGGCGAAACGTTGCGCGTCGGCGATCGATCAGTGACGGCGATCGTAACGCCCGGGCACACGGCCGGTTCCGCGTGCTATCTTCTGGACGGTACGTATCTCGTGACCGGCGACAACCTTTCGGTCGTCGACGGGAAGATCGGCCACTTCGCGGAGTTCTTCAATATGGATACCGGCGAGCAGGAGCGCGTGATCGACGCGCTCGTCAAGCGGCCTGAGCTATCGGGGGTCACGACACTCCTAACCGCGCACTACGGCGTTTCGACGGACGCCGAGCGCTTGTTTGCGGAGCGGGCGGGACGCTAATTCTTTTTAAGCGAGTCCGCGCGCGAGTAGTCGAGCTCGAGGCCGGCGCTTTGCGCGAGGCGGCCCATGCAACCGGCGCAGGCACCGGTGTTCTCGGTGAGGCACCGCTTGCCCGGGTAGATCGCGTATTTTTTCTTGACAGAGACCGGCGAGAAGTTCGGCATCACGACATTGGCGCCCGCGCGAAGGGCGTCGACGCGGTAGTCGCGGTCGAGGCTCCCGAGCGCGGTGGTGGCGGGGATCCAGGAGTTTCGCGTCAGGATGCGCGTGAGCGCGACGGTATTGAGCGTGAGCGCGACCGTGCCTGCTGCGGCGTCGCGAAAGGGCGTGTCGGGATGCGGGATGAACGGTCCGATGCCGAGCATGTCGAAGTCGCGCGTCGTGAAGAAGAGGATGTCGCGCGCGATGTGGTCGAGGGTTTGCCCGGGAGGGCCGACCATGATGCCGCTTCCGACCTGGTAGCCAAGACCCTGAAGGTCGTCGAGGCAGCGAAGGCGCGTCTCGAGCGCGCGGCTTTTGTGGAGGGCGGCGTAGAGCGTAGTGTCGGTGCTTTCGACACGCAAGAGATAGCGGTCGGCGCCCGCTTCCTTCCAGAGCGCGTAATCCTCGCGCTTCCGCTCGCCGACTGAAAGGGTGATCGCCATGTCGTGGCGCGACTTGATTTCGCGGATGACCGAGGCGAGCCAGGCGGCGTCGCATCCGTCCTCTCCAGACTGAAGAACGACCGTGCGGATTCCCGCGGCGTCGATGAGCGCGATGGATTCGAGGATCTCATCGGTCGTCAGTCGGTAGCGGTCGGCGTTTTTGTTTTCCCGGTTAAGGCCGCAATAGCGGCAGTCATTTCCGCAATAGCTTGAAAACTCCACGAGGCCGCGGAGCACCATGCGCCTGCCGCACTCGGCGTCGCGGATCGAAGCGGCCTCGCTATAGAGCGCGGCGCATTCTTCCGCGTCCTCGGAGGCGAGGAGTAAGGAAAGGTCGCTGATGATATCGGGTGCGCTGTCGCCTTTGCCGTGCGCGATCGCGCGAGAGAGCGCGGCGGAAAAATCCTTTCGCATCATGAAGTCTCCTTGTTAGTTGACCGAGGTCGGCGCTTGCGTCGCAGTCGCAGGCGATGTCGTCGCGGACGCCTCGAGCGCACGCCTGTATGCTTCGAGGGCGGCGGGGAACGGGCTCAGGGTGCGGTCGATGACCCCCTGCAGCACGGAGATCGCCATCCCGTAGTTGGTGACGGGTACGCCCGCTTGCCTCGCCTCGCCGATGCGCCAGAGCATCTCGCGGCGCGTCAGGGTGCAGGCGCCGCAATGGATGACGACGCGGTATTGCGCGAGGTTCGCGGGATAATCCTTTCCCGCACAGTGGTCTATCTCGATACCGGCTCCCGTGAACTGCCTGATCCAGCGCGGGATCTTGACGCGGCCGATATCGTCCTCGAGGGCGTGATGCGAGCAGGCTTCGGCGACGAGAACACGGTCTCCGCTTTTCAGCGTGGAAAGCGCGGCCGCCCCTTCGGCCATCGCGACTATGTCTCCCTTAAAGCGCGAGAAGAGGATCGAGAAGGTTGTCGCGGGGATGTTCTTCGGGGTGTCCGCGACCATCTTGAGCGCGATCTGGGAGTCGCACACGACGAGATCAGGCGGCGCGGCGAGGCGCGAGAGAAAGGCGGCGTATTCGCGTTCCTTCACGACGGCGACCGCGGCGTCCGAGTCGAGTGCGTCGCGGATTGCCTGGACTTGCGGAAGGATCAGGCGGCCTTTCGGCGCCTGGAGATCGATCGGGACGATGAGGACGGCGAGCGGAACGCCGCTACCGGACGGCAGGAGGTCGCCGATGATGGCGGGCGGCTCGAGGAAACCGTCGGGACAAGCGTCGAGGAGAAGCCTTTTGAGCGCGGTCATGCACGATTCGCGTTCGGCGTTGGAGGCGGCCGCGCGCGCGCAGGAGCAGGAAAGAATACGGTTTGACACGCGCTTGAGACCGTCGAGCCATTCATCGGAGGGCGTGCGAACGTCCGTCTTGTTGACGACGAGAATGAGTGGCGTCTTTTGCGCGGCTGCAGCGGAGGCGAGTCGCTCCTCGTAGTCGCTCCAGACATCGGGCTCGAGAAGGAGGATCGCGATATCGGCCGAGGCGAGCGCCTCGCGCGTACGCTCCACGCGGAGCTCGCCGAGGCTCGAGTCGTCGTCGATGCCCGCGGTGTCGAGAAAGGTGACGGGCCCGAGGGGAAGGAGTTCCATGCTCTTTCGCACGACGTCGGTGGTGGTTCCCGCGATCGGCGAAACGATCGCCGCATCCTGGCCGGTCACGAGATTGAGAAAGCTTGACTTGCCGGTGTTCGTCCGGCCGAATATTCCGATATGGAGGCGCAGGGCCTTTGGCGTTCCGGTCATTTGCCGTCTCCTTTGGGCGATTGTTGCCCGGGTTTCGCGCGTACGCCAACCGAGTCGGGGAAGCCGAGCGCGGAAAGCGCTTCTGGTGAAAGCACGCGATCGACGAGCGCGACGCCGAGCTGCTCGCCGAGAAACTCCCTGATTGAAATGCCTTTTTCGCTGTGCGCCACGCCATGCTCGGCGAGTAGCGCCTGCGCCCTTTCATAGCCAATGTACGGGAGAAAAGCAGTGATGATGATGGGGTTCGAGTCGACAAACGCGCGGCAGCGTTCGGCGTTTGCCGTTATACCTTCCACAAGATGCGAGAGCATCCGGCACGAGGACGCGATAAGGTCGAGCGACTCGGTCAACGCGTCGGCGACGAGCGGAAGATATTCGTTTATCTGGAGCGTACCGTGGGACGCGGCCTCGCCGACGAGCGCGCAGCTTGAGCGCGCGCGCATCCCCGCCTGAATGACCGCCTCGCAGATGACGGGGTTTACCTTTCCCGGCATGATGGACGAGCCTGCCTGAAACGCGGGAAGGGAGATCTCCCCTTCGTGGGCGAGAAGCCGTATGTCGCGAGAGGTTTTGATGAGGTTCGCGGCGAACGAGGAAAGGATGCCGGCGATCTCGACGAGCGAATCGATGTTCGCTGTTTGGTCGACGAGGTTCTCGGCGCGCGCGAGCGGGTAGCCGGTTAATTCGCGGAGGATGTCGGTTACGCGGAAGATGTACGCGCGCGGGGCGGCGAGTCCCGAGCCGACGGCGGTGCCGCCGAGATTTACCGTGCGCACGCGTTCCTCGCACTTGAAGGTTCGCCAGCGGTCGCGGCCGGCGGCCTCGGCGAAACCGGAAAAGATCGCTCCGAGGGTCATGGGGACGGCAGCCTGAAGCTCGGTCCTTCCGGTAGTAACAATGTCGGCGAATTCCTTTTCCTTTTTCTGAAGCGCGCCTTGGAGCGAGGCGGCGGCGTCCGCGGCCTCGCGGAGCATGCCGGTGACGCAAACCTTGAGCGCGGTCGGATAGGTGTCGTTCGTCGATTGATGGAGGTTGACGTGGTCGAGCGGATGGACGGAAACGCCATCAGCCGAACGCGAATTTGAATTGCGCGAAAGCGAAGTGGCGAGTAGCTCGTTCGCCCGGTTGGCGATCACTTCGTTGAGATTCATATTCGTCGAGGTCCCGGCGCCGCCCTGAAGCGCGTCGAGGGTGAAGTACCGGTCGAGCGTCCCTTCGGAAACCTCGTCGCACGCGGAGGCGATCGCCTGAGCGCGCGCTTCGTCGAGCCGGCCGATGGCGAGGTTCGCGAGCGCGCACGCTTTCTTCACGAGCGCGTACGCGTGGATAAGTTTTGGATGGACGGTCCTGCCCGAGACGGTAAAATTTTGCGCGGCGCGAAGGGTGTGTATACCCCGGAGATCGTCCGAGGCTATCGTCATCTCACCGAGAAGGTCATGCTCGACGCGCGCCTTGTGTTTTCCGTCCATGGTGCCTCCGCCAATCGTCAGAAATAAAGGTCGCGCTCGCCCTTGAGGATCCGGTCGCGCGCCTTTTCGAGGTGTTCGTACATCGCCTCGGTGAAGTCGGAAGGAACGCGAGCGCGGATCTCCTTCATTTCCTTGTCGATGATCTTGTCGCCGATCGCCTTCGTTTCCGGGGTCCCGAAATCCTCAAGCCATTCCTGGAAGGTGAGGACGGCATTGAGCTTGCAGAAGCAGCCTTCGCGGCCGCCTGCGAGCGCATCCATGATCTTCTTGCCGGTTCGGCCGCAGCGATAGCCCGCGGTGCAGAAGGAGACGATGTGCCCCATCTCGGCGAGCTCCCTGATGATCGCGTCGAGGCTTCTCGTGTCACCGAGGATAAACTGCTGCGTCTTCTCGCGTTGGTCGTCCGCGGAAAAGGCCTCGGTATATGCGCCGATCCCGACGCGGGTGTCGGCATCGCGTTGCGTGCACATCTTGATGACCGATCGGATCATCTCGGGCTTTTCCCTGTTCGTGACGATGAGGCCGGCGTAGGGGATGGCGAGACGGAGAACTGCGATGAGGAACTTGAAGTCCTCGTCGCTGACCCAATTGGTAATCCAGGAGAAATCGGTGTCGGCGGCCGGCTCGAGGCGCGGGACGGAGACGGTGTGCGGGCCGAGGCCAAAGCGCTTTTCGAGATCGCGCGCGTGCGCGACGAGCCCCATCACCTCGAACTTCCAGTCCGCGAGCCCGAAGAGTGCGCCGACGGCGACGTCGTCGATACCCGCGTCCATGGCGCGGTGAAGCGCGTAGAGCCGCCAGTCGAAGTTGCCCTTGAGGGTTTGCTCCGGGTGAACCGCGCGATACGTCGCGTGGTGATACGTTTCCTGGAAGACCTGGTATGTTCCGATGCCCGCCTCGTGGAGCTTCTTGAGTCCCTCAATAGGGAGGGGCGCGGCGTTCACGTTGACGCGGCGGATCTCGCCGACGCCGTTTCTCACCTTTTCCTTGATCGAGTAGATGCGCTTCATGCTTTCCGCGATGTAGTCCGCGTCGGTGTCGGGATGCTCGCCGTATACGACGACCAGTCGCTTGTGCCCGATCTTTGTCGCGAGGACGCGCGCTTCTGCCTCGATCTCGTCCATGGTGAGCACGCGCCGCTCGATCGCGTCGTTGTCACAACGAAAGCCGCAGTACTTGCACTTGTTCACGCATTTGCTGCCGCAATAGAGGGGGGCGAATGTAACGACGCGGTTGTCGTATACCTTGGTCTTGATCTCGCGCGCGGCCTTGAAGATTTCTTCCTTGAGCGCGGGATCGGTGACGTTCACGAGCGCGGCGACGTCGGAGGCTTCCATCAGCTTGATGTCATACGCCTTCTTGATGATCGCGCGGATTCGCTCGGGAGAGGCGGCGCGGTTTTTCGAGATCTCCGATTCGATCGCCTCGTCGTCGATGAAATCCTTGCCGTTATCGAGATAGCGGTCGATCTCGTCCTGCTTGATGAGTCCTTTCTGCCATTCGGCGACGGATATCTTGCGCGCGTTGGTTGCGTCTTTCATGGTTTCTTCCTTCTTATGCGATCTTGTTTGATCAGATTTTCGCGAGGGTGGATTTGACGGTAACGCCGTCGATCATCCCGAGCTTGCCGGTAAGCGAGCCGATTTGGTCGGTCGAGGCGTCGACGATGAGCGTGATGATGTTGAGGTCCCGTTCGTGGTAGGGCAATCCCATGCGTCCGATGACGATATCGCCGAACGCGGTGAGCGCGTCGTTGACGAGGTTTGCGGTTTCGGCCCTGTTTTTGATGATGATGGCGACTACGCCGACTGCGCGGTTTTCCACTCGTTCCTCCTTCAGGATCATCCTGCGGGAAGGGACGGAAGATCTCGCGCGCGCGATAAAGGTGTGCCCGGGGGTATGGGCGTCCTTCAGGACAAGCGGAAAAATCATTCCGTCCCTTGGCTTCAGATCGGTTCGCGCGAAACCGAAGGAATCGCGCGTCGTTCCGTCCTGACCGCAGGCGGTATACCGTAAAGATACTGTATCGCTAAAAAAATATCAATAGAAAAACCCTGGGTGAAACGGCGTTCGCTTAGGGCAAGCGGATACGCTTCAGCTCGACCCCGTCGAGGGTTTTGAGGCAGATCGAAGTCGCGTCGACGATACCGTAGCTGGGCGCGCTTCCCTCTTTCGGGATGCTCGGCGATCCCGGGTTGAGGAAGAAGAGTCCGTTCTTTTCCTCGAGCACCGGGACGTGGGTGTGGCCGGAGATGAAGATGTCTCCTGCAAGAAGCGGCGGGTGTTTGTCGCCGGTAAAGAGATGGCCGTGCGTCACGAAGCAGCGGCGGGTCCCGGTGAAGAACATGAGGTAGTCGCCCGCGCAGGGGAACTCGAGGAGCATCTGGTCAACCTCGCTGTCGCAGTTGCCGCGCACGGCGAGGATCCGCATCTTGTACGCGTTGATCATCGTCGCGAGTCGCTGCGGGTCATAGCCTTCGGGAATC
>Ga0209373_10004727_pt1 | contig 11597 bp, 11 predicted proteins | sample Higcelweek5metaG_FD_187173 | JGI IMG/M metagenome (GOLD analysis project Ga0209373, IMG submission 187173) | Freshwater pond sediment microbial communities from the University of Edinburgh, under environmental carbon perturbations - High... | ecosystem: Environmental > Aquatic > Freshwater >... | reverse complement strand
CCAAATAAACATTGGAGTTTTCTTTTTGGGCAAACCAAATTACCAGGAAATCGTCAACGTGTAAATTCATCAGGAGCGTTACAATTAACAGATAGAAGTATTAATAATGCTCGTTTCACCATTGATAGAGATTTTGGTTTTCAAGCGTATTATTTAAACGAAAACAAAGATAAATTTTCATACAATGTAAAAACGGCTGTTTCTACTGGAGAAGGAAGAAACTGGACAAAATCAGCCGATGATGGAGTAGCTTTAACTGGAAAATTAGAGTTGATGCCTTTTGGTTCATTTAAAAATGATGGAACTAATTTTGAAGGAGATGTCGCAAGAGAAAAAACGCCAAAATTGTTATTATCAGGTGCTTTTCATCAAAATAATTTGGCAAGAAGAACGCAAGGTCAACTTGGAAATGATTTATTTGAACAAAAAACAATGAAATCGGTTTTATTAGATGCAATGTTAAAATATAATGGATGGGCTCTTATGTCGTCTTACATGTCGCGTTCTGCAAAAGATCCAATTGCTTTTAATCCAGATGATATTACAGAGTTTAATTATGTGCCAGTTGGAAGTGGAATGGATTATCAATTGAGTTATGTTTTTCCAACGAACTATGAAATCATTGGTCGTTTTTCTACACAAAACATGCATGATGATATTAAAGCATTAACACCAGATTCTAAGCAATATTCATTAGGTGTTACTAAATATTTATGGGAGCATGCTTTTAAATTACAAGGTGAAGTTACGTTAAGTGATTTGAATTATTTCGACGGAAGTAACAAACAAAATTGGTATGTTCGTTTTCAATTAGAAATCGGAATCTAAGTTTTAGAAAATATAACATAAAACCACAAGTCAGTAATTGATTTGTGGTTTTTTCATTTTCTGGATTTCCGATTTCTAAATTCTAATTTTTAAAATGCTTACCTTTGCACTTTATTTATTTTATTATGTTACATATAGGAGAGTTCAATACGTTAAAAATATTAAGAGATACTAAAGTTGGTTTGTTTTTAGGAAGCGAAGAAACACAAGAAGATGATGTTTTATTGCCGAATAAATATGTACCGAAAGAATTTTCTATTGGAGATGATTTAACAGTATTTATATATTTAGATCATGAAGAACGTCCTGTTGCAACAACGCTTAAGCCTTATGTTAAACTGAATGAATTTGCGCATTTAAAAGTAAATTACATGAATCAGTTTGGTGCTTTTTTAGATTGGGGTTTAGAAAAAGATTTATTTGTTCCGTTTAAGGAGCAAGCACGTCCTATGGAAGTTGGAAAGCGTTATTTGGTTTACATGCATTTAGATGAAAAAACGAATCGTTTGGTCGCTTCAAGTAGAACGAATAAGTATTTGACGAATGAAAATGTTGATTTGGAACCAAATGAAGAAGTAAATATTTTAATTTCTCATATTACCGATGGTGGAATAAATGTTATCATCAATCAGAAATACAAAGGTTTAGCTTATAAAAATGAAGTATATACAGATGTGAAACCTGGAATGAAAACCATTGGTTATATCAAAAACATTCGCCCTGATGGGAAAATTGATGTCTTACTTCGTAAAGTTGGAGTAGAAGCAATAGAACCTTCATCTCAAATTATTTTAGACGAATTAAAAGCAAATCGTGGTTTCTTGCGTTTGACAGATAATTCGCATCCAGAAGACATTAAAACGGTGTTGATTAAAACGGTGTTGAAAATGAGTAAAAAGAATTTCAAAAAAGCCGTTGGAAATTTATACAAACAAAAGTTAATCGAAATCAAAGAAGACGGAATTTATTTGGTTTAGTATGTCAACAAAAAATAAGATATATCTTTTACTTAGTATTGTCGTTTTATTAATGACATTCGTTGGTATTTTTCAAAATTTTGAAACTGTTCACTTTATTGGTTTTGAAACCGAAATCATTTGGATTCCGATTTGGATAGTTGTTGTGATTTTACCACTTTTAAATTTATATGAAATTGCTATAAATACGGATGACTATAGCAAGTATTATTGGTTAGCTCTTTTAATTAATTTAATTTCTATTTTCTTCATTTTGAGATATTTCAAAATAGAATTACTTTCCTAATTTTTTCCTAAATAAGTATTTCGTATTCTTTTTTATTATTACATTTGTATATACAAATATTAATTTATGAATCGCAAGAATTTCATAACATTACTTTCAGGAGGAATCGCTATGGCGAGTATACAACCGTTCTATGATTGGACAAAAGGATTAGGAGAAGAAGAGGAGAAGATGCCCGTTTTATTCATCGGACATGGTTCGCCTATGAATGCTATTGAAGATAATGAGTTTTCAAAACGTTGGCAACAAATGGGAAAAGAAATTCGAAAACCAAAAGCAGTTGTGGTGGTTTCCGCACATTGGTTAACGAAAGGAACATTAGTTACCGCAATGCCAAATCCGAAAACAATTCACGATTTTGGAGGTTTTCCACAAGCGTTATTTGATGTGCAATATCCAGCACCTGGAAGTCCTGAATTAGCTTCAGAAATTCAAAAATTAATTACAAATCCAGCAGTGGAATTGGACCATGATTGGGGATTAGATCACGGTACTTGGTCGGTTGTAAAACATATGTATCCTGATGCTGATATTCCGGTTTTACAATTGAGTATTGATTATTACAAACCAGCAGCTTATCATTATGAATTAGCGAAACAATTGCTTTCACTTCGTAAAAAAGGAATTTTAATTATCGGAAGTGGTAATATGGTGCATAATTTACGAATGGTAGCTTGGGATAAATTAAACGAATCCGAATACGGATTTGATTGGGCTTTAGAAATGAATGATATCTTCAAAAATAAAATTTCAAATGGTTTTCATAAAGAATTAATTCAATACGAAAAACTAAACAAATCAGCTACATTAGCCATTCCGTCTCCAGATCATTATTATCCATTACTCTACATTTTGGCATTACAAACCGATAATGATAAAGTAGAATTCTTTAACGACAAAGCTGTTGGTGGTTCGTTAACGATGACTTCTGTGAAAATCGGTTAATTATTCGCCTTCATCATCATTAAATTTAAACGGATAATCGCCAAATTTTGGTGCTAATCTCTTTGTTTGATAAGGTTTTCTTGTGAATTTATTAGAAATCGCAATTATCGTAACCGAATCTTTTACCAATGTAACATAAGATGAAGTATTTCCATGCCACCAACCATTGTGGAAGAAATACTGTTGTCCAGTTTCAAATTCTAACATACGAATTCCTAAACCATAATTTCTGGTTCCTTTACGTTCGTAGCTATACCCTTTGAACATTTCGGCTTTCATGGCTGCGCTCAAAAATTTATCAGAATACAAAGCCAAATCAAATTGCAGTAAATCTCGAGGTGTTGAGTAGATATTTTTATCGCCATACACTTGGTCTAAATATTCAAAAGCTAATCGTAAATAATTGTTTTTATAAGACTGACTCACGCTGTCTTGTTTTGTTAAATCATCAAAAACAAAAGTGTTTTTCATTCCTAAAGGATCAAAAATTAATTCTTGAAGCACTTGTGGATAAGTCTTTTTCTCAACTTTTTCAATGATTAAAGCCAATAAAGCATAATTGGTGTTACAATACCCAAAACGAGTTCCAGGTGTTGATTCTAAGCCAATATTTTTAGTAGCTAAAAGAGTTAAAACATCTTGATTGGTTAGCGTTTTCTTTTTATCCCAAACACCTTTATCATCAGTAAAATAAGCGTAATTTCGTAACCCACTTCTGTGATTCAATAACATTCTCACAGTTGTTTTTTCGTGTGGAAATTCAGGTAAAATAGAAGTAACTAAATCGTCTAACTTTAGTTTTTTTGCATCAACTAATTTTAAAATGGTTACAGCTGTTATTACTTTACTAACAGATGCAATGTGCAAAGGTGTATTTTGTTTGATAGAATCTCCTTTTTCTTTGTAGGCATATCCACTGTAATTTTCATAAAGAATTTCGCCATTTTTTGCTACTAAAAATGACCCACTAAAATCTCTTGAATTAAATTTATCATTATAAAATGCTTCTAAATCATCAGCTGTTTTTTTCTTGTAAACGGTTGTTAGCGGAGTAAAGTTAACCGCAAATTCAGAAACATTTCCATCCATATCTTTAACCGTAGACTCTTTTGCTTTGTCTGGTTTTTCTTGGCAACTTGTAATAAATAATAATAAACTTATGGTGAGTAATTTATAAAACATAGGGGTTGTTCTTAATCGTAATATTTTGATTTAGGCGTTGCAATGTAGCAATAAATTCTTCCTGTTTTTCAGGTGAAATGTAAATGTCATCATATTTGTTATATGTAATAATTAAACCAATATGACTCAATGCTGGTTTCCAAATGGTTGGCACATAAATTCCTTTGTGATATTCAATTCTATTGATTTTAGTTATATCGATTTTACCATTAAAAGGACCCGATTTCCAATGTAAATACGTGTTTTCAATTTTGTAAAAAGTAGTTTTGTACGTCCAAATCAAGAATAAAATCACTAAGAAATGTATCGAAAATAGCACTAAAAAAGGCTCGTAAGAATCCTCAAAAAAAGCAGGAATTGTTAAGAATAATAGAAATAATATTACCCCAACATAAATATACTTATTCAATTTACTTACCGCCGATTTAAAAATCATATTATAATCCTAATTTCTTCTTAGTCTCTTTTGAAATTCCATCTTTATGAACCAAAACAGAAATAGCTTTTAATTTCATATAAGGCACACTCATGTATACATATCCTCCGTTAGCCACTTTTTTTTCATCGCTTCCCCAAGAGTTTTTTACTTTGTAATATACATTTCCTTTTTGGTCTTTTACTTTTCCAACAATATGCATTAAGTGATCGTCGGTTGTAGCAAGATTTTCAAATTCTTGTTGGCGATATTCTGGTGAGATATTTTTTTCTGTGATAATTTCAGCTAAACCAGTTTTTGTATCTTCTTCTTTTTCCGGAATAAAGGCAACACCATATTTTCCTGAAAATGTTGCTTCCGAAACATCACAATCTAATGAAAGCGAATAGCCGTTTGCTAATGCATTGTCAATGTTGGTAATAAATTCGTCTAAAGGCAAGTTGTACATACTTCCGTTTGAAAAATTATCAGGAATGTTCAAAATGAACGGTTTGTAATTCGCTTCGTGTGTAAAAGAAGTCAAGGTGATATAATTTTCAGGCTTAATTTTAGCAAATTCAGCGAATGATTTTGGAGTATAATTTTTGCCTTCATATTCAAATTTGGTTGGAATACTTCCCAAATAAATATCCAAAACAGCATTAATCGCTTGTTTCCAATTTTTAGATAATTTGCCACTTGGATTTGAAACATACGTTTTCAACATGGATTCTAAAACTGCTACCATTTCAGCATGATTGTGTTTCGATTCACCATCGTTCAAACCATCAAAAATGCTATTTGGAACCAAACCATTTTTAGCAACACTATTTAATACATCATGAGCCAAAGCACCTTCACTAAAATTTGCTTTTCCTTGACGCATTACATAGTTTTCGGCTTTAGCCAAATAAGTGGTTCGGGCTTGAAACATCTCAGAAAGGTCGATTTTCTTTCCTGTTAAGCGTATAATTTCCGATTCTAAAAACGAAGAAGTGGAGAAACTCCAACACGTTCCCGTAATATCTTGAGAGATGACTGGCAAACATTCAACATCATTAACTTTCTGAAATTCATAGTTTTGAGCCGAAGCCGAAAATAGTCCAGATGCAAACAGCAATCCGATATATAGGTTTTTCATAAATCTTATTGTTTTGAACTTGCAATATAATGCAAAAAATGAATTATTTTTACGGAAATTTACATTTAACAAAAATTACAATATCTATTTTAAATATTTGAAAAATGAGCAAAATTAATTGGGTAACCGCAAGAGAATTCGAAGATATCACCTATAAAAAATGCGATGGCGTTGCACGAATTGCCTTCAACCGACCTGATGTTAGAAATGCATTTCGTCCAAAAACTACCAAAGAATTAATTGAAGCATTTTACGATGCCCAAGAAGATACTTCAATAGGAGTAGTCTTGCTTTCTGCGGAAGGTCCAAGTTCTAAAGATGGCATTTGGAGTTTTTGTAGTGGTGGTGACCAAAAAGCACGCGGACATCAAGGTTATGTTGGTGAAGACGGTTACCACAGATTGAACATTTTAGAGGTACAACGTATGATTCGTTTCATGCCAAAAGCTGTTATTTGTGTAGTTCCGGGTTGGGCTGTTGGTGGCGGACATTCGCTTCACGTAGTTTGCGATTTAACGTTAGCAAGTAAAGAACACGCTATTTTCAAACAAACGGATGCTGATGTTACGAGTTTTGATGGTGGTTATGGTTCGGCTTATTTAGCTAAAATGGTGGGACAAAAGAAAGCTAGAGAAATTTTCTTCTTAGGTAGAAATTACTCAGCGCAAGATGCTTTTGAAATGGGAATGGTAAATGCCGTAATTCCGCATGCTGAGTTAGAAGATACAGCTTATGAATGGGCACAAGAAATTTTAGCGAAATCACCAACATCAATTAAAATGTTAAAATTTGCTATGAATTTAACCGATGATGGAATGGTAGGTCAACAAGTATTTGCTGGTGAAGCCACTCGTTTAGCGTATATGACAGACGAAGCAAAAGAAGGAAGAGACGCATTCTTAGAAAAACGTAAACCAAATTTTGAAAAGAAATATTTACCTTAATTAGAAAATAGAACAAAGAGAAAAGAAGAAAGACAAGCCTTTAATAAACTATTTCTATGAATGAATTCACAAATAATCCTATCGACATTAACCAACTTCCTAAATTTGAAGAAGTGCAATTAAAAGGACTTCATCCAAAGTATATAAACGTTTTACTTTTTAATTTTTCCTTGCTTTTAATTTTGGTGATTGGAGGATTTTCAACTTTGTTTTATTTCAAGGAGGAAGCTTTTTCAAATACTATCTGGATGGCAATTGTAGTAGGAATAGTTTTGTTTTTAGCAGGATTAGTAGTGTTTACGAAATTTAGTTTTCAGAAAAAAGGATATGCTTTCAGAGAACACGATGCTATTTATAAATCGGGATTAATTTCTGAAACTACAACGATTATTCCTTTTAATAGAGTACAACATGTGGCTTTACATCAAGGTTTTATCTCAAGAAAATTAGGATTAGCTTCAATCGAATTATTTACTGCTGGTGGTAGTAGTTCGGATTTAGAAATTCCGGGTTTGCTTTTAGCAGATGCGCAGCTTATTAAGAATTTGGTTTCCCAAAAAATCAATCCGCCTAAACAAGATGAGCCAATTGAAATAGCATCAACAGAAACTCCATTAACTGATGAGCATGAATAGATCTGTCGATTTTTCGCAACCACAACGTCAGTCGCTTCCGGGGATTTTGGTCATGTTTGCCAATTCCTTGCAGAAAACAGTTCGTGCTTTGTGGCCAATGTTGTTGATTTGGCTAGTAAAGTTTGATTCACTCAATAAAATTGTTTTTTTTGGAAGTGTTGCTGGAGTAGTAGTTTTGATTGGGATTATTTCATACTTACAATACTTATTTTTTACTTTTCATATCGATGAAGAAAATGGTGAGTTTGTTATTCAAAAAGGAGTATTGAATAAAACCAGAATCACGATTCAGTTGCATAAAATTCAGCAAGTTAACATCAATCAAAGTTTAATTCAACGTTTGGTAGGTGTTCATAAATTAGAAATAGACACTGCTGGAAGTGATAAAAAGGAAGCTTCAATTAGCGCTATTTCTCATGAGTTGGCAACTATTCTGAAAGAACGATTAATCAATCATTCACAACACGAAACAGTTGAAAATAACAATAATTTTTCAGAAGAAGTCACTCCAACCTCTTTCATAAAAATTGGATTACCTAGTTTAATTAAAATCGGATTTACTTCTAATTATATCAAGAGTTTTGCTCTAATTTTTGTATTTTTTACTACCATATTAGAGAATCTACAACAGTTAAATACAGAAGTTATTGACGAAGATAAAGTCACGGGTTATCTAGATACTTTGCCCATTATCACTTCGTTTTTAATAGTTGTAGGTTTTTTTATTGGACTTATTTTATTGGTAAATTTAGTTCGAACGATTCTCAAATATTTCGATTTCACTATTCAGAAAAGTAAACAAGCGATTATTTTATCATACGGATTACTTTCCACAAAAAACACCTTGTTGAATCCGAATAAAGTTCAGAAAATTAAAATTACACAAAACTATTTTCAAAAAAAGTTAGATGTCACTACTATTGGTATTCACCAAGCTTCAAGTGATGTAGAAAAAGTTAAAGAAAAAGACCAAATTGAAGTCCCAGGTTGTACTGAAAACGAACGCGATGCTGTCCTTAAATTGTTATTAGGGCAATTGCCACAAAAAGGAACAAGGTATTTGCCTAATTGGAGAAAATTAGCGGTGAATACGTTTTTCTTTTTATTAGTTCCAATTTTGATAACACTATTTTTGAATTATAAAACGGAATTCGTTAGCTGGAGCGATTGGTTCTTGTACTCTTCCATTTTCATTGTATTTACAGGAATTATGCTTTGGTTTTCATTCAAAAATTATAAACTTTTTGTTTCCAATGATTTTATCGTCAAGCAGAATGGCGCTTGGGATATCGATACCACAATTATAGAATTCTATAAAATTCAAGCCATCGAAACTCAACAATTTTTCTGGCAAAAAGCAACAAATATTGGTTCGGTAACTTTATCAACAGCAGGAGGTTCGGTAACTTTTACAACAGGAAATTATACCGAAATTAAGCAATTAGTGAATTATTGGTTGTATCAAGTGGAAACTTGGAAAAAGAATTGGATGTAAAAGCTATTAAAATTTAAAAAGAGTTATGAATATAAAACCTTGGATACAAGCCGCACGATTACGAACCTTACCACTTTCTGTTTCTGGAATTATTGTGGGAAGCGCTTATGCCCATTACCAAGGATTTTCTGATTGGAGAATTGTGGTTTTGGCGTTGTTAACTACGTTAGGATTACAAGTATTATCCAATTATGCCAACGATTACGGAGACGGTGTAAAAGGAACAGATGCTAATAGAATAGGCGAAAAACGTCTAGTAGCAGCCGGAGTTATCACTGCGGAGCAAATGAAAAAAGCCGTAATTATCACTGCAATTTTTACTTTCATAATTGCTTTATTATTGATTTACGTTGCATTCGGAAAAGAAAATTTTGCTCTAAGTTTGATTTTTATTCTGTTAGGAATTGGTTCCATCGGAGCCGCCATTAAATACACAGTTGGAAAAAGCGCTTATGGTTACAGCGGTTTTGGCGATTTGTTTGTGTTTATTTTCTTCGGATTGGTTTCGGTTGTGGGTTCTAACTTTTTGTTTACCCATTTTATCGATTGGAAATTGTTTCTGCCTGCATCAGCCATCGGATTATTAAGCGTAGCTGTTCTAAATTTGAACAATATGCGCGATATTGAAAATGATAAAATTGCTGGAAAGAATACCTTGGTAGTGAAAATGGGATTGGAGAATGCTAAAAAATATCATTCATTATTATTGGTAATCCCTTTAATTGTAATGTTTGTATTTGCTAAATTTGCTAAGTTGATAAATACATCTTACCTACCAATTCTTTTAGTTAATATATTTTTTATTAAGCACATTGGAACTGTTTACAAAGCAAATCAATATAAAGACTTCGATCCAGAACTTAAAAAAGTAGCATTAAGCACATTTGCATTAAGTATATTATTTTGGTTAACTTTAGTCTTTCTTAACTAATCACTAATTACTTTTTACTAATCACTAAAATAAATACTATGAAAATCACATTCTACGGACACGCTTGTATCGGAATTACAGTAAATGAGGTGAACATTTTAGTTGATCCATTTATTTCTGGTAACCCAAAAGCTTCTCATATTGACATCAATACGTTGGAAGCTGATTATATATTGCTCACGCACGCTCATCAAGACCATATTTTGGACGTAGAAGCAATCGCAAAACGAACTGACGCAGTAATTGTTTCTAATTATGAAATCGCTTCGCATTACGGAAATAAAGGGTTTAATTATCATCCAATGAATCACGGCGGAAGTTGGGATTTTGAGTTTGGAACCGTTAAATATGTAATCGCACATCACACGTCTTCTTTTCCTGATGGAAGCTACGGAGGACAACCTGGCGGATTTGTTATCGAAGGTGAACACAAAAATATCTACATAGCAGGTGATACTGCTTTAACAATGGATATGAAATTAATTCCTATGCGAACCAAATTAGATTTAGCGATTTTACCTATTGGAAGTAATTTTACAATGGATGTGGAAGATGCGATTATTGCTTCCGATTTTGTACAATGCGATAAAGTTTTAGGGTATCATTTTGATACATTTGGTTACATTGAAATCAATCATGAAGAAGCTAAACGTAAATTTTTCGACAAAGGAAAAGATTTGATGTTATTAGAAATTGGCCAAAGTATTGAATTGTAATTCTTTGGCACCCAAATTGTATTTACCTATTAAAAATTAAAATGAACAAACTATTATATTTCGTATTCGCCTTCTTTTTTTCCACTTCGTTTTTTGCTCAAAAAGATGGTTTTTGGGACAAAGAAAGGGCAACGACAAAGGAAATTAAACTTTCAGCAGGCAAACGAATACTAATTAAAGCAGAAGATTTACCAGTTGGAACCACCGAATTTGTATATAGAATTACCGTTTTAGATGAAAATCAAAAATTAACTTCGAGTTTGGTTTCGGTGTTAAAAGCCATTCCTGATCCAACTGGAATTAGTCAAGGGACAGCTGGAGCCATTCATTTAACATCCGCAATTTCGGGTGATGATAAATGTACGTTTGCTTTGTTTCAAGAAGCAAATGCAGCAAATTTATTTTTGAAAGAAGGAAAAACGGATAGAGCTTGTTGGGAACAAAAAGAAAAAGTAAACAAAGACGCCAAGTTGATTTCGTCTTCCTCTTTATGTTTAACCAATTTGCCTAATTTATGGTTCGGATTTGAAAGTCAGAATTGGGTTATGAACCAAAAAATTGTCTTAGAAGTGGTGCCTTGGGTGGATTATAAAGCAAGTAGAGGTTGGACTAAACAAAACAAAAAAGAACTTGAAGCAGAAATTAGAAGGCTGGATTTTGTTAGTTCGCTTTCTAAAAAAGAAATTTTTTCTGGGGAATTTATAGATTTAATAATTGGAAAATATAAATACAAGGAATTTAAAGATTTATTGCCATCTGAAAAAGCAAATAGTATTCAAAATCTTGCGATTCAAGCAGTTCAAAACACCAAACAGATGAACGATTTTTTAGAATTTAAAAGAAAAACAGCTTGGGACTTTTATAAGAAAAACCAACATCAGAAAGCGATTGATTATATTTTAAAAGAAATTGTAGATAACAAATGGGCACAAGCTAAAGATTACAGTGCTTTAGGAGATATTTATATAGAAACGAAACAATTTGTTAAGGCTAAGGAATCCTATTTTAAAGCGACTCAATTAGATAATAATCAACTTTGGTATCAGTTAAAATATGCAAATGCTTTAGTGTTTAATGAAGATATTTCTGAGGCTAAGGAAAT
>Ga0209373_10004725_pt1 | contig 11599 bp, 7 predicted proteins | sample Higcelweek5metaG_FD_187173 | JGI IMG/M metagenome (GOLD analysis project Ga0209373, IMG submission 187173) | Freshwater pond sediment microbial communities from the University of Edinburgh, under environmental carbon perturbations - High... | ecosystem: Environmental > Aquatic > Freshwater >... | reverse complement strand
AAACCAACGATGCGTTGAAAGATGAAAATAGAACCCTAACTGTCGAGATAAATGAACTTGATGGGAAAATCTTAGCTCTTCAGAAAAAGATTTTTGATCTTGAACAAGATTCGGAAAGGCTAAAAAGGGAAAAGCAGAATATTACTGATCAGAAGGAAATGTTGGCCAGATCTCAAAGCGAGCTCGAAAGCCAGATTAGCAGATTAAAAGATGGCAGTTCGGAAGAGATTACTAAGTTGCTGAGCGAGTTGCAAACCCTGCAAAGCGATCTTCAGGAACGTGAAAACAAAGTTCGGGCATCGGAACTGGAGCTGAAAAGTAATGAACAGAAACTGCAAGATGCTCTTGATCAATCGAAAGCTCAACAAGCAAAACTACTTGAATTGCAAGATGCAATAAACAAACAACAAGGCTCTGTTAACGAATTAAAAGGCAAGCTAGCACAGGCTTTACGAGGATTTTACAATCAAGGACTCAGCGTGAATGAAAAAAATGGCAAAGTCTACGTTTCGCTCGAAGAACAGCTTCTCTTTCAGTCGGGCAGCTATAGTGTTGATCCAAAGGGACAAGAGGCCTTGAAAAGTTTGAGCGAAGTGCTTGCAAATAATGCCGACATAAACATCATGATAGAAGGGCATACAGATGATGTTCCTCTTAACGGAACTAACCAAATAAAAGACAACTGGGATTTAAGTGTAATGAGGGCTACAGCTGTTGCAAAGATTATCCTCAACAATAAAAAGATTGATCCTAAGAGAATTACTGCTTCTGGCCGGGGCGAATTCTTTCCTTTAGTAGTTGGCAAAACACCCGAAGCAAGAAAGAAGAACAGACGTACAGAAATTATTCTTACACCGAACCTGACAGAAGTTTTCAAGATTTTGCAAACAAATTAAAGAGCCTGATTACTAAGTTTCTTTGTGAACCTTTGTGTGATTTTTAGATTACTATTGCACAGAGGTTCACCAAGAAACGCTTAATTGCAAAATACATCAAATTAAATTTTGAAACAGTTTTTCACTTCACATAGTAGTTGTAGAGATGCCCATCGGGGCTAGCAACCAAGAGGTTGAAATTTGAACTCCCTTCGCTAATTAGACCAATACTGAATTCAGAACATCCATCAAGTGGAAAACCTTGACTAATAGAGCCATTCAAGCTAAAAAGATATACTTTGTTCGTTGATTTACAAGTGACACCAATCTTTTTTTCCATATTCGAAAACTGATACACAGCAGGATGGTACGTTATTTCGGAATCGAGACTATAAGAAAACAGATTTTTCCCAGTGTTGCCCTGAATAAACAACTGCGTGCCATCGGCAAAAACATACTCCATTTCATCGTCGCCATCAACATTGGATACTACAAAGAAGTGATTTTCGCTGAGCTTGTTAGCTGGAGAAATTACTTCGTGTCTGCCATCAAAATAGGTGCGATGAATGTTGCCTTCCTTATCTGTAGCAACTAAACGAGGCTCGTGAGACGATGAACGCTTTTCAAGATAAACCTTGTTATTCGACGAATGAGGATAAACCTCCTGAGTTTCAACCCTTATGTTCCCCTTCCGATCGAGAATGTAATCTTTCATTTGATCGGAGGCCACAATATAATCTTTCCCTTCGATCGCAATATGCTGTATTGGTTGATTTACAACATGATCGGTAATTATCGACTTCCACCCTTCGAGAAGGCCTCCTTCCTGGTCGTAAGCGTAAATCTCGTGGTCGTCGCAAGCAACAAAAAAGCGGTAATTTCTATTTTTTTCGTAATCGAAAACAGCTACACCATTTGTGGCATTTGTTCGAAAATTAATGGGAAAGTTTTCAACATCATTCCCATTTCTGTCGACTAAATACAACCGTTCTTTTGTATTAAACAAATATTGCAATTTGCCATTCTTGTAAAAATCAATCTGATGTACCTCTCCAATAATTGGCGATTCAAGCTTGATTTGCCAAAGAATACGCCCAACATTATTTATCAGGTAGAAATTATCTGCATTATCCTGAATAACAATCTCTTTATTCTCGGGGTCGTTAAAATTGTGAACAAACTGAGGCCGATAAGTCGAAGGTGCTAAGAGCCTGCTTTGCCATACTGTTTTAGGTTTCGATTCAATGGTTGGGTTGTAATAAAGACAGGCATTGTTGTAGATCATATTACCCGAAGAACTCACCTGCCAGGCAAAGATTTTGAACTTCCGAAGTTCATTATTCGACGAAAGATCGGATGCAATTTCGTTATTGAAAAACATTGAAGACAGAGGAAGCGACAACGATGTGTTACAATAAAAATTAAAATTGTTTTTTGATGTCATTCCTTGCTGAAACTTGACATAGGCTTCGTCAGACATTAAAGTCTCGCCTAAAACATTCGACAGCAACACCTTGCTCAGCGTTTCGTACGAGTCGGCAAAGATCAAATAATTGGCATAAAGCGTAACATAACCAGTTTTAGCTCCCTTGAAAATCTGACCAAACAAAAGCGAGGGGAAATTCTCAATCGGGAATTTGTACAATTGAAAAGAGGTCTGATTGTCGATCTTAAACTCTTTCTTCCAACCATCAGCTGACATATTCTTGGCATTCAAATAAGAACGTTGGAAATCAAGCATTTTAGTTAATGCAAAACTGCCACTTTTTGTTTTCATAGCCCACGCCTTCCTATCTGGAGAGACACTTTGATCGATTGAAACTCCAAAGATTGCTGCTTCATTATCAAACACTTCAGCAATCAGTTTTTCCAAATTCGTTCCTGTAATTTTTTCTAGCTTATCAATCTGTTCTTCGCGTTTCAATAACGCATTTTTCTTTTGCAAATAGCTTCTGTAATCCTCGAAATATTTGTCTATATCAGACAGATAAAAACCTCCAAAGTAAGGTGCATTATAAGGTATAATAGTTTCAATTTTAGAAACGCCCGGATTTTGATTTTGAAAAACCGTTGAAAAGTATCCTTTTTCAGGATCTCCGTTAGAAAAACCACTCAGTAATACTTTATCTTGCTTAAGATTAACATCAAGTTCTGTCCAAGCCGAATAAGATCTTGACAGCTTTGCTTTATGCTGCATAAATGCCGAAAGAGGCAGTGAAATCAAATCAACAGCCAACTCATGATTAACAAAAACATTTGCATCAGCCTTACTATCAATTGTTTTCATCAACTGAGCTAATTCTGTATTTTCTTTTTCGAAATCAACTTCGGTCTGCCTTATTGCCTCCTCAACAAGCATTGAGTTATTGCTAAATATCAGCAAATTATGAACAAAAGAATAGCCAGCAGGCATATCTGCCGAGGTAGGCGAAAACAATTCATACAAGGAAACGTTGTTGTACTTCCGTTTCTTTACAGTGAAACTATTCTTAGCAACAATTTTCTTTATATAGTCTTCGGCATATCCTCTATCTTTCGAACCATCTAATGAAGTCACACACAAGAGGTCTAACTTATTTTTTGCATCCAAATTAACAGCAACCCAAAGCTCACGATCGTTAGCAATTTTCGAAAATTCAGGGTTTGTTCTATTCAAAGAATCAATTTGATCAACATAGCTTCTGATCAATTTGAGGCCATCAATCCCTGACATAGAATTCCACCAGTCGCAGCTACCGTTCAACTCTTCTGAAAGCTCAGATATATTATTAAATTTCAGAATAATAGGGGAAGAAGATGGCACAGCACTAATGGCTGAGATTCTGGTCGAACTTTTAAAAATACAAGACACAAAAAGGAGAGAACAGAAAATTCCTCCTAAAACACCTAAAAGCAACTTTCGCAAAAACATTTGTTCCATTTGATTGCAAAAAATTAAGATTTTGTAGATAACCGAAATCGTTTCCCAAAATTATCATTATAAAATGGAAGTCTGAGTTCTCGAGCCCTTTTTGTTGATTGTTTTTGGAATTTTGAATAGTACGACCGATATCTGTTCGAGTAGAACGGCATTACTTTTAGCCGATCTTGCCGCTGCGAATCAAAGTTGAAGAAATAAGTTAAGCCAACCATGAACCGCCCAGTCACATCAAAAACATGGTCGCGGTACTCTTGGGGCAACGGCTCTTCTATATCAGGCGAAAGCTGCGAAGTAAAATTGTAGATCCCGTCGATATAATCAACGTTCATAATCTGGGTGTTTATTTCGGCTGAAATAAAGAAACGATCGCTTAACTGGTAATTTAATCCGAATGCTGGGCTAAACATCAGATTGACACCTCGGTTTGAATCGGAATACCTTCCTTTAGCAAAAAGAGGATGTGCTAACCCTGTAAGTTCATAATTGGCCATTTCGCTGTATCCCATTTCCGATGAAACCAAAACAATGCCAACCCCAGCTCTGACGTACATATTGAGCAGGTAGAATCCTTTGGTGAAGGAGCTAAAATTTATAAAGTTGTACTTTGTAAAGACACCTAAATGTATAACATCGGATTTGTAATAAACGGCAAAAGGAAGAAAGTCAGCTTGTTCGTTGTTAAACGTTTTAGAACGCATTAAATAATTAATCGTTGAAGAGTTGCCCCTGTCGCCGCTATAATTGGAAAATCCTGCTTCAAAACCCAAGTCTCCCCGCTCCCATACCATCTTCGAAAGCAAAATATTATACGCAACATTTGGTTTGTTGCCCATATCGTTTGTTGGCCCTGAGAAGTCGGTATGAAACTCATTAATAAGCATAGAAGGGCCTATCTGGAATGTTAAACTCCAATTTGTTTCTAAATTGTTCTCTTCTGCAATCCAACCTTGCCCAAAAACAGAAACAGAACAACCAAACAACAAAAAAAATATTAATGCCCCGCCTCTCAAAACCCTTCACCTAACTCAATTAATAATCCAAAATCTTCAAGTAGAAGTAATTAATATTTCTAATATACTCCAAAAGATTTAAACAGATTATAATTGAATTCTATTTATTGCTTTTTAATTAAAGACGCATCAACAACTTTATAAAGTTTATCGGCTTTCCTCACTTTTGTTTGAACCGGGATTGAAAATATGTCGCCTTTTTTCGCCTCACCAACAGACTGTAAATCAACCCTTATTTCTTCAATAGTTGTTTCAATTACACCAGTGGTTGGGCCAATAATCAACACCTGATCGCCAACGTTCAAACTATTTGGAGTTTCAATTTTAAACTCGGCCACACCAAGTTTCGAAAAGTAATTCAGATTCTTCCCAATAAATATTTTGCGTTTAGCAGCATCGGAGCCATAGTTGCCGCTCCACTCGCCAAGTCGTTGTCCCAAATAATAACCATCCCAAAACCCCCGGTTGAAAACAGATGCAAGCTGCTGATCCCATTTTTCAACCTTCTCGGGCGTAAACTCGCCATTCATATAAGCATCTACAGCTTCGCTATAACATTCAACAACAGTTTTCACATACTCCGGGGCACGCGCCCTTCCTTCAATTTTCAGTACGCTGACACCCGAGTCTAATATCTTATTTAAAAAGTGAATGGTTTTCAAATCTTTGGGCGACATGATGTACTCGTTGTCAATATCGAGCTGATAACCCAATTCCTTCTCTGTTACAGTATATCCACGGCGGCAAACTTGCATGCAATTACCCCTGTTTGCTGATGCATTCATTTCGTGCAAGCTCAAATAACATTTACCCGAAACAGCCATGCACAAAGCTCCATGAACAAAAATTTCGGTTTGAACAAGGTTTCCACTTGGCCCTTTTATCTGCTGTTCCTTTATCTGCCTATTGATTTCCCAAATACGGCCAATATTCATTTCGCGGGCAAGCACAACAACATCGGCAAATTGAGCAAAGAATTTTAGCGATTCTATATTAGTGATATTCAATTGAGTAGAAATGTGCACTTCGATGCCAATTTTACGGGCTAACGAAATAGCGGCCAGGTCGGCAGCAATAATTGCCGTTACCCCAGCTTCTTTTGCTGCGCTAATAATCTCTTCGAGCAAGTTTAACTCGTTGTCAAAAATTACAGTATTAACTGTCAGATAAGATTTTACACCATTTTCTGCAGCAATTGATGCAATCTTTTTAAGATCTTGAATTGTAAAATTGTTTGATGACCGAGCCCTCATATTGAGGTTCTCAATTCCAAAATATACCGATCCTGCACCAGCTTGAATCGCCGCCCTGAGCGACTCGTATGACCCCACCGGAGCCATTATTTCAATTATCTTTTTTTCCAACTGAATCTTATTTAAATATTCCAATCAACTAACATACTGAAAAATACACATAGAATTATCGCAAACCATCGTTCATCCAGATATTAATTCGTGGAGAATCCCAAATAAATGGTTTACCAATGATGTCATAATCGCCGTCTCCATCAATATCTCCGACACCGGTATTGTGTGTTCCGAAAGGATTAGGAAGGTCAACCCGTTCAAATACAGCAGAACCATTATTGAAAAGAATAAAAACTTTTGGATCAGTAATTTCTTTGGTCCGCATCTCGGCCGAAACGATATCTATATCTCCATCTCTATCAAAATCAATCACTTTCAGACTATGAGCCTGACGAAGGTTTTGCTGAAGAATTGTTGGATTCCAAACACCATTTTCAAAACTATACATTACCATTGGCCCATTACCTTCGGCAGGTGTCATTACAACTTCAGGTCTTCCTCCGGAAATGATCTGACCTACATCAATTTTCGCTGCGATAAAAGATTTATCAATATCGTTTTGCAAATACTTCCCATTTTTAAGACCAAACCACATTCCTCCAGCAACAATGTCGTCAATTCCATCAAGATCGATATCGGCTTTGCAAATCCCTTCGTGAAAATTAACCCCGATATTTTTTAGTTCAGACCCTTCGGTGCGCTGAAACATTTGGCCATCGATATTATATGAAAATATTTTGGTAAGTGCCCAATCGTCGGTCTTGGTTACATTTCCTGGTTTTTTAGCCACATAAAGAGAGTTTTCGCCCTGATTCCAAAAGGCCAGATCAAGAACTTTGTCTCCGTCGAAATCGCCAAAAACCATATCGTGATGAAAAATGGCACCAGTTTTCTTGATGCTGTTTCTTTTCCATGTCTTGTCGGGTTCAAAATTTGGATATGGATTTTCCCACCACCAAATTTGGTTGGTAGAATCGCTTGCAACAGCAAAATCCAAATCGCCATCGCCATCGATATCACTAATGGCAGAGGCTTCACCTGCCTGAACAGTACGTTTTTCGATGATAAATTTCTCAAACTTTTTTCCTGACTTGTGCAAATACATCACAATAGCCGGGGATTCAGTTTTTTCGATAATCAGAAAATCATCTTTTCCATCGCCAGTAAAATCAGCCACAACACAATCAGTTTGAGCCTTACCTTTGCCTGGCATTTCCAAATCGCCATATTCAGTGCTAAGAAAAGTCCAACTATATTTTGGCGACTCACTCTGAGCCGACACATAGAAGCTTATAAATAAAAACAGTATAGAAAAGAAGCAACATTTCTCCATTGTACTTGAATTTTAAAGATGACAATATCAATCAGAGATAAAAAAGGCCAGCATTGCTGGCCCCTATTTATTTTTCTTTGTTGACTTTCTTAATGTACTGTTCTAAAGCCATTGTCATTGAAGGAGCTTGCGGGTTGGGAGCTTGTATATCCAATCGAAGTCCTGCATCTGTAACTGCTTTAGCTGTTGAAGGCCCAAACGAAGCTATTTTAATTTCATTTTGCTGAAAGTCGGGGAAATTCTGTAATAAAGAGGTAATCCCAGATGGGCTGTAAAACACTAGCACATCGTAATTAACATCTTTCAAATCAGACAAATCGCTACTAACAGTTTTATATAAAATAGCCTTCGAATATTTGGCATTCAGATCATCGAGCAACTGAGTAATATCATCTTTATGGGCAAAAGACAGTGGCACGAGAAAATTTTCGTCAACATGTTTTTTGATGATCTCGATCAGATCACTTACTTTTCCATCGCCATAAAAAATCTTTCTCTTCCTGTACACTATATACTTCTGCAAATAAAAAGCTGTAGCTTCAGAAATACAGAAATATTTCAAGGTTTCGGGTACAGTAACTCGCATTTCTACACAAATACGGAAAAAGTGATCAATAGCAGTACGACTAGTGAAAACAACTGCCGTATGGTCTAAAATATTCACTCTGGTTTGTCGGAATTCTTTGGCAGAAACACCCTCAACTTGAATAAACGAGCGGAAATCAACTTTCACATTGTTCTTCTCGGCGAGTTCATGATAGGGCGATTTAGCCGATTCCGGCTCTGGTTGCGAAACAAGTATTCTCTTGATTTTCAAAACCCAACAATTTAAGGTTCTACAATATACTTACTCTCTCAACAATATCCTCCACAATAACAGTAGAGGTAAAATTTCGAGGGTACAAAGGTACAAAATCATATAATAAATTGAAAAAACTTTTTGAGCAATTACTCGAATACCTCTGTAAAGCCCAATAATGCTGAAAAATATGATGATTATTCCTCCTAAAATTATCAAAAAAAGTGCTCCATCGCCCTGAATTAGGAGTAGGGCAACCACTATTGGAAACAAGATTAACCCTAGAATTCGGTTACCTAATTTGGCGTAAAAAATATATTCTTGAGTTTCAGTCAAAGTGTCGAACGTAAAGCCAACAAAACGATAAACCAGAAACTTAAACAACACATATACAACCACAGCTCCAAAACTTACCCCAAAATATAGCAGCGAAGTTTCGGGTGATGCTCCCTGTACAAAGTTGATAATCTGATACAAGAAAAGGCCAAGCACCAGCAAGAAGAATAAATCTAACCGATACGAAACATCTAACATATTCCCAACTTTCTCGCGATAAAGTCGATTAGCCACAACCGGATTAAACAATGATTGAAACAGTTGAGCTATATATTTTTCTGAAGTAGTAAAAATAGTTGCCAAAACAACCAACAGAAACACGAACAGAATAATTGACCAGTTCTGAATAAATTGAATTTTTGGAATAAAGTTGAAATGGTAAAAAGCCTCGGGAAGCCTCATAAAAGCTGTGGGATCGATAAAATCTCTAAAAAGTGAATCAGACAACGTATAAGTCAGCGTATCTGGATAAATTTTAGTGATAACAGAATCGGGGGCGGCAACCTGATCAACCCAAAAAGAATAATTGGAATGCTGACTAACAGGAACAGAGTCAGAGATAGTTATACTATCTTTCAGCAAACCTAAAACATCTAAACTATCTGTACCCTGAGTGGATGCAAACGATACCATTCTGTCTTTTTATTTAACGCTGCGAAGATAGTATTATTTTTGCTCATTCAGTTTTTGTAATTTTCAGCTCATTCTATAAACTATGGAAATACACTTTGCCCCGCTTCAAGGCCATACCGACAACGCTCATCGAATTGCCCATTCCCGGGAAATAGGAAGTGTTGATTTCTACTATGCTCCATATTACTCTGTCGACAACTACTTAAAATCGAGCCTAGGCAAGCCAATATCTCCAACGCCCGAGGATCTATTTAAAATTACGGTTCCTCAAATACTGCCGGGAAACCTAACAGAATTGAAGCTACTTATTCCTTTTATACAGAAAATGAATGCTTCTCATGTGAACATTAATTTAGGTTGCCCGTACCCAATGGCTACCAATAAAGGCCGAGGTGCTGCATTGATTCAAAAACCCGATCTTGTAGCTGCATTCATTCGCTATGTTTCCGAATACTCTAATTTGAGTGTTAGCATTAAGACTCGGATTGGGCTGAAAAATGAGGCTGAAGTTTTTCCTCTTTTAGAAAAATTGAGCACTGAAAACATACAATATTGTATTATCCACCCACGAATTGCAGCTCAACTCTACAAAGGGACGGTCAATTACTCTGCGTTTCAGAAATGTAAAGAACTCTTTCCTGACCTCGACCTGATTTACAACGGCGACATTACCTCGCTCGAAGAGTTCAGAAGATTAAAAGAGATGTTCCCCACTCAGGAAAAATGGATGATTGGCAGAGGGCTACTGGCAAACCCATTCTTGGCCGAAGAAATAAAAACAGGTGAAAAGCTATCAGATAAAGTGCACTTCGAGAAGCTCCTCGCCTACACTTTCAGATTGATAGATGAGATTGAAGCCGACAGCAACGACTCTGGCCACGCTTTCAACAGGGTAAAAACTCAATTTATTTACCTTGGCGAGTCTTTCCCTAACCCAAAGAAAACCTTCAAAAGCATCAAAAAGTCTAAATCGATGGATGAAATCCGTTTCATACTAAACCACATATAACACAATAGGCTACAATCCACAATGATTTAATTGCATCATCTTTGCCTGCTATTTCCTGTTCGCAAAGTCATTTTTTATATTTTTGTACGATTTTTTAGTTTATAAACCTTTTCAAAATATATTACCATGGAAATACCCAGCAAGTTCGATTCTATTTCGGTAGAAGAAAAATGGTATAAATACTGGATGGACAATAACTTCTTCCATTCAGAACCCGACGACAGAGAACCTTATACAATTGTAATACCACCTCCAAATGTGACCGGGGTTTTACACATGGGGCACATGCTCAACAATACCATTCAGGATATTTTGGTTCGCAGAGCCCGTATGATGGGCAAAAATGCATGCTGGGTTCCGGGAACCGACCACGCTTCTATTGCAACCGAAGCAAAAGTGGTTTCAAAACTGAGAGATGAAGGGATCAACAAAACCGACCTTACCCGCGAAGAGTTCCTCGAACATGCTTGGGAATGGACTCACAAACATGGTGGCATTATCCTTGAACAGCTCAAGAAACTTGGCGCTTCGTGCGATTGGGAACGAACCAGTTTCACCATGGACAAAGAGCGTTCGGAATCGGTGATCAAGGTTTTTGTCGACCTGTACAATAAAGGGTTGGTTTACCGCGGTGTGCGAATGGTTAACTGGGATCCTCAGGCAAAAACTGCCGTATCGGACGAAGAGGTCAATTACAAAGAAGAAAAATCGAAACTATACTACGTACGTTACAAGGTCGACGGACAAGACGATGAATGGGTTACCGTTGCAACTACCCGCCCCGAAACAATACTCGGCGATACTGCTGTTTGCGTAAATCCAAACGACGAACGCTTCCACAACCTGAGAGGCAAAAAGGTACTTGTGCCGCTTATTGGTCGGGTTATACCAATTATCGAAGACGAATATGTTGACATGGAATTTGGTACCGGATGTTTGAAAATTACGCCTGCCCACGATGTTAACGACTACGAAATTGGAATGCGCCACAACCTCGAAACCATCGACACATTTAACGACGATGGAACGTTGAGCGAAAAGGCCGGACTGTTGGTTGGCGTTGACCGTTTCGAAGCCCGGAAACAAATTGTTCCAATGCTCGAAGCTGCCGGAAACCTTGTTAAAGTTGAAGAATACAACAACAAAATTGGCTATTCGGAACGCACCGATGTGGTAATTGAACCAAAGCTTTCGGCTCAGTGGTTCATTGCCATGGAAAAATTGTCGAAACCAGCTCTCGATGCTGTTGAAGACGACGATATTGTTTTCTATCCTTCGAAATTCAAAAACCTATACCGCCACTGGATGAGCAATGTAAAAGACTGGTGTATTAGCCGTCAGCTTTGGTGGGGGCATCAAATACCTGTTTATTACCTG
>Ga0209373_10004724_pt1 | contig 11600 bp, 14 predicted proteins | sample Higcelweek5metaG_FD_187173 | JGI IMG/M metagenome (GOLD analysis project Ga0209373, IMG submission 187173) | Freshwater pond sediment microbial communities from the University of Edinburgh, under environmental carbon perturbations - High... | ecosystem: Environmental > Aquatic > Freshwater >... | reverse complement strand
AGCCTTTATTTCCCCTATCATCGTCATAATGGTTGCTAGGGACTTGTCAATCGACTTGTCCCTTTCTTCCTTTACCGCATTAATAGTTCTAAGAGTTTCGAAATTATTATAAAATTTCTCATGCGTTTCTGAATTTTTTTTCATATCTTCTTCCAATTTAGCAAGTCGTACTTCATTTAAACATTTTTCACATTCAACCATTTTATCCACCTATGCGTATTGTGCGAAGAATTTAACTTCTATTGATTGTGCTTTTGAAATTAAATTTACTGTTAACGTCTGCCCTGCATTAATAGGAATGGCTACATACTGTTGATATGTTGGAGTTGGACATGGTTTTACATGAGGGGTCTGTCCATTACTATGATTAAACGTTAAATACCCATCTATCGCAGAAAATCCACATAAAACTTGATATACCCCATCGCTAGGAGCAGTAAAAACCTGTCCATTTGTTAATGATGTAGCAACTGTTGTTCCTGTGCCTACTGTTGCAGGTTTTGAAATTTTCGTCAATATACTATCAATATCAATTCTTTGCCAATGTGATGGATTCCAACTTGTTACAGGCAATCCGCCAGAATTATAAGTTGATTCATACAATACACCTTCATGTATTCTACGTGCACCTATCACAATAGAAGTACCTATTTCAAATAATGGAGAAATATTTCTTTCCGATGTTTCAAAAATGTCTTGGTTGTATTCAATCATTTGTCCATCATAATTAGCATATACAGATTTATTTTGTTGTACAAGTGTTACCGATGTTAAGTTTGCACTATACAAACAAATTGGTATTTCCCAAACTCCATTAGTTCCGTATAAATCAGAATCTTGTGTCAAATTGTAGTGTGATGGATCTAATGCAGTACTTTTATAAATAACTGATTTTAATTCAATTGGTGTTGTTAAATCAGACAAATTAATGCGGATATAAATAAGTCCATATCCTACTCCGTAAGTTGTTACGTCTGTAGGCAATGCGACTAATAAATCTTGTTCAACTATCTCAAATTCTCCACCTTGAATAATTCCATTTCCTGACGTAATATGAAGTTGATTTGTTGCAACAATAGACACTACACAACCTTCATAAATTGCATCTTTCGTATGGACTTTATGCGATAATCTTGCATCTATCTTTGGTGTAACTGTGTGACCTTCATATCTTACTAAATTAATACTCATTCTTAATACCCCCACTTAATTTTTTTAGTTAGTTCTTTTCTGATTGCTCCGAAAATTAATGTTGTTGTTCCGTTGATTTTTTTACCTGTTAATATTGATTGATATTGATTACCATTATCAATTACGGTTACGGTTTGACCGATTTTTAAATCATAAGGTTTAACCAAATCATCATCATTCATAACCTCTATTTCTATTAGATTATTATACTCTGTTGGCTTTAATGTCGCAATAGCTTTTTCAAGTGCTACATCGCTAAAAACCTCTCCATCCCCGACCGTGACAGTTTCGGTTGTGAAAATTACCGGAAGAATCCTATTTGCATCTACTGCGGAAACGGATGAATCTGTGTGTAAATAAAAAATCATACTTTGTGCTAAATTATCTTCATTTAACACAATTAATTTATTAATGCTTTCTTTCGCAATTCCAACTTCAATTTTTTTATCAATGATGTTTGGAAGTGTCGATTCAATTACCACATTTTCAGAAATATTTTTTGATATTTTGCATTCAATTTTTTTCTGCTGTGCGTTTAATTCAAAAGTAACTACGATTCCATGTTTTAAAAAGGCATTATAAATTACATTTTTAAAGAAATTATCAATCGGATTTTCAATAGAAAGCGAAGTTCCTGAAGTACCTGTATATGTATTTACGGTCAATCCTTGAATTACTTGTAAATAATCCGTATTGTTAACGTAATACTGTTTTAAATAATCGGAGATAAAACCTTCCATTGTTTTTGTTTTTAATTGCGTAGGATCAATTAGTATATCAATATTACATATATCCATAATATCTTTGAATGACACGGTAACTTCTTGTTGTTCAATCTCTATGTTGGTCACAATTCCATTTACAGTAATATTATCATGACTAATACGGATGTATCCCCCAATATCTGCTACAATATTAGGGGCACTGATTTTATTTTTTACAACATCCAGGTAATCAAAATCAATGTCAATTTCTTTTACTTGTGTAGATGATAAATATTCAAATGTTTGCGAAAATAACTCTACATTATACACTTTCATAATTCAACCACCCTTCCACGATAACATTCAAAGCTGTTGCGCCTTCATGTGTAAATCCGATCTTGTTCTCTCCGTTTTCTAACAAGATAAATCTTTTCGTGCTGAAGTCTGAATATTTATAGCAATCTTCTATCACATTCATAAATGCATCGTATTTTTTGATGGAATAAGGTACTTTTGTTGTGTCAATTATAAACCTTTCCCCTTCCGACAAAGACCGAGTAATTTTACCATTCGCAACATATGTTCCATTTACAAAATGCGACCATGAAGGATTCACGCATGGACCCATAATAGTAATTTTACAACCGCTATCTAATGAAGTATCACTATCCAATGTTACAGTACCACTTGCACTGTTTGTATAGGTGTATGGATAGGTGTAATTATAAGTTTTACCACTTCCAACGTCTGGATCGGATTGTTTTAAAATGATTTTATAAAAACAACTAAGTCCTATAAACGATACATCGCATTGTAGACAACCGCCTTCTAATTCTTTCTTTTCTATTTCTTCAATTTTTACACTGATATAAAACGGATCACTTATACCAGGTACTTCATAACTCAATGTTAATGGTGTTTTTTGAGTAAACTTTACAAAATTATTGTAAATCAAATAGCTTGAGAACTTAATTACTCCTGATGGTTTTGGTTGTTCAATCTCTGATTTAATTTCTAAAAATACATTTGAAACCGTTTCAAAATCAAAGTCATAAGCGAAACCCATACCATCAATCTGTTCATAAAAACTATCTAAACTGTTTAAATCCCAAGTAACACCGCTTGCATTTTTTAATGTGAATTTTCTAATCATGTTTATCTCCTTTTCTTTTTATTATATCACTTGTTTAATGCGTCTCCAAGTGCTTTATCAATTCTTGCATTTAATTTACTAAAACTAGCTTTCGCAATTCCATTATCTAATGTGGTTTGAATAGCTTTTGTAATTCTTGATTGACTTGCGGTTATTCCATTTGCAATACCGTTTCCAAACGCATGACCTAGTGACGCACCTCTTGTGGAAGAATCTCCAACAATTCCAAGTGCCATTGCTGTGCCTTCAACTACTGCATTTGCTACGCCTGCTGATGTTGTCGCAATTTGCGGTGCCTTTGCGGATATTGCAGTATCAATTCCATCCATCATTTTACTGTAATTTGCTACGGTCTTTTTCGTTGCTACGTCTGATGATTTTTCAACGGATTTATTCATGGTGTCTACTGTTTTTGTAACATCTTCCGAACCATCATCAACAACAATTCCTAAATTTGCCATTCCATCACTATAATTTGTTTCAATCTCTGCCATAGAATCCGATAATCCATCTTTTGCGGTCTGCATTTCTCCCCATTCGCCCATCATGGTTTCAAATGAGCCTTTGTCAGTTTGTGCGGCTGTTACTAATGTGTGAAGTGATCCTGCTCCTTCAATTCCAAACGATTCAATATAACCAAGTAAACCCTCTGACATAAGACCTTGTTCAACTAATGCAGATGCTGCTAGTATATCATCTTTGTACTGATTAAAAGCTTCGGTTTGTGTTTGTAAATTAACTGTCATCTCTCCGATTGATAACGATGAAGATTCTGCTGCAGCTTCAAACAATCCTACTTGTGACATTAAACTGTTTTCTGCTGATGTTTTCGCATCCGTGAAAGCCTGATTTAGAACTCCAATTGCTTCAGCATTTGCGGTAGATACACCTTGAATTACTTCCCCATATACGGTATATAATTCTTGTTGTTTTGTAACTGCTTCTCCATTTTCTTCAGTAACTGCTGTGCTTTCTTTGATAAATCCATTCAGTACTTCTGATTGACTTGCTAAATCATCTTCTGTTGCTATCAGTTCTTTTTTTGTGTCGGTTAACTCGCTTGTTGCTTCATTATATTCCATCTGTTGCGCTAAATATTCAGATTGCGTTACTGTGTAATCTGACGTTCTATTATTCAAATCATCGCTTACTTTAATAAATTCTTGTTCAGATTTAAGTTTTTCTTCTCCAATTTCAGTTAACTTTTGATCAATTTTATAAATCTCGAGTTCAGCTTTTACCTGTTCTTCCATCAATGCTGTTAATTCTTCTTTTGCCGCCTGAACTTTGTACCACTCTAAATTTTTATCAATTGATTCTTGAATTGCATCTGTGTTTCCAACTAACTTACCTGTATTTTCATCTATCGCAAGATTTAAACTAGGCATTGAACTATTTAATTTAGTTACGATCTCATTCATTCTGCCTTTTTCGGCTACGGATAATGATTCTTTTTCATTCAAACCAATTAATTCAGTTTCCAGGGTTTTCATAAATCCAATTTCGGAATTCATAGAAGAAATACTTTCATTTCTTTTCGTAACTCCATCTGCTAAAGATGTGCTTACTTCTTTTGTTTTTTCAATGTACGCATCTGTTTTACTCACCGCATCTTCTGAAACTAAATTATATGCAATGATTCCTGCTGTTACTCCTGCGATTGCTGTTACTAAAAGACCGATTGGACTTGCTGCTTGAACTAAATTTAAAATCTCTTGTGATGCGGCCGCTGATTTAATTGCTGTGGATAATGTCTTATAAGCTTCCACTCCTGCAATTACACCTTCTACAATTTTACCGGTAATCATTGCACCGCCAATGCCTGCTAACCCTGCAATAACGACATCGGAATTATCAATAAGCCATGTTAAACCATCTGCTAACAATTCAATTCCATTTTCTGCTAAATCAACGATTTGATCTCCTGATTCTTCCATTGCCTCTCCGATTTTTTCCATGCTTTCTGTCAATTCATCGGATAATTCAGCACCTATTTTTCTTTTCAAAATCTCTGTGGATTGCGTAAATCTTTGCACTGCATCGTCTGTTTCTGCTAATTTTTTTAAGGTATCGTTATCTAAAACAGCACCCATTTTTTTAGCTTCTGCTGTGAATCCTGCAACACCTTTTGACCCTTGTGCGATTAAAGTATTTAAATCTTGTGCAGACTTTCCAAAGATAGTCATTGATAATGAATCTCGTTCTGTTTCATTTGCGACTTGACCTAATGCGTCAATTAATTGCCAATAAACAGTTTCTGAATCTAACAATTTACCGTTTGCATCCGTTACTGACACACCTAGTTTATTGTACGCATCTACATAAGTTGCAGTTCCTTGTGAAGCAGATGTCATTGATTTAATATTTTTAACCATCGTTTTTTCGATAGTTTCCATGCTTGTATCAGTCAATTCTGCCATATAATTATAAGCCTGTAATTTATCTGTGCTTATTCCGGTTACGGTAGACATTGTGAGCATATCATCAGCATACGCAGCAGCGCTAACTCCTAAATCAATCATTTTTGTTGATACATTTTCAACCGCATAAGCAAGTGCAGTAATTCCACCGATGATAGCGGCTCCTGATAGGTTTGCTTTCAAAATATTGCCAAAATCACTTGTTTCTTTTTTGGCTTGTGACATTTTATTTCCCATATTATCTATGGAAGTTGCAGTTTTTGTTGCTGATTGACTTGCTTCTTTTAAATAAGTGTCGTTTTGATTCAATTCCGTATTTAATTTTGCCAACTGTGCTTCAGCTGTATTTAACGATGTCTTGTATGAGTTCGTTGCGGTTACGGATTTATTGTAAGCACTTTCCGATAATAACAACTTTTTCTGCAATTCGGCAACTGTTTTTTCTTGCTTATCGAGTTCTTCTGTTGTTGCTTTAGATGATTTTTTCATATCATCCATTTCTTTTTCAGCCTTATTTAATTCACTTGCATATTTTTCGACCTGATCCGCAGATTTTTTTTGCTTTTCAGATGATTCATCAACCGCTTTTGTGTATAACTTGACTTTATCGGTCTGATTGTCAATTTGCTTTGTCAAAATGACGTTTTTTCGTTCCAATGCTTCAAGACTATTTGCATTATCGTCATACTGTGCAGATGCAAGTTTCATTTCTGAAGTCAATAATTTTTGTTCGGAAGTAATTTCTTTTAGAGATTGCTTATACTCTTTTTCGCCATCGAGTTGTAATTTGGCTCCGATATTTATTTTATTTGCCATTTGCTTTCCTTTCTGCTTCAACTACCCATTCAGGTGGTTTTTCTTCTATTATTTCTTCTTCTTTTTCCGTTTCCGAGAATGGTATTTTGGATATTTCCATGTTGTAATATTTTTTAAACGATTCAAATTGATCCATATATTCTCCAATATAAAGATGAATTGCTTCATGATGTGCATATCCTAGTTTTGATTTAGCAACATATAAGACTTCTGCGAATGGAAAATCTAAATTTTCTTCACTTTCGTCTTTTCCGGAGCGGGATTGTACTTTTTTTTTACTTGTACCGTAGATTTAAAACATTTCTTCATTTCTTCATGTAAAATATGTGCTAATTCAATATAATTCAAGTCAATTTCTTTGATAATCTGCTTTTCATCTACTAAATCAAAATCCATGTAATCTAATGCAGAATTTATCATTTTTGGTAGTAAAAACATGATACATGAGATAGATGGGTCTTTTACTACTTTTAAAATTTCATCTCCATCATCATTTACGCCTATACTTTCCATTCCCATCAAATCTAGTTCAAATTTATGAATACTTTTGTATTTTTCCGACACTTCTTTTAGTACGGTATAGTCAAATCTTACCGGATATTCATTTCCACTAATTTTTATTTTTATACACTTTTCCATTTTCCTTTTTCTCCATTTTGATTTTAAAAAAAGGACACAAACTTTTTCGTCTATGCCCTTTTCCTGTATTTACTGATTGCTTGTTACTATTTACTAACTATGCTGTAATTACATATTCTTCCGTAATAACGTTTGATGTAGCCATGCCTGACTTATAAGCAACTGCTCTAATTACTTTTGATGTTGCAACCGAAAGTGCTGTTGAATATGTTGATCCTACTGTTTCAGATGGTGTTGTGCCATCGAGTGTGTATTTAATGGTTGCTCCTGCTGTTGCTGTAGACAATGTTACAGATTGTGTTCCTACATATGTACCACCTGATAATGATGTTACAGGATTGATAACTTGATCTGAAATATTTAATGTAGATTTTACATAAGCAAGTGCATCTGCTAATGTTGCAAAAGTTTTTTCGATATACCAATCTCCGTTAATATCTGCATATGAGATACCTGATAATTGTTGTGAAGTAATTGTGATTGCATCTCCATTTGATGTAAATGTATCAGGACCATCCATGAATTTTACTTTTGTAGTGATCATTGCAGTATAAGTATCTGCACCATCATCATTTACAGTAGTTGTTACAGTTCCAAGACCTACATAATTTGCAGTGTCTGCTGAATTCTTTCTGATTTCCGTACCTGTTACAGTATGACCAAACATTGTGCTTGCTGCAACTACAGGAAGATTTGTTACTTTTAAATTTACCGCTGAATTTTTAAATTTGTCAGATTGTTTAACAATCTCATCATCTCCTGCGTATGATGCCGAGTTAAATGCAGGAGTATTACTAAATTCAACTCCTTTGCTTGCTAAAAATCCGTTTGAGTATGCGCCTGTTGATTCATTGTACTGCGCAATGTAAGGATATTTAAGTCCTGTTCTCATTATTATTATACCTCTTCTTTCTCTGATGCGACTAATATATCGCATTCAAAAATAATATGATTGAGTTTCGTGTCTGTTTCATAAAGGCAAGTAACGTTTGGCTTTGTAAATCCTGCCTTTTTTAATGCTAATTTTATCTGCTTTCTTAATGTAATAAAACTGTTTGGTGTAAATAAGTGAAGTTGTAACGGAACACTGTCTATAACTGCGTCATCACTTCCATTTACAAGAGTTTCCGTCTTTGGCAATAGAAAGTAGCAATAGATTGGATTCGTTCCTATATAAGCACCATATACGCAAGCAGGAACGTACGGAGTAACTGCATTTATTACAATTTTGTTTACGTCTGCTTCTGTTATCGTCATTTCTCCACCTCTCTATTATAAACTTCTTGCATTATTTCTGCAATAGGCTTTTCTGATTTGCTTACTGCTACTGATAAAATTGGAGTTGGTGCTTGTTTACTTGTTCCGTACTCTGCATGAGCGAGTTTTTCCATATTACGCACACCTTTTGCATCTGTTCCTGTTGGTCTTACAATCGAAAACCAACCACTTTTACCTTTTTTACTTTTCGTTTCTTTAATTGACCCGACCATTGCGCCTGTATCTTTATATTTTTGACATTCAGAAATTACGTTTTTCTTTAACTCTGGAATACTTGCTTCAATAATTTTCGGTGCAATTTCGTCAAAATTATCAAGACCTAATATTTGTTTTTCTAATTCATCAAAATCAAATTGGAAGTTTGCCATATTACACCTGCTTACTCATGATGGTCCATACTTCGATATACTCTTTTTTTTCTTCGTAATTTTGGATAAATTGAATATCATAGTAATTACTTCCGAATTTAATCTGCATATCTTCATTGATTGCGCTTGTATAACGGATTAGGAATCTTGTATTTTTGTCGGTCATTTCTGCGCCTGACTTTATTTTTTCCGTTCCCGATGTATTCGTTATCTTCGCATTGCAATTGTAAATCACATCTTCATCATGTATTGGAAAGCCGTCTGCATCTGTTCCGTTGATTACTGTTACAAACTGTATTCTGTGCCTTAATTCTCCAGGATTCACATTCATAATTACACCCCACTAACACTAGGTAATAAATTTGTTCTGTGCATATCAAGGATTGAAGATACAACAACATTCACATTCTCGCTATCAACTGAAAAAATACGGTTATCATACATATCTTGGCATAAAATCATGACTACAATCCAAAATTCCTCAAATGCATCAAGTCCATAAGTATAAGTAGCAACAATTATATCATCTTCAGCAGGTACCGTGATAAAAGTAATCTGTCCGGTTACGGAATCAAAAGTATAATCATTTCCGACAATTCCTGTTACTCCATTTTGTTTTACAATTAACGTACTTGCAACAAATGGTCTTTTGCTGACTTGAAAAATAGAATCTTGTCCGTTTCCGGTAAACGAATCCGTGATATTTTGCGTATAGATTCCTGTGTATGAACTAATATAACTTTTTGCAGCATCTAAAATTGGAGTTAATGACTGATCAACTGTTCCTTCTAATCGTAAAAATGATGCTACATCGTTTACTGTGATAGTACTAATTTTCAAAATGTACCACCTTTCTAATTATTACACGTCAGCAACCATGAGTCCTGAAGCTTTTAATTTTGTTAATAATGCGTTTAGGTCTGTTTTAAGTCCTGCGACATCCGTTGCTGTGCTTGCTGCTTGATTTGCGATTAATGCTGCTCCACTTCCATTTTTAATTGTTCCACTAACGGAAAGAGTTCCACCGATTACGGTTTCTGCACCGCCTTGTTTTGTATAATTTAATGCGTTGTACATTTTATTACCTCTCTTTCATAATCAATATATTTCCATTGTAATTTCTGACCATTAAACGTTCCGCAATAATTTCTCTTGCCATTACATGCCATTGTTAAATTCCCATGACTTTTTATTTCATATCTTTTAAGCGCGTCTAACATATATTCAAAAACTTCTCCTGTCGTAATACACATAACCGATCTTTTCTTCGCTTCATTTAGTGCAAGTTTGTTTTCTTCTGACATAGGATGTGCGATTTTCCCTTTGTTCGCAATGCTTAATTTTATTCTAGTTTCTTCAGATACCACCCTCTGTCTTGCTTTCAGCTTTTCGTTTGGATCCTCGAATCTCTTCTTTTGCGATATGCTTTGCTTCATCCTTGTTTCTTCGGTTATTATTTTATTTTTATTACCGCCCTTTTCAGAATTAAATCCGTACTTTGGTTTATAAGACTTATAAAAATCTATCCAATAAATCTCTTTAAAATTTAATTCATCGTATGAATAAGCAATATCAAATTCTTCATCAACTTTAAAACTGTCAAACCCATATTTAAGAATTGAGTTATACAAGTGCTTATTATAATGCCTATTATTTCTAATATTCGATAAATAGCAATTACAAACTCTCTCTATTCCTTTTCCGCCACAATCATATCTTCTTTTAAAGTTTGAATTTGTTTGACCTATATATACTTTTCCGTTTGGAATACAAGTTATTTTATATATAATTCCGAATTTTTTCAATCCACACCGCCTTTTATTTAGGGCAGTTAAAAAACTGCCCTAAATTTAAATATTACACGCTCATAACAAGCGCGGCTAATTTTTGGTGATCGATGACATTACTGTCAAATTCAAACCATGAGATAACACCGATGGCATGCATCGTGCTGTATTTCTCTAGTAAAATTTGAATAGAAATATCTTCTCTCATATTTACTGCAAGACCGCTGTAATCTCCGTAAAGCACTGCTTTGTTTGCCGATCCGATTGCAGGCATATTGTCTGAAATGTAAACAGGTTTGCCTAACAATGTGAATGGTGTTTCAGCAGAAAGACCTGGCTGTAACAAATACTGACCCTGACCGTCTTTTAATTTACGAATTGCGGTAAATGTTGCTGTTGCCATTGTCCATGCGCATCCTGCTTGGTAGATTGTAGGAACTTTTGCCTGCAAATCAATAAGATTATCAGCGGAAATTGCTGAAATACTTCCTGCGTTCATTGTGTTGGTTGTTGCTAATGCACCTGTATTGTACGAAGATTGACCATTAAGAAGTTTCCCTTCAAGGAACAATGCAATTTTCTTTGACATTTCCTGAACAATGAAGTTTACAACATCAATATCTGAACTGTTTGCAACTGATTTACCGATTAATGTTAATGCTCCTGCAAGGAATCCTGTTAAATCAACTGATGTAAATTTACCTGAATCAGCAGTAATATCTGTAAATTCTGTCTGAAATGCTACTGTGATGTCATGTGTTGTGTTTGCCAATCCCCATACAGGAACTTTTAAAGTACCTTTTACTTTAAACATGGTAGATTTTGCAAGGATAGGACACATTTCTTTTACAGTGTCAATTACCATCTGTGCAATTGTCACAGGAATAACAGCACCGTTATTACCCATTGTAAGATTTTGCTCTCCTGCACGATTCTCAACCATAACACCTGCGCTCTGTCTTACAAAATTAGCGAATGATCTAATTTCCATCTGTTCAGAAGTAATTTCTTCTTTCTTTGTGTCAGCAACAACATTTAAAGTCAAATCTCTTGCTCTTTCTTCCATCTTGATTGTTTCATCAAGGCTTCTTAATTCCGCATCGAACTTGTCAAATTCTGCTGATTCTTCTGCTGAAACTGATCTGTTTTCAGTAGTTGCTTTTCCTGTGATTGCTTTCATTGATTCTACAATCGCATTTCTTTTTTCTGTTAATTCTTTTAAACGATTCATTTTGTACCCTCTC
>Ga0209373_10004723_pt1 | contig 11601 bp, 8 predicted proteins | sample Higcelweek5metaG_FD_187173 | JGI IMG/M metagenome (GOLD analysis project Ga0209373, IMG submission 187173) | Freshwater pond sediment microbial communities from the University of Edinburgh, under environmental carbon perturbations - High... | ecosystem: Environmental > Aquatic > Freshwater >... | reverse complement strand
AAAGTTATTCCTCAGTCATTGATAGATAAAATAGTAGCAGCCAAAAAGTTCAACCAAGGTTTTGAAACGGTTGAATACCTGTCAGCTTCAATTCTCGATATGGATTATCATGTTTTGGCCAGCACCGAAGGTCTCGACATTGATAAATTCGAGTCGGAAAGCATGAAAAAAATTGGCTTGCCCGAAGAGATTATTCCCCGATATAAATCGACCTATTTCAACCATATATGGGGCGGAGGTTATGCTGCCGGTTACTACAGCTACATCTGGGCCGAAGTTCTTGATGCCGATGCGTTTAATGCATTTATCGAATCGGGCGATATCTTCAATAAGGAGATCGCAACTTCGTTCCGCGAAAACGTTATATCGAGAGGTGGAACAGACGATGCAATGAAAATGTACTTGAAATTCAGAGGTAAAGAACCAGCAATCGAACCACTGCTTAAGAAAAGAGGGTTGGTTGAAGATTAATCCCTTGTCGGGAACAACAGAATAAATACAATAAAGGGAGGTGAAAATGAATTCGCCTCCCTTTTTTATGCTAGAATAATCTATTTTACAGAAATCGATCCGAGATTAGTCTTTTCCGGTCTTGGTAGTAATTAATATCACACCACCACCGCCAGAAGCACCATATATTGCAGCTTCCGAATCTTTCAGAAAACTAATGCTTTTCACATCGCAGGGAAGAATATTAGCAATTTGCGAAGTCGTTACCCCATCGACCACATATAGCGGATTTGATTGATTAATCGAATTTATCCCTCTCATCGTGACATCTTGTTCCGAACCAGGAAGAAAATTCGAAGAACCAACACTTACTCCGGCACATTTTGCTCTAATCAAATCGTAAATGTTATTGTATGAACAAAAGTCAACTTGCGAACTTGTAAGGTTAGCATACGCAGTTGTTGCATTTTCCTTCGAAATGTAACCGTAACCAACAGCCATATCTGCATTTTCGGGCTTAGCAATAAACCTCATGTTTGCAGTTACTGTATTGTCGGTTGGTTTTACCTTGACCTTAAGTTTATAAAATGTTTTACCACTAAACTCCAAAACATCTTTCTGTTCGCAAACAATTTGAAAATTGCCTAATGTGTCGGTTAAAACAGTCGATCCGGTTTTTTTTGCCTTTACAACAATATTTCCTAGTCGCATATTTTTAAAAACAGAAACTGTTCCGTTAACAACTCGTTGTTGTGCCGATAGCGAAATAGATAAAACGATTGCTAACAGCAAGCATACAATTGACTTCATATACGTAATTATTAGATAATTAATAGTTGTATGGAACTCATATGTTGGATTTTGGCTAGCACTTTGTTTGTTTTTTCTGCAAATAAGTTCGTTTTCGTCAAACATTCGGAGTGCATCGAATATCTATTTACATTGAGTCAATACAAACAAATATAAAACAAAACACAATGCTTCTAACTAATTCCCTACTAAAAATAAATTCTTGCACCTGAATCTTTAGAAACATATCTATAAAAGATTCCGAACTTATATAAACGTCTTTTCATTTTGTTGAGCACTATAAATATTTTTACTGCCCATCAAAAAATGTTTTATTGGGCAATAAAATACTTTTTGATGGGCATCTAACTATTGTTTGTTACCGATTAAAAAAATCTTCAACGGGCATATCTATAATAAAATCGATACGCAAGAATAGAAAGGTAACCATACAAGAGAAAAGACTTCGATACTCAAGACTGAAAAACATTGGTCAGAACACTACGTGCTTTACTGTTCCATCAACAAAAAGGATATCAACAACAGAACCATCGGACGAAGGTGATATTTTTTTCAGTGGCATCAGCTCTTTGTTGCTCCATTTTTCGCCCGATTTTTTCCAAAGCATCAATGTGGCATATATTCGGTTTGAATTTACTGTTGGGTCAAACTCGCCTGTCGCAACAATTACTTTACTTCGATTACTTACCGGATGAAGGCCTGTTGCTGAAACTACTTCGGTTGCCGACCACCCTAAAACGGGAACCATAGCTAATTGATATTCACCATTATCAATAATAGTTACATCAAAACCCCTCACTTTTTGAACCTTTGTTTTGATTTCGCCTTTTAGCTCAGGCAAAGCATAATGCCCTAACCGCATCGAAATGGGCACAGAACTCGAATTACGGTCAACCCTGAGAATTCCGTTAGGCAAGGTGATGTCGGCCAAGTTCATCTTGATGTTTTCATTTGTTTCGAGCACCACATCGCGACAGTAAACGCCATCGTTATACGATTTGAACGTGTATAAGCGCCAAGCTTCCCACTCGTTTTTGGCATTTCGAATAACGTAATTCATAGCAACTTCGCCATTTTTACCATCGGCTTGCCATGGAAATTCGGAGTTGTACGACAAGCGGTTATAGTTTTCCGAGCTACGGAACTTCTGCCAGTCGCTGGCTACCGATGCATTGCACCAAGCACGAACTTCAGATGCTCCACTGTTCGGATAATCAGTAATGAGCATGTTTATTGATGGCTGAAATTTATTGTATACATTGCCTTTCTTCATCTCGTTCTCCCAAGGACCTTCATTTTCAATGGCTGTCCAGAATGGACTATCGGCAGGAACAAACAAGCCAAGAAACACTTTTCCTCCCCAATACACACTTCCCCTACAGCTATACATCTGAACTGCTGGCTCGAACGCTCCGTAAAAGCCAAGTGTTGGAACACCATCTTTCATCAATTCGGGATGTGTAAAAAACTGCATTAACGTACTTGAAGCAATTCGGCGCATCCAGCCCCAATTGGTACCAGCTGCATTTTCGAAACCCATCAGGGGGAACGGGGTAACCGAGGCGTAACGATAAGATATACTGCGCCCCCACATAATCATTTTTCCATTGCGGCTAAACAAATATGGATAATTGAATTTCAGATCGCTAAAGTGTTGCATAAACTTTTGGGCATGATCGGGATAATACTTATTTCCATAATATTCAGACCATAACAAACCATACATTTGAAAAGCCCACATGCTGTAATAGTCGTAAGCCGGACTGTCGTTGTACCAACCTTCGCCACGATAATGAGTAAGCGTTTTGTCAAGGTATTCAACCAATAACTTTTCATTGATTGGATATCCCTGCTCTTTGAAAAAGCTCAGAATAAAAATATTGAAGAACCTCCAGTTCGAATCAATTGTTGGACCATCGCCATAGCTAAGCATGGTTGCAGCCAAAGCATCTTTTTGCTCTTTGGTAAGTGGAGCCCAAACCACCTCTGGAATCATTGACATTGAGATAGCCAAAGCTCCAAATTCGACCAAATTCTGACCAGGGCCTCCGTCTGGTTCCCTGCACCTAATGTACGAAGGCGAATCAGGGTTCACCAAATTAAGAATTTGATGCCTGTAATAATCAGCGACTTTAATGCCATGCATGGTTAATTCGGGGTTATCTTTCAACAATGGAGCCGCAACAAATAAAGTGCGGCACAACCCTTCAAGTTTTTCGGTAGGAATTTGATTGTCATCTTTTGGGTAACTGATGCCCGGTTGTTTAGGAAATTTCATTGGGTCATCGAGCGTTTTGATGTACCCAAAAGCACCTTCAAGCATATACAAAGCAGCCTCTTTCCAATGCTGGCGGGTAACTCCGGTATATGGGCTCACATTTAAATCGGGGTTTTTCAGTTCAAAAACTTGTTTTAACTGAGGCTCAGGCAATGTTTGTTGTGCAAACCCACACAATGTGGAAGCAGCGAACAAAACAAAGATCAAAACGAATCGTCTCATCTGTTGTATTTACTAATTGGAAAATTGATTGTTTTTAAAATAAGGAATTTAAAAACGGATAAACAAACAAAAGGCCTAATAAATTTGCTACAAATATTATCGCAACTCTGCCGCTTTGCATTTGCTATAGAGTAGCAAAATAGTTGTAGACAGTTAATTACGAACAAAGCTTAATCTTCATCGCTGCGAAATATTGTGAAACATTTCTTCAACGAATAACAGTGTTCAAGAATATAAAACGGTTTGATATTCTTAATGTGGATATTTCTGGGCAATCAACTCGCCTCTTAGCATCATGTTAGCATTCATAGCCATTGCAGCCATCTCGTCTTCGCCGGGATAGACTACAATATTGTTTGAAATGAAGTTGACTCGTTCGCTTATTTTATCAACAATCAACTTACTATGGGCAATTCCACCAGTAACGATAATTGCATCAACATTGCCTTTTAGAACAGTAGCCATCTCTCCAATCGTTTTAGAAACCTGATAGACAAACGCATCGAGTAAAAGTTGTGGTTCAGTCTCGCCATCATTCGAGGCATCAACAACTTCAATCATGCTATTTGTACCCAAATAAGCCACCATTCCACCTTCGCCCGAAACCATCCGCATCATCTCTTCTTCAGCAAAATTACCAGAAAAACATCCTTCAATTACCTGACCAACAGGAAGTGTACCGCTACGCTCAGGACTAAATGGCCCCTCGCCATCAAGAGCATTATTTACATCAATAACGCGCCCCAAATGATGCACACCAACGGAAACACCACCACCAAGATGAGCAACAATAAGATCGAGTTCTTCGTATTTACGCGATATTGAACGGGCATACATTCTCGATACTGCTTTTTGATTTAATGCATGAAAAATTGAGCGACGTTCGAAGCGTGGATGCCCCGAAATACGGGCTACTGGTTCAAGTTCATCGGTAACAACCGGGTCGGCAATATAAGCTTTTGCACCCTTAATATCCTTTGCAATTGCAGAGGCCAGCAATGGGCCAAGGTTTGATGCATGTTGCCCAAAAATACCTTTCCGCACATGAGTAAGCATCCGGTCATCAACCTCGTAAACACCTGAAGCTAAAGGATAAGTCAACCCTCCACGCCCCATAACAATGCTGATATCGCTCAGCGAAATCCCCTCTATCTCTAACGTTCCTTCAATCAGATCTTTTCTGAAATCGAATTGAGAAATGATGGTCGGATACATCACCAGTTCGTCGAGGTAATGCCTTATTGTATTCTGCATAATACATTCATCGCCCTGAAAAACAGCAATCTTGGTAGAGGTCGACCCTGGATTTATAACAAGTATCTTTTGCAATTCCATCACACCAAATTTAACTTAAAAGAGCCGCCAAAGCAATTGAGTTAAGCTTTGTATCTGCACTATCGCCCCTCGAAGAAAGCACTGCCGGCGAGGTTGTTCCAACTAAAACCGCTGCAATTTTCGCATCACACAATTTTGTATTGGTCTTATAAAATACATTCCCCGATTCTATGTTTGGAAAAACCAAACAATTGGCATTACCCGCAACCTCCGATTCATATTTTTTTATGCAGGCAGATTCTTTGTCAATAGCTAAATCGAGAGACAAAGGGCCATCGCAAACCGAACCGGGGAAACGGTTATTTTGCCACATTTTCTTCAATTCAAAAGCATCGGTTGTAGCCGGCATCTTTTGAATAACCTGCTCGGTGGCAGCAATAAAGGCAACTTTAGGCTCTGCAATTCCGATTGCGCGGGCAACTTTTATTACATTCTCGGTCATTACCACTTTTTGCTCGAGAGTAGGGAGTGGAATAATTGCAACATCGCTAACAACCAACGGCTTCCCATATCGTTCATTCAGAACAACAGTTACATGCGAAAGTAATCCGCCAGCCGGCAACAAACCAATCTCCTTATTCAGAACAAATTTCATGAATTTATCGGTACTAATTAAGCCTTTCATAATAAAATCGGCTTCATGTGAACGAACCATTTTTACTGCCATTTCTACAGCTGAAATATCATTGTTACAATCAACAATTTCGAACATATCGGCCGAAATTCCAGATTGTTGGCAAGATTCTTCTATTTCACTTCGTTTCCCAGTAAGAATAACCGAAACTATATTACTGCGCTGAGCTAAAGCCAATGCTTCAATTGAATGAACATCAACACCATTAGCAACAACAAGCCTCTTTTTTGGTCTTGTTTTTAACAATTCGAACAGAAAACTAAAGTCAGAAAATTGCATCACAGAAATTTTCATTTAAGATAATGGATTAAAAAGATATAAGAACCGCCATAAGTCATCTTTTGTTCTGGTTTTAATTGTAGTTTTATAAGAAAAAATCATCGAATGCCTTATTATATCAACATTCACACGCACCGACAAGATAATAGAACAGGTTCTCTGTTTCCGATTTTCAATTTACCATTTTCAACGGAAAACATTCCAGAAAACCTTTTTTTCTCAACAGGTTGCCATCCCTGGTATATTAAGGGAATTTCGGTTGCGAAAATTGAGAAGCAGCTAAAGTGGTTTCTTCAAAATAAGAAACTATTGGCCGTTGGTGAAATTGGGCTTGACCGACATATTGATGCTGATATTGAACTTCAGAAAGAAGCATTTAAAGCACAACTTCAAATTGCCAACAACATCAAAAAACCAGCAATAATTCATTGTGTAAGAGCACACTCCGATTTGCTTAATATTCTAAAAACCGAGAAAATTGAAATTCCATTGATTCTGCACGATTATAATGGGAATTCAGTTCAAACCAAAAGACTGCTAGATTTCAATTGCTATTTCTCTTTTGGAAAATCGATATTCCAGAATAGGCCTAAACTGCAAGAAACTTTTGGGCAACTTCCTTTGAATAGAATATTCTTCGAAACCGATGAATCGGAAATTACAATTGAGTCAGTTTATTCAAAAGCAGTAGAGATCCGATCAATTCCGCTTCAACAACTAATTGATCAACAAGAACAAAACTTTGCTGAAATTTTTGGGGGAAATATTCTTAGTTCGAGATAATTTTCATTTCGCACCGACGGTTTAGAGTGCGACCTTCTTCAGTTTCGTTGGTAGCAACAGGCACTGTAGATCCATATCCCTTAAAAGACAACCTCTCTGGATTTATATTCTGCATCAAGTAGTTACATATTGATTTCGCCCTATTTTCAGAAAGACTCTGATTATAAGACTCTTTTCCAACATTGTCGGTATGTCCAGATATTTCAATTTTGAGTCGGGGATTACTATTCAAGAACGAAATCAACTGGTTCAACTCGGGGTAAGACTCTGGTTTCAAACTATCTGAATCGAAATCAAAGAAAATATTCGAAAGGACAATTTTATCGCCGGCATTAACCGGATCGAGATAGATATTGAACTGTTGCGCCTGATGAAATGATGTTAAGTCTTTCAAATTAAAATTCTGAGAATAAAACAGATAACCTTCTAGCGTAACATTCATTGCATAAACTCTATTCGCAATAAGAGTTGTAATGTACCCATCTTTCTTGTCGGAATAAACAATTTTACTTTCATTATTTTCGAGCAGAGCAATTTCAATTGTTGCATTTAACCGTTCATTAGTTTCCTTATTGAACACAAAGCCTTTAATATACCCAACTCTTTCGGGAGCAAATTCATCGGGGATAACAAATTGGTACAAATCTTTAGAAACATTGGCCGTACGTTCTCTGTCAGAAGAAAAGACCGCCGTCTTGCCTGTTGGCGAAACAACCAATCCATCATCATTGTAACGAGTATTGAGCGGATACCCCAAATTAAGTGCATTGCTCCAAACACTATCGCTCAGTTTCGATAAAAAGAAATCACTTCCACCAAAACCATATTTCCCTTCAGAGGCGAAGTAAAGAGTAGTTCCATCGGCATGAATAAAAGGTGAAAAATCATTTTTGGGTGAGTTTATAGCAGCACCAAGATTTTCGGGCATTTGAAAAAACAGCGCACCATCTTTCATCTTCATAAATTCACTTTGCCATATATCCATTCCGCCAAAACCCCCTTCTCTATTACTTGCAAAATAAAGAAAGCGCCCATCGGATGAAACAGAAGGTTGCGCATCCCACGAACGGCCATTTAAAATACTCCCGGCATTGTGAGGCCTTTGCCACAAACCGTTGTGCTTTATTGAATAATAGATATCGCAACTTCCATATCCACTTTTTTCGCCACAAATTGTAAAAAACATCAGCTTTTCATCGGCCGAGATGCACATTGTACCAACATTTGCATCAAAGTCGTCGGCTAAATTAAGTTGTTCTGCCATAGCCCAGTTTCCATTTTCAAGTTGTGAAATGAAGATTCGTTCAAAAGAGAATGGCTTCTCATCGTCAATCAGCCGGGTGAAGTACAACAAAGAATCGTTAGTAGAAATAGAAGGCCAATATTCGTTTTTCTTTGTGTTTACCAAAGAATCTAAACGAACAATTCTAGCATCGCGGTTCAACAGAATAGACTCCTTGCAAAAGTGGCACGATTTTATTCGCTCGGCAACAAACAACGAATCTTTCGAAGTGCCTGACTGAGAATATCTATTATAAGCGCTTAAAGCCTGATTATAATTAGCCTGGCCAAAATACAAATTGCCAAGTAATTTAAAGGCTACCGGATAATTTATTGAATCGATTGAAATAACCTTCTTTAGTGCTTCAATCTGGTTAAGGTCATCCTTCTTTTCGGCCGAGATATCAGACAACAAGAGGAAAGCATTTACATTTGAAGAGTCAGCCTTAATAAGTTTCCCAATAAACTTTTCCGAAATATCGAATTCGCCATTACGATAAGCAGCAATAGCCTCATCGAGAAGTTTTTTTGATTTCTTTGTCTCGTTAAACGATGCTGAACTTGAAGCAATATCAACAGAAGATTGAGCAAGAAAACTCAAAAAAGAAAAGAATAACAATAAAGCTAGTCGATTAAAATAATTCATGTAAGATTGTGAGTTAATTACTTCACAATTAAACGAGCATATCCGCCTTTAGGTATTTCAATTGAGGCAACACCTTTTTTGAATTTCAAAGTTCCTCTATCAACATAAGTGCCTGTATGATCGTAAGAAATAAAATCAATTTTACCGACTGGAGTTCCAGCAACAGAAACCGATTCAAGATCCGAGGAATTTATAACATCGGCAATCTCAAAATTAAAATTACCAAAGTCGAAAGGTAAAGCCGCACCATAAAAAGCAACAATCTGCTTTGTTTCATTCCCTGCCCATAAAACTGTATACCTATGAATTGGATCGTAAGCTTCAAAGTCTGATTCGAGAAGAAATTCAGTATTCGATTTCCAGTATTTGATCCAGAAATTCAATGTTTCCCTAACTTTTTCGGGCAGGGTGTACGAGAAATACGAAATATATGGTGTACCAAACATTACAGACTGGAATTTCAAAGCCACCTCAACAGCGGGATCCTTTGGATGTATCCCCATAATTTCCATAAACGGTGAATACTCGCCGTACATCAAACGATTGTTAACCAGTTTCTCTCTTACTTCATTCAAAATTGTTGTTCCCAGAAAACCATTAATTGTTTTGGTATTAGACGTATGTAATGGACCAACAGATGGATAACTTTGGTTGATTGAGAGTTCGGGATTAGCTTCTAACAAATCGGCTTCCATGTAAAGCCGCAAAGAATCGAGCGATTTACGAACAGAAACAAAATCACGGCCTTTATCTTCTGTAACAATAATATGTTCGTCGGGATAATAACCATTTAAAAAGTCGAACAATACACCATCAATAGACCAATCTTTAACCACATCGGAATAAAGAGACGACAAATAACTGCGAACATCAGGATAACGTATATCGAGAATTGGCTGTTCGGAAGTGATGTATTGCAAATACTTACCCTCGAATTTGTTATAAACATATTTATGAGAACCGATAAAAGGTTTGGTATACCAAAGAGCAACTTTCATATCCTTTTCATGAGCTACCGACATAAACTCCTTAACAATAGAAGTTTGAGATGGATCCCACATACCATCTTTATCAACATCGAAACGAACAACATCTTGCCAACCATCGTCGAACAGCACCGAACGAAAACCCATTGATGATATTGAGTCGAAATAAAATGTAATATTTTCCAACGGAATGTTGCGGTTCATTGGGTACCACAACGAATAAACCGGGAGCAGCGATAAATCTATCTTTCGAATAGCTGTGTGATCTTCTTTGTCGAGCCTCCACTGAATACATTCACGAATAGATTTTGAATATTGCTTATCGGTTAAGTCGACCAATATTTGTGCTTTATACTCAAGAATTTCAGCGTCGGGAACTGAAGTTTTAAAGAAATTGAAAGAGAATACTAAAGAGTCGGCATCCTTCTTAATATCGATTCCGGTGTAACGACTTCCAAAATTATCAAAAGAAGCCATCGTAATCCTATTGTTGTCTCTATTAGTCAAACCCGAAACAACATTGTAATCGGATTGCAGGCGGGAGTAATTAGGAATATTTATAAAAGAGCTATTTGACCATGAGCGCGAACTCCACAGCACATCGATAGACGTTAGTGGATACCTGACATCAAATTGGAATTTGGGCAACGAAGAAGGGAAATCGGTATACAAGTTAATATTTATCAGATACTTATTATCTTCAAGCGTATCAATAATGATTTCACTCTTAAATGGCTGAATATCTCCAATTAACGATAATTGCTTATCGGAAAAACCGTCAAATCGAGTTGCCTCAGGTTTTTCAGATAAATCTTGTTCAACCAAAGCTCCTTTTGGACTACAGGCGTAGAATCCCAACAGTAACAGTATGATGTAGAAAAACCTTTTCATTATTTTTTGCTATAATTTCCCCTACAATATATAATTTTTATCTCAAAATTATAGGAATTGAACACAAAATATTACACTTATTGTTAGTTGAACTTAATCAATCAACTAACGAAAATGAACAAAATATAGAACATCATCAAAACAAAACAAATCCAATCTTGATTTTACTAAATTAAAACAATTTAATCGTCGAACTAACGTTGATCTACTTTTTTTTAATCGACACTGTTATAACCTGAGTTTCAAATTTTAAAATTAGAAATAATAATGACTTTAGGAACACTCAAATAAAATAACTCACACTAAATATTCGATTTTAAAAATCATATTTTATCAAAAGGAAATAGTAAAAATGATATTTTACTATTAATTAACGCAATAAATACATTTGAGAAACAAACATTGTAAATATAAAACATTACTTTAGTCGAAACTTTAAAAACACTTTTATGGGTAGAAAAGAATTCTATGAAAGGCTTGAGGAGTTGAACATGATTCGTAAAAATTTGTTGGGTATCGAAAATACCGAAAATAAAATTCAGCAGGAACATATTCTCCTCGAAAAAATTAACAAAGAGATTAGCCACCTCAAGCTTTTACATCAAATTTGAAGTAAAAGCTTTTTTATTTTAAGGCTGCTCACTTACTCTTTGCTTTTTATATATTTGCCACCATGTCGTGGATTGTAAGGCTATATAAAAAACATGTAAATGGAATAATCTTCACTCTGATTTTTCACATTCTTCTTTTTTCTACTCTATTATTTACCGAAATAACCACGAAACTAGAAATTAAAGAAACTGAAATGCTTATTGATTTTCCTGATCCCGAAGAAGAAAAGGAAATACAACCCGAAAGAAAACAAGAACTCACCCAAAATTCGGAAAGTTATTCAGATAACAAGACCACAAATACTGCTTCAAATAAAGCTTCTATCACGAAAAACAGTAATGTTGATAAAGATTTTCTGGAGGAGCTAGAGCAAGCCAAGAATTTAGTGAAAGAT
>Ga0209373_10004722_pt1 | contig 11603 bp, 8 predicted proteins | sample Higcelweek5metaG_FD_187173 | JGI IMG/M metagenome (GOLD analysis project Ga0209373, IMG submission 187173) | Freshwater pond sediment microbial communities from the University of Edinburgh, under environmental carbon perturbations - High... | ecosystem: Environmental > Aquatic > Freshwater >... | reverse complement strand
TTCTGTCGGACGATCACATCTTCGGATTTACCGGCGCGTATGTCGGCATGGCGGCCTTTGACCTCTATGATCACACGGGATATGCGGACTTCACCTATTTCCGGTACAAAGCACTCTGATCAAGTGCTGAATCGGGCTCTATAGGAAGCCCGTCTTAGAAATAAGTACAAAATGCGCCTCCGGGAGTCAGACGAATCGTCCGACATCAGGAGGCGCATTTTTCGGGTTCGCAGAGAGAACACGAAGCGTGCGCGGTTCATATAGACCCGGGTAGCCTTCTTTACCAGGTCGCGAAAAGACCTTACCGGATATGACGCTCGAGTACGCGTGCGATTCGCGCAATACCTTCCCGCAGTTCGCCGGCTGCCGCAAAGGAAAAGTTGATCCGCAGCGTATTCTGATGCCCGCCGTTCGGGAAGAACGACCCGCCAGGGACGAAGGCAACCTTCTCTTTCAGGCATTCGGCAAGAATTTCCCGGGCGTCGAGATACTCCGGCAGCGTTACCCACGCGAAAAGCCCGCCCTGGGGGCGTGTATACTGCACGCCTTCCGGGAAAAGAGAGTCCATCATCTCGAGCATGATGTCTCTTTTCGCGCGATAATCAGCGCGGATACGCTCGATATGGCGGTCGATGTCGCAGGTCTTCAGGTATTCGGCAATCTGGTATTGCCCGACCGTGTTGCACTGCAGATCGGTCCCCTGCTTGACCAGTACATACTTGTCGATCACTTCGCGCGGACCGGCGATCCAGCCGATCCGGTAGCCGGGGCAGAAGATCTTGGAGAACGTGCCGAGGCAGAGAACATTGCCGTCCGTATCGAAGGCTGCGGCCGACTTAAGGCTCTCGCCTTCGAAGCGCAGCTCGCCGTAAGGGTTGTCTTCAAGCACGACAACACGGTATTCTGCGGCAATCTTAACCAGGGCTTTCCTGCGTGCGAGAGACCACGAGCGGCCGGTCGGATTCTGGAATTCCGGAATCGTATAGACGAGCTTGGCGCGGGGTTCGGCGCGAAGACTCGCTTCGAGAGCTTCCGGGATCATGCCGTCGTCATCGGTCGGCACCTCGACAAAGCGGCATTCAAATAACCGGAAGGCGGAGAGCGCCGCCAGGTATGTCGGACTCTCGCAAAGGACGACGTCGCCCTCGTCAAGGAAGACCTTGCCGGACAGATCGATCGCCTGCTGTGAGCCGTGCGTGAGAAGGACTTCCTCCTCTGAAAAAGAGGTCCCGAGCCGCCTGTTCATGCGTTCGGCAACCCAGCGCCGGAGAGGCGCATAACCCTCGGTCGTCGTGTATTGAAGGGATGCACGGCCGCTCTTTTCGAGAACGGCAAGGCTTACTTTCTTTAGATCCTCTACAGGGAAGAGATCGGGGGAGGGAAGTCCGCCCGAGAACGATATGATCCCGGGGTTTTCGGTGAGTTTTAAGAGCTCGCGGATCTCGGAAGCTCTTACATTGCTCATTCTTTTCGCGTACGCGTATTGCATGCGTGTTCTCCTTTCGTGCAAAAAGGGTATCGGAAATCAGAGGGCGCCTCTCCGGTGATGCGGAAGACGTCCGGCGGGTGTTGTCCGGGTTCGCAGAATAGAGGATCAGACGATCGGACGCAGCTCGAATTGGTCGCCGGACGCCGGCGGAAGCGATTCCTTAAGGGTCTCCCTAAGGGCTTCCGAGAGACGGCGGATCCCTTCCGGAATCTCAGCCATAGATGCACCGGTGAAGTTCAGCCGAATTGTCTCGGAGGCACGGCCGTCATGATAGAAGGCGCTGCCGGGTACGAAGGCGACACCTTGTCCGGCTGCCTTCCGGAGGAGCAGTGCCATATCCGTGCCGTGAGGAAGCAGGGCCCAGATATAGTAGCCTCCTACAGGGCGATCCCAGGTAACGCCGTCCGGCATGTACCGCTCGAGCGAGCCGCACATCAGGTCGCGCTTTTCGCGGTATTCGACGCGCATCTTTTCGATATGGCGCGCAAAACCCTGTTCGAGGAAGGGCTCCAGAAGATACTGCGAGAGGCTCGAGGAGTGAAGGTCGGCCGTCTGTTTGACCGATATGGCGCGCTTGATCAGCTTCTTGTGTCCGATCATCCAGCCGATCCGAAGGCCCGAATAAACAACCTTCGAGAATGTGCTCAAGTATATGACGTGTCCGTCGCGATCCATGGACTTGAGCGTCGGCAGGGGTTCGTGATCGTAGGAGAGTTCGCCGTACGCGTCGTCTTCGATCAGCGGTACGCGGTATCTCGCAGCCAAAGCGAGCAACTCGCGGCGTCTCGGCAGGGACATATCGATGCCTGTCGGGTTCTGGTGGGACGGCATTGTGTACACGAACTTCGGGTGGCTTCTCTGCAGAATCTCTTCGAGAATATCGGTCCTAAGGCCGTCCGAGTCGAGCGGCACACCGACAATCCGTGCTCCCGCCGCGCGAAAAGCCGTAATCGCGGGAAAATATGTCGGCTCTTCGACCACTACGACATCGCCCGGATCAATGAGTACGCGGGCCAGAACATCAATTCCCTGCTGCGATCCGGAAAGTACGATCACTTCCTCGGGATCCGCCTCGACGCCGCGGCGCCGCATCATGCGGCACAGTGCGGTGCGAAAGGAGAGGAATCCCTCGGCCGGCGCGTGCAGAAGACCACGAAGCTCATGTTCGATCAGTATCTTGTCTTCGAGACCGCGGATGATCTCCGACGGGCCGGAATCCGGGAAGGAGATGCCGGTCGCGAACGTGATGATGTCGCGGCGGCTCGCAAGAGTCAGAAGTTCCTTGAGAAGGTGTGACTCAAAGGCAGAGGAAGACTCCGAAAAGAGCCTCTGCCAGGGGAGTTCACCCCCGTCGGAATGTGGATACACGGGCTTCGGATTCCCGGCAATCCGCATATCGGAACCGGACATTCTGCCCGCGACAAAGGTGCCTTGACCGACGCGGGAATCGAGAAGGCCGTCGGCCTTCAGCTCACGATAGGCATTCAGAACAGTGGTCCGGTTGACGCCAATCGTCTCCGCCAATTTGCGTTCGGGCGGGAGAGAATCACCCGGAAGAAGTTCTCCGATTCGGATTTTACCGGCAATCTGCTCATAAATCTGGCGATATGCGGGGACTTTTCGGCCCCGGTCAATCTCGATACGCATCTCAGGCACCTCCTTTGGTTGCAACCAATTACAGAATACATCGTGATATTCAAGAAAAAAACAACCAATTCAGGTAAAATGCGGAAGCCAATCGTCGAAAAGATTGCCGGTATCCTTGTTTAGAGTTCGTTATATAATTGGAAGGAGGGAACAACACAGAATATGTTTTTTGAAGAGGGCATTATGACGAAGAGAACGACGCTTTTTGTACCCGAGGTGCTGCTTCTGGATCTGGACGATACGATCTTGTCTTTTAATGAGGGTTCAGACGAGGCCTGGGCGGTCGTCGCATCGCGATTTTGTATAGAGTGGCAGCCTCCGTTTGACGAGCACGAGCTCTATGAGAAGATTCTTGTCTGCCGCGAATGGTACTGGGGTGATCCGGACCGTCACAAATCGGGACGCGAGGAGATCAATCGTGCACGGCGCGAAATCATGCGCAATACACTCACGGCTCTCCAATTTTCGGAGATGGAGGCCGGCAATGCGGCAGCGAACGAGTACTCGCGAATGCGTTGGGACTCGATGCACCTGTTCGAGGGATCTGTCGAGGCGCTCGAAAAACTGCGCGCGATGGGAATCCGGCTTGCGCTGATCACAAACGGCAGTTCACAGATCCAGCGCGACAAACTGCGGCGGTTCGGGCTCGAGGCCTATTTCGCAGAAATTCTGATTGATCAGGAGGTCGGGGTGAGTAAGCCGGATCCCGCGATTTATTACCTGGCACTCGAACGGCTCGACGTGACGGCCGACCGCGCGATCATGGTCGGCGACAATCTCGACTGGGACGTACGCGGCGCGCAGGCGGCAGGAATTTTCGCGGTGTGGAATGATTATCTGTGCCAGGGACTCCCCGAGAAGCCTGCTGCAAGACCCGATGCTGAAGTGCGGACGATTCTCGAGCTGGCGCAAAGGCTGGAGTCGCTTCGTGCGGCGACGTAAGGCGGGATTTATGTCATTTTTAAGATAATCGAAAGGATAATCCGGTTTCCCGTTAATGAATCCTCCGTATGATGCCGTTAAAGAGATAAGGAGGATTCCCATGGCAATATTTGATATCATTCTGTTTGCGATCGTTTTTGCGTTTCTTGGTTTTGCCCTTGTTACCAGAATTAAGAAGATCACCTTAAAATATGGCTTTTTCCTGTACCTGGTTCCTACGGTCCTGTCCCTTATTCATTTACTGGTATGCGGAATGAACTTGTTCCTGATTCCGCTGATGCTTGGAGCCGTGTTCGTTATTCTTCTTTATCCGGCCCGCAAGCGCTGGTGGACATTTATTCCCGTTTTCCTTCTGTCCGGAATCCTTGCCGCAGCGTCCATCGTATTGCCGGCCATGGAAAACATGCAGAACTATGCGTCGTTTTCCTATACGGAATCTTTTGCGCGTTTAAACGCCTATTTTGCGGACACCTATCCGCTGGCAGATTACAAGGAAGTCAATTATGACGAGAAGTACGCGGAATTCCTGCCTTTGTTCCAGGAGGCTGAGAAGACCGGAGATAAAAAAGCATACTTCGATGCTCTTTCTGCCTATATCGCCTCTTTTCACGACTCGCACATTGCTGCCGCACCGGCGGAGGCGTTTCTCGGAATGAATCTTACGCTGGGTGAATTTGTCTCCTGGAGAAACGAAGATTTCGGCGGCGACCTTGGCTTTTCCGTCATTCGTGCGGACGACGGACGCGCCCTCGCAATTGCCGTCGACGAGAACGGTACCGCATATACGGCCGGACTTCGAAACGGGACGGAGATTACTATGATCGACGGGAAAAGTCCCGACGAAGCCGCCTCAACAATATCGCTCTTCTTCGCTCCTCAGGGCGGCGCTGATTCGTCGAACCGTCTTCTGATGCAGTATATGATGCTTGGCAGATGTCCTGTCGGAAAGGAAGTATCTGTTTCCTTTTTAGCAGACGATGGCAGCACATCCGAAATATCCGTAACAGCCCAAGAGAAGACCTTCGATACTTTAAACGAGACCTTTGATACGGTTCTTCGGGCGGAGCCCGCAACGGCCGGGGAACTATACTCTTTTTCCATGCTCGACGACAGCACAGCCTATATGCGAATCGCCACGATGATGTATGACGATGAGCCGGCGGTGTTGGCGCAAATTGAATCGGACTTAGCTTCTCTGGTGAAAAACAAAGGAGAGAATCTGATCATTGATCTGCGCCGGAACGGCGGCGGCGAGGATACTTTCGGCGCCAAACTGAAGGGGCTCTTTACGGATCAGGAGGACTTTTACCTTAGCGAGAGCGAGCTTGACAGTAAGACGGGAGAGCTTGCCGTGGAGAATACGATTCGCGTCACACCGAACGCGTCAGGATTTACCGGACGGATTATCATACTCGTAAACACCGGAAGCGCCAGCGCCGCGGAGGGATTTGCATACAATATGGCAGAACTCCCCAATGTTTCGGTCGCCGGAATGATGGGTACCAACGGAAGTTTCGGCACAATTACAGACGGATTCGTCCTTATGTCGGATAATTTTCTGGTGATTTTCCCGAGAATTGCATGCGTTGAAGAAGACGGCCGGGTCATGATTGACACAGACGCAAGCGGTAACGGCGGGGTAGAGCCGGATATTAAGATTCCGGTCAACGAAGATGCCGTACACGCTCTTTTCGACGGGAAAAAGGATTATGAGCTGGACTATGTCCTGTCATGGCTTGCCGGCACAGTCGAATAGGACATAAGGAGGCATCGGGATCGGGTTTGGCCGCAATTATTTATCTTCGAAAAAATCGTCCGGGTCGAGATCGAGCCATGTGCAGAGGAGAAGTCCCGCCCATACGGCTTCGACGGGTCTGTCATAGACCGGTGTGATACCTGCCTCCGTAAGTTCGTTTGCGGTGGCGTAGGGCGTTCTTTCCGAATCGACCGGAGCGATAAAGAGCCGCTTAAAGTTCTGGCGGCATAATTCCTGCAAATATAACAAAGAGTAGGGAGAGCTTTTCGGGGCGGTACAGGCGGTGCCGGAATGATATGTCTTCTGAAGAATATACCGGTAGTCCTGTCTTGTAAGGTCAAGTATCTGATAGTTAAATCCAACGGCGGATTCGAGTACGATTACCGACGTTTCGGGGGGATCGGCCCTGAGCGCGGCCGTGCGCGACAGCCATTCGCACGAGGCATACGTCGGAACGCGGCGGTCGAAGTCCGGGTTCTCCTCGAGAACGCCATCCCGGATCACGCCGTAGATCTGTCCGCGGTAACTCTGGAAATCATCTGTCCCGGCGAAAGCCTGCATTACTTTTCCGGCGGAGTGAACATAATCGGTGCCGTTATCAGCCCGGCCAACGACAAATACGCCGGACAGCTTTTCCCGGATCAGGACGAGAGCATTCCGGAAATTGGACATTCCGTCGTTCCGGGAATCGTCGAGAGGATGTTTGCTGCCCAGAACGATAACGGGGCAGCCGAGACCGGACAGCAAAATATCGGCGAACTGTGCGGTATAGGCCAGTGTATCGGTTCCGTGGGCCAGTATGATTCCGTCAAAGATACGATCGTCGATCCGGTCATGAATCGCGCCGAAAAGCTGAAGCAGACTGCCGGGGGTCATGTTCTCGCTGAAAAGATGCATCGCTTCGAAGGTCTCGAAAACAAATTCATCGGGTGGAATCCGTTCCAGGAGCTGATACGGCGCGTCGCTCAATTCGAACGCGCTTCCGGTAAGACGGCTGGAGATGGTTCCGCCGGTAAAAATAACCAGCACACTTAAGGGTCGCGGTACCGTCATTTTGCGCCCTCCGCGAAAGCGGCTTCGGCCGCGGTCTTCCTGGTCAGATATGCATCTGCGGAGAGCGCGGCTACAAGTCCTTCGCCCAGAGCTTTGGCAACCTGAAGAGGCTTCCCCGTGCAGTCGCCCGCGGCATATACGCCGGGGATATTGGTCGCCTGCTGTCTGTCGGTGAGGATGTAATTGTTTTCGAGCAGAAGTCCCGGAAGGAGGGCTTCCGGAGCGATGGTAGGCCGGAGGATAAAGACGCCTGCAACAGGTACGGTTTCTTCGCCGGCCTTGAGCGATTCCACAAAATCATTTCCGTCGATGCGGTAGGATGCGGCGTGGCCGACGCTCTTGAAGGTGTTCTCGGGAAGAGTCATTCCCCAGCGCTTCAGGTCGGCGGGATTCACATAGAGGTGTACTTTGCAGCCGATGCGGACAAGGTATTCCGCTTCTTCGACGGCTTCCTCCGATTTGGCGATTACGGCGACTTCGCGGCCGCGGTAGAGCATGCCGTCGCAGGTCGCGCAGTAGCTTACGCCGCGCCCTAAGAATTGATCTTCGCCGGGATATGGCGTGAACGCAGACGTTCCGACCGCAAGCACTGCCGTACGTGAAAGCAGTATGCGGCTTCCGTAGGCAATCTGGAATCCGGGCATGGGGCCGGTCTTTTTCGAACCGAAATCAAACGGCATGATGACAAGTGCGCGGCCGGTTATAAGAGCGGCGCCCATTTCTGCGGCATGAGAAGAGTATTGCTCGAGAAGCGTTTTGCCGCTCACACCGGGGAGACCCGGGACGTTATTCAGCTCGGCTGCCTTATAGAGGTAGCTGTTCCGGTAATCACCCGACAGTACGACCGCGGTTCTCCCGCGGTTCATCGCGTTAATGGCGGCAGAAAATCCGGCCGGACCACCGCCGATGACCGCAATATCGACAGGGGTCGTCTCATACAGGTCCGCGGTTTCTTCCGGGGACATACGGGGCATAGCGGTATTTTGCTTTGAAGTACTCATATTACTCACCTCTCGGGACAAATATTGAATCTTTTGTTAAAATGAAAACAAAAAACGGGTCGTTTGTCGATGTTTCTATGAGGTAAATATGAGACTGATTAGCTGGAATGTCAACGGGATCAGGGCTGCGGCCAGAAACGGATGGCCGGATTGTCTTGCATCGTATGACGCGGACGTCATTTGTCTGCAGGAAACGAAAATTACACCGGATCAGCTCTCCTTTGACCTGACAGAGATACCGGGATATAGAAGTTCTTTTCACTGCGCCGACCGGAAAGGTTATTCGGGAACGGCACTTTTTACCAGGCGGGAGCCGGAGAAGATTTCGTTCGGGTTAGGTGAAGACCGGTTCGACCACGAAGGGCGTACAATCGAAGCAGATTGCGGAGACTTTATTCTCTATAATATTTATTTTCCAAACGGCGGAATGGGGCCGGAAAGACTCATGTTTAAGCTGGACTTTTATGACTGCTTCTTAAAAAGAGTGACCGCGCAGATGGCAGCGGGCAGGAACGTTATCGTATGCGGCGATATAAACACCGCACACCGCGAAATCGACCTTGCCAATCCGGCGGAAAACGCGGACAAATCGGGATTCCTTCCGGAGGAAAGAGCGTGGATCGACACCTTTACCAAGAGCGGTCTTATCGATTCCTTCCGCATGCTTTACCCGGACAAAGCCGACGCGTATACGTGGTGGTCGTACAGAACGTTTGCCAGGAGAAGAAACGCGGGATGGCGCATCGATTACTTTTTTATCAGCGAATCCCTGCGCGGCCGGGTGTCGGATTCCGGGATACTAGACGGCATTTCAGGCTCCGATCACTGCCCGATTTTTCTCGATTTGGTCTGAAATACGGTATTTTGCCTTTGGTTTGCCGTATTTTTCGGGCATAAAAAGCGAAAAACCTGTGATATAATGCCTTCATGTAATGCTTAAAGTGCAGATGACTTATGTGGGTCACAACAGTTGATCAGGAGCTGCACGGCAGATATTTGAAGGAGATTTTAATGATTAAGAATGTAACAAAAAAGCTGGCGGCGGTTCTTATGTCCGCTTTGCTGATTTCCGGCGTCCCGCTTCTTGCCGGATGTAACCAGGCGAAGACCGGTGCGGAAACATCCGGCTATGTATTTGAGGGCACAGCCGGGACTACGGCTGCCGGAGAAACGGCCGCAAGCGCTACTGCGGCTCCGTTTGAGATTCTTCCGAGCGTCGCGACCGGAACCGTCACGATTAACGGGAAAACCGTATCTGCAGCCGAGTACGATTTCTTTTACTATCTCGTTTATCAGAGTTATTCGTCTTATGTCAGCTACGGTTATATGCCGACCACTGCCGACGGTCAGTTTGATCTTTCGGCCGCCTGTACTTTTTCCGGATATGAAGACAAGACCTGGGGCGAATATATAGCGGATTCGGCCGAAATCCAGCTGCAGGATGTCTACATCCTGTCTAATCTCGCAGAGCAGGCGGGAACAGCACTTTCCGCCGATAATCAGTCGTCAATCGATTCCTTTTACTCGAGCCTTACTTCGAGCGCGGCGACGTACAATATGACCGCCGACGATTATCTTAAGTCTATGTACGGCGAGAAAATGACACAGGATGCATTTGCACCGATCATCACCCGTTATCTTCTTGCAAATCAATACATGAGCGAACTCCAATCCGGATATACGTTTACCGATGAAGAGCTGAATGCATATCATGAAGATAATCCCGGTTCTTATACCAACGAGGATCTTCCGGTTGTCCGTCATATTCTCTTCCTTGCGCCTAAGGGCGTCAGCGGCTATACCGATGCCACCGAGCAGGAGATGACCGATGCCAAGGCGAAGGCCGACGCGGCGCTCGCCAAGGTAACGTCTCTCGATACGATGATATCGGTCGGCGATGCGGCGATTGCTGACAGTTCAGCAGTCGAAGCGACAGAGTACACCGTTGCCAAGGGTCAGATGGTTGCCGAATTTGAGAACTGGTGTTATGACGCGGCCCGCAAGGCCGGCGATACCGGAATTGTTCAGACGGAATACGGTTATCACGTTATGTACTTTGTCGGTACCGAGAAAGACTGGAAGGCCGATGCAATCTCCGCACTTACCTCCTCGAAATATGCCGACTTCATCAAATCCCAGGAAGTACTTCCTCAGTTTGCCATCGTAAAATCGTAAAGAAAACCATAACAGACACGCCAAAAGGGGCTGCGGGACTGGATCCTGCAGCCCCTTTTGGCGTAGAAACGGTTGTTATGATCCAAAACAGAGAAACAAACAGTGTCTATTCGCCCGAAAATATCGCAAATATGTGTGTAAATCAAGTGCTGCTTCGTTTTTTTTGATATTTACCCCGTATAATAAAAAGAATGGGGGTACTTAAAGGGGAAGGGGGAAGCGCGTTGTTTCTGGTATTTCTGTTCTTTTGGACCATCGCAATCTTTTTGTGGATCAATGAAGATCGCAACCGGACGAACTTCTGGGGAGGCTGTGCGTTCTTTCTTTTTGGCTGCGGCGGCGTATCGGTTCTGATTCACGATCTGATGCTTCCCTATGTTTGGGCGAAGGTTCTTGTGGCGCTCTTTTCTTCCTGTATGTATTTCTGGGGGCCTTTTGCCTTTTTGATGTACGCCGTATATTCTACGATTAAAATACCGAAAAACAGAATAACGGAGCTGCTGCTCCTTCAGCTCATGATGGCACCGGCCGAAGCCGCTTACTTTGTGTTCCCGGCGCTCCGGATGTTTGCACCTCTTTGGAAGCACACCGTCGCGGAGCGGATTTCCTATACAAGAAGCATGAACTTCCTGATAACGCCGTACTTTGTGGTTACAATCCTGATTTTGATCATCGGCTGGCTTATCGAGAGGGACCGGGTTCTGCGGGAAGAGCGTGCCATAAACTGCCTGCTTCTTGTGCCGGCCGGCTTGTGCCTGTATTTGACCAGCTACCTGATTCCGAGTTTCGGTGTTATCGATGCCTGGAAAGTCAATATCGTTATTATACTTGCCGTTTCCGCGATGTTTGTCTTTTTCGGGATCCGCAAGAGCGTCATGGGTTTTCATCTGCGCCAGGAAAATGCTTCGCGTGTGCAAACGCAGGAGGCGGTCATTCAGAGCGCGGGCGTACTTCATCACGCGCTTAAAAACAATCTTCTGACGACCCGGCTTTCTCTTCAAAACGCAAAATATCACACGGGACAGGGAGACTTCCAGCGAGAGGCAGTCACGAAAGATATCGACCTTGCGCTGAAGACCTGCGAACATACACTGGCGATTCTGGATCGTATACATCTTCAGTTTCAGCCGATTCTGATGAATCCGGAAGAAACGCCGATCATCGATATTATTGAAGATGCGGCCGGTCAAAGTCTTTCGTCCTATCCGAATAAGACCGTAGAAATAGAAAAAAACTGGGAATTCGCTCCCAGCCTTTACTGTGATCCGGTTCATATGCATGAAGCATTGCTGAATCTGATCAACAATGCGATGGAAGCGATAAGCGAAGACGGGACCGGAAAGATCAGCCTGTCCACACATTCGCGGCACGGACGCCTTGTGATTCAGATTTCCGACAACGGATGCGGTATTGAGAAGAAGCAGTGGAAGAGTGTCGGGACTCCGCTTTTTACGACGAAAACGGGAAAAAATCATTATGGTCTCGGTCTGTTTTATGTAAAGAAAGTCGTTCAGATGCACGATGCCCACTTCGATTTGCG
>Ga0209373_10004721_pt1 | contig 11605 bp, 9 predicted proteins | sample Higcelweek5metaG_FD_187173 | JGI IMG/M metagenome (GOLD analysis project Ga0209373, IMG submission 187173) | Freshwater pond sediment microbial communities from the University of Edinburgh, under environmental carbon perturbations - High... | ecosystem: Environmental > Aquatic > Freshwater >... | reverse complement strand
AGTCCCGATTTCGTTATAAAGTTGTCCGGCCAGTGCGCTGCCGCCTTTTGCTCGGGAGTAAGAATATCCGAGCTCATTTTAAGCGCGTTGGATTTCTCCGCTATCGAGCTTCCGATGGACCAGTTACACCAGCTTATCATGTTTTCATCCAAATAGGAAAGCCATTCGTCCGCCTTGTCCAGATAAAGTGCGCCGTTTCCCGTACTTCCGGTCGTTCCCCACTCCGTTACGAAAATGGCCGCTCCGAGCGCGATCGCTTTGTCCGCCTTGTCTCGAAGCTCCTGTCCGTTGGACCCGACATAGAAATGCAGCGTGTACATAAGATTCGTTCCTTCGACCGGATCAGCCGCCGCTATATCCATATCTTCGCTCCAGGTCGGAGATCCGATAATGATGATATTGTCGGGGTCATTCGCTCGAATTGTCGCGACGACTTGTTCCGCGTAGGGCTTGACATCGCCGGCCCACGTGATCGCGTTTTCGGGCCTTCCGATATTTCCGCCGTTGGGCTCGTTGCATATCTCATAAATAACATTCGGGTTATCGCCGTATTTTTCGGAAACGCGATCAAAAAAATCAATCGCATCTTCTATATGCGTCATGGGGTTACCGTCGCCTAAAATGTGCCAGTCAATGATTACATATACGCCCTGTGCAATGCAAAGATCAACGCCGTTGCAAAGAGCCTCGTAATATTTGTCGGGGTAAGTCAGGTATCCGCTTTCTTCCGTATAAAGTGCCAGCCGGATAACGGAGCATCCCCAGTCTTCGGCCAGCGTCTGAATGCTGTCTTTTGTTAAGAAGTCACCGATGGCGTGAATGCCGTGTGTGCTCATACCTTTAAGCTGAATCGGAGTGCCTGCCGAATCGCAGAGATTCGTGCCGATTACCTGCAGTGCGCCGTACTGATCGACAATTCTGGTCGTAACGACCGCGGTACTGGTCACATAGGTTTCTTCCTTGGTCGTTTCTGCGGCGGTTGTCCCGGCGGCCGTTGTTTCCGCGGCTGTTGTCTCCGCGGAAGTCTCAACAGTCTGCTTCGTTCCGGCGGATAAATCCGTCACGGAGGTACCTGAGGGAGAACCCGCACATCCCGAAACTACGGTCAACAGCAAACATAATACCAGAACCATCATGCCACATTTCCTACACATTGTTTGTAATCTCCAATGCTATTAATCGATTTTTCTCCTGCTGATTCAAATTAGGTTACTCGTGATTTTTTGATCATTTTCAATCAAATTATACCATATTATCGTTAAAAAACCAGTAAAGAGCATAACGTTACGCGCTATTCATGAAAAAATGACGTTTTGACTGATATAGTGGTTCAGGTTCCGCCATTCACAAAAGCGACACACTTTCTTTACAAATTCTCTAAACCAACAACTAGTATTTTACTGTTGAACAGCGCATAATTCATATAAGAAAGATCCTTGAGGGGGCGAAAATTATGGCAAGAATTGAGAGAGTGATCGAGAAGATTGAAAAGCTCGGTAAGAAGCACAATCTTGGGGCGCTTGATAAGATGATAGACGATCCGGATGACGAAGTTAGAGTAGCGGTTGCAAAGGCACTTGGACAGATCCCTTCATACGAAGCCGGTATGCAGTTGATTCCACTACTTAGGGATTCCGTTCCGGCGGTAAGAGCTGCTGCAGCAGAGTCCGTAGCACTGATTAACGCGAAACATTGTGAAGAATATTTGAAGAAGCTCGCTTTTTCGGATCCTGATCCGGATGTCCGGGTCGTAGCCCACAAAGCGTATGAGAAGATCCGCAAGCCGGTTATCTGACAGGACATTTCATATGGACTATAGTATTATGGTCCTTCCGCAGCACTGCTGCGGAAGGGCTTTTTATATGAATCCCGATGTCATCCTTCACGGCTGACTCTTACCCGTTCTTCTTAACAACACTTCCGGCCTTTTTGAAAATGCTGTCAGCAGGAACATAGCCGCGGACAAACGCGAGTGGATACACATTTGTATTTCTGCCGATTATCGTCGCCGGATTTAAGACGGCATTGCATCCGATTTCGGCATGATCACCGAGAATCGCACCGAACTTCTTAAGCCCGGTCTTAATTGCCTCGTCTTCTCCGAGAGTGATAACCGTCGGCGTACGGTCCGCCTTAACGTTCGAGGTGATCGCCCCGGCTCCCATATGTGCTTTGTATCCGAGCACAGAGTCCCCTACATAATTGTAGTGAGGAACCTGCACGTTATCGAAAAGGATAACGTTTTTCAGCTCTGTAGAATTGCCGACGACGGCATTCTTTCCGACAATTGCACTTCCCCGAATAAATGCGCAATGCCGGATCTCGGCTTCGTGATCTATGATGCACGGGCCGGCTATGGATGCCGAAGGAAATACTTTGGCGGTTCTCGAGATCCAGATGTCATCGCCGGTCTTCTCGTAAAGCGACGGGTCAAGAGACGGGCCAATGCGCTTAATGAATTCGCTGATATCACACAGCACTTCCCATGGATAATCTTTGCCTTCAAAGAGATCGGCGGCTACGGTCTTACTCAGGTCAAGAAGATCTTCAATTCTGATATGTTTTTCCATACAATCTTCCTTTACAAAAAAATGCCGTGCCCCTAAAAATCAGAGCACAGCACTTATTGTATCAGTTTCGGAAAGCTCCGTCGCTATACGGCTGCAAATATCCTCAAAATAGTCCGGCAAAAAGCAGCGTTGAAAAAACATATACAGACAGAGTCAATAGCAAAATCACTACGGCGACGGCAATCCCCGCCGGTCTCGCATAATTGAGACCGCCGTTATTCCCGAAACGATCCTCTACCAGAAAGCTCGGATCCTCTTTGTTGTAATAGAAAAGGCCGAGCTTCCAGAGCGAATCATCGGTACGATCAATCCGAACCGGGGTTATAGATCCGGACACGTTTTTAGCTTCCTCAAGCTCTCTTTCCGTAAGAACCGGCTTCAGTTTACTGCCTCCCTGCCCTGCCCTTACCGCGACAAGAATCGGGGGAGCGATCATCAGAACCGTAAGAACCAGAGTGGCCGTCATCATCTGGGAAAAAGTGGGAATATAGAGGTTTAAAGTCATAGGCATAATCAGCAGAAAAGTAATTGTGATAAGCAGAGTGATAAATCCGAGCATATGTCCGGTCAATCTTCTGTACTGTCTGTGCTGCGCGAAGGAGAGTACGGGATTCTCGGGCGACACCTGCAGTTTGGTGAAATAAATGAGAATATTGCTGCCGAGCATAAGAAGAATCATCCCGAATGAGACCACAGGGAGCACGAGGACCGATGCGACGGATTTGGGCGCCCAGGCATCCGGTGTCATATGAATATCCCAGTGCTTAACGAGGATATCGGGTATGGTCGGATAGATGTACAACCCAAAGGCAACCGCCAGGACACAAAGCAGGAACGAGACAATATACCAGCTCCAGGGCAAATTCTGAAGACGTCCCCGTTCCCGGGATACCCTCGTCTCCGAGAACCCCGAAAAACGCACTTTCCAATCCTTCCTGGCTTTAAGTGCGAGGGTTCTTTTTCTGAGGGGAAGATAGAAAAGCATCTGCCCGATGAGAAGAATTGTCGGTTGATAAAGGCTAAGGAGAAGCGCTGCGGCAGGCTTGGCAAAATAGAAGGCGGCGCCGGCGGCCAGATCCAAAACAGTGAAAAGCGACATTCCCGCATAATAAAGACGTTTCATCTGAACGGCGCTCGCGTCGTTTTGCGCGGCTTCGGGAACTCTGACACCAAAAAGAAGTCCCTTCCTGTTGATTGACGGAATAACCGTTAGAAGGGTTCCCGTCAATAACGTAATCACCTCACTCAATAAAAAGATATAAAAAGAACCGTCTTCCAATCCGCTTGTCATAATTTGTTCCCGTTCATTCCTTTCGTGGATTCGGCATACGCATCCGAGGCCATTTTGAGAAACTCGTCTTCAGCAATTCCGTGGATCGAAGCCTGCGCCGAAAGCTGTCTCAATTTATCGTTCATTGCCGGATAAATACTCTCCTTGTCAGGCATTTTGGTGGCTACAGCCGCACCGGTTCTAAGAAACATCTTCAGATAACCTTCGTCACGAAGAATGGCATACGTCTTGTTTACGGTGTGTATATTAACACCGATATCTTCGGACAGCCGTCTTACGGAAGGAAGACTTTCGCCGGGAACCAGATCGCCGGAAGCGATGGCCATCACAATCTGCTCATAAATCTGCATATATATTGGGGTTTCACTGCCGAAGTCAACCGATATAAGCATTGTCTCCACCTCCTTCCCGGTATCGGATTCGATTCGCTTCTGTTATATATACAATATAACAATCGCGATTCAAATGTCAACGCTTTACAACGGATCTGAAAAAAGACTACAATATGTAAAAATGATAATTCGTGACTGAACATTCCTTATTCTTTTTTGAAAGGAGAATGTACCGGTCCTGATTTCTCCCTTCCGATCTTATGCCGGTACAATGTCATCTATGAAAACAGATTCTTTTTGTATTAAAAACGGCAAAAACTTCAAGCTGTCTCAGATCAAGTGCGACGATACCCTTCATTACTCCGAAAGTGATCAGCCTGCGGTTGAGGGCGAGATGCGCGAAAATATTCTGGAGATCACCGAGCTTCAGGATAAGCTTTATGCACAGAACACGCATGCCGTGCTCCTGATTATTCAGGCAATGGATGCCGCGGGAAAAGACGGCACAATTAAGCACGTGACAAGCGGCCTTAATCCCCAGGGGTGTCAGGTCTCCTGTTTTAAGGCTCCGTCGTCCACCGAGCTCGATCACGATTATCTCTGGAGAATCGCAAAGGAAGTCCCTATGCGCGGAAATATCGGCATCTTCAACCGCTCTCATTATGAAGAGGTTCTTGTCGCCAAAGTCCATAATCTTCCGGAAAAGCAGCCTCTTCCCAAGGAATGCATAACATCGGATATCTGGGAAAAAAGATACCGCCAAATCAGTGATTTTGAACGGTATCTTTTCGAAAACGGAATTATTCCGGTGAAGATTTTTCTTCATGTCTCGAAAAAAGAGCAGAAATCCCGGATTCTCGCCCGGATCGACGACCCTTCCAAAAACTGGAAATTCAGCGCGGCAGATCTTGAGGAACGCAAACTCTGGCACGAATACCAGAATGCTTTCGAGGATATGATCGTTAATACCTCGACAGAGCAAGCGCCGTGGTACGTCATACCGGCGGATAACAAATGGTTCGCCCGTGCGCTCGTCAGTGAAATTCTCCTTAAGACCTTGAAGGAAATCGACCCTCAGTATCCGGTGCTGCCCGAGGATCAGAAGAAACGGCTCGCCGAGTACAGAGCCGTTCTGAAGAACGACTGATCCTCACTTATTCGACAGTGACGCTTTTCGCGAGGTTTCTGGGCTTATCGACGTCGCAGCCTTTGTTGACAGCCATATAATACGCAAAGAGCTGGCAAGGCGTTACCGCGACACACGGCGCCAGGAGCGGATCGACCGAAGGTATATAAAAGACTTCGTCACAGACCTCCGCGGCACGTGTCTGCTTTTCGGTCGCAATGCCTAGAACAACGGCACCTCTCGCCTTCACTTCCTGTATATTCGAGATCATCTTATCCATCAGACTATCCTGCGTAAGAGGGCACACGACAAGTGTGCCTTTTTCGATCAGCGCGATCGTTCCGTGCTTCAGTTCTCCGCCCGGATACGCCTCGGAATGAATATAGGAAATCTCCTTGAGTTTAAGAGACGCTTCCATCGACAGCGCATAATCAAGACCGCGTCCGATAAAGAAAATGCTGTCCGCATTGTAGTGCTGCGACGCAAAACGCTGTATCTCCGACTGTCCCTTAAGGACGGTCGCGATCATATCCGGCAAGAGCAGAAGTTGCTCCTGATAGTATAAATACTCTTCCTCCGTAAGACGGCCGATCAGATGCGCCATCTGAAAAGCAAGAAGATAGATGCAGGCGAGCTGCGTGTTATAGGCCTTGGTCGATGCCACAGAAATCTCGGGACCGGCCGCCGTGTAAAGGACATAGTCGGCTTCTCTTGCGATCGAGCTGCCGATGACGTTGACGATCGAGAGAACGGTTGCTCCAAGAGACTTTGCTTCGCGCATCGCCGCTAAAGTGTCGAGGGTCTCACCGGACTGACTGATAATGATTACGATCGAACGATCGTCGACAAGCGGGTCGCGATAACGGAATTCCGAGGCAACATCCACGACTACCGGGATACGGCAGAGCTTCTCGATGACGTATTTTCCCACACATCCCGCGTGGTAAGCGGTACCGCAGGCGACGATATGAATGTTGCTGGCGTTTTTTATTTTTTCTGCCGTCAGCGGAAACTGCTCGAGAGAGATTTTACCGTTCCGGATCCTTGGCGCAATGGCCGCTCTTACAACTTTGGGTTCCTCGTTCATCTCTTTCATCATGAAATGCTCATAACCGCCCTTTTCGGCCGCTTCTGCATCCCAGTCAATATGAATGGCTTTACGGTCAACCGGTTCGCCGTGAATTCCAAAAAGCTTCACCGAGTCTTTTTTGATCTCGACGATCTCGCTGTCTTCAAGAATAAGAACTTCCCTCGTATGGCTAAGTAGAGCCGGAATATCCGATGCAACATAATTGGCGCCTTTACCGATTCCGACGACAAGCGGACTGTCTTTTCGCGCGGCAATTAATGTGTCCGGATAGTCCGTGCAAAGAACACCCAGAGCGTATGAACCTTCGAGCTCAAGAAGTGTCATCTGTACGGCGTCGAAGATCTTGCCGCTGCAGTGGTTTAGGTAATTGTATTCGATCAGATGCGCAATGACCTCGGTGTCGGTTTCGGAAAGAAACTCGTAGCCCTTGGCAATCAAGTGTTTGCGTAAATCGATATAGTTCTCAATAATACCGTTGTGTACGACGCAGATCCGGCCGTTATTCGAAAGATGCGGATGCGAATTCTCATCGTTGGGCGCGCCGTGCGTCGCCCAGCGCGTATGACCGATTCCCAGGTGAATGCCTCTTATACAATCGGAACAGCCGTCGGACGGAAGATACTTCTGCTCTTTCAAAAGATCCTCAAGTACGCTTAAACGGCCTTTCTTCTTAATGACCTTCATCTCGTCTTTTTCGATGAAGGCGACGCCGGATGAGTCATACCCTCGGTATTCCAGGCCTTTTAAGCCCTTCATCAAAATCGGAAGAGCGTCACACTCTCCTATATATCCTACAATTCCACACATACGTTATTCCTCCCATTAAAAACGCGCCTGGAAATCTCATGCTCCATAGCGCGCGACAATAAGCTCTACCAGATGATCGGCCATTTCGGTGATAACAGGCAGATCCTCTCCCTCAATCATAACACGAATCATCGGTTCCGTACCGGATGGGCGCACAAGAATTCTTCCGCGTCCGTCCAGAACCGCCTCATATTTCTTGATGGCCGCCTTCAGATCCTTGTCGTCCATCGCCTTATGCTTCTTGTCCTCGGGGATCCGCGCCGGTTTCAATACCTGCGGAAGCACCTTAATAACCTTGGCCACCAAAGAGACAGGCTCGCGTCTTCTTACGATAACCCGAAGCAGGGCCAGTGCGGTAAGGATACCGTCTCCGGTCGTCGCATGATCGAGAAGAATAACATGACCGGACTGCTCTCCGCCGAGATTGTATCCACCGGCGAGCATGTTTTCGAGAACGTAACGGTCGCCAACCTTGGTCTTTTCGAGATTCAAATTCTTCTCCCGGGCCATAATATCCATTCCCAGATTGCTCATAACCGTAACGACAATCGTATCGGAATGAAGTTCGCCGCACTCTTTCATGTGAAGGCCGATCATCGCCAGAATCATGTCTCCGTCGATCGTGTTTCCGAATTCATCCGTTACGAGCAGCCGGTCCGCATCGCCGTCAAAAGCAAGTCCGATATCGCAGCCATCGCGGCGTACCAGGTCCCGAAGCTGGTTCATATGCGTCGATCCGCAGTTCCTGTTGATATTTGTACCGTCGGGTTCGCTGCCCGTCACGACAACCGTCGCGCCGAGATCCGTAAAAAGATCCGGTGCGATTCCGCTTGCCGAACCGTTCGCACAATCCATCGCGATTTTGAGGCTGGAGAGATCAATACCGAGCCTTCTTTTGACATGCTCGGCATATTCATGTGCCGCATCCTCCATAATGACTCTTTTCCCGACGTTTTCTCCGATCGGCCGTACGAGCACGCTCTCATCATACGAGCGGACAATCGCTTCGATTTCATCCTCCGTATCGTCGGGAAGCTTGAACCCGCTTCCGGAGAAAAACTTAATACCGTTGTACTCGTATGAATTGTGGGATGCGGAAATCATAACGCCGGCATCGCAATTGTATTTTTGTGTAAGATATGCGACGGCAGGTGTCGTAATTACGCCGCATGCCAGAACATCGGTTCCGGCGGAACAGATACCGGCCGTCAGAGCGGCCTCGAGCATGCCGCAGGAAATTCTCGTATCGCATCCGATCAGGATCGTAGGCCTGTGATTCGTGTCACCTGCGAGTACCATTGCGCCCGCATAACCAAGCTTAAAGGCCAGATCCGGTGTCAGTTCCTTGTTCGCGATTCCCCTGACTCCGTCCGTACCAAACATTCTCTTCATATTGACCTCCGTAATATTTATAATCAAGGATCATCTCACCCGTTCGCTTGTTCGGACTTGTTGATCACGACTTTAACGCTTTCCGGATTCTGACCCTCTATTCGGAAATACTCCGACTTCGTCGATGTCGCATAGATCGTCATTTCGGCAACCCCCGCATCCTTTACCGAAGAATAATCGATATATGCGTTGATATCGGACTCCGTAAACGAATCGATCGTACTCTTTCTTCCGACGACGGTTACCGACACGGACGTAATCGGATAATATGCGTCGAGTCCCTTGTCAGCCAGCATCTCATAATTCTTATCATTGACGGAAACCAGAAAGGTCTTCTGCTCTATGGGATTATTGGTAATCTGGATGTACATCCACAGGCAGATCGACACGAGAAAGGAAAAGAGGAACATCAGTGTCCTCTGGAAACGGACGTTCTTCGCGACGCGTGTCAGAGCCACACGTACGGAAACGGGAGAAACAGGAGATACGGGTGGAACGGACAAATCGGGCGGTGTATTACCGGCACGATCGGCAGAAACGGAGCAGGTTCTTGGAACTCCCGAGAGCAGCGGTTCGGAAACGGGTGATTTATCCGCGTTCTTCCTGCCGGATTTAGCGGATTTAACGGATTTTGCTGCACTTCTCGTTTTGCCTTTCAGGTAGCGAAGGCGCAAACGCTGACCCAGAGACGCCGGTACTTCGGCAAGTCCCAGCAGGTAACGAAGGTTGCTGCGAAGGTCTTCCCCGCTCTCCATCGTGTACAGGCATCCGTCGAGCGCAATCGAAATTGTACCCCGTTCCTCGGAAACGACTATGGCAATCGCGTCGCCCAATTCACTCGCTCCGATAGCGGCACGGTGTCTTGTTCCCAGATCCTCGCGGACATGATAATTATCGGCCAACGGTATATGGCAGCGTGCTGCGGCAATTCTTCCGTTCCGGATCAGAAGGGCTCCGTCATGCAAAGGCGAGCCTTTATAGAAAATGGACATAAGCATCGCTTCTGTGACGGACGAATCCAGCTTTACCGCATTTTCCTGAAGAATCAATTCGCTTAATTTGGATGTACGCTCGAAAATAACCAGAGCGCCGGTAAAGGATTTGCTCATTTTGACGCAGGCCGAAACGGTCTCGTCGATCATGCGTGTAAGTATATGCTGCGGATCCTGATCTTCCGATGAAAACGCGACGCTGATCGAAGAGAAGGACTTGAGGCCCACCGTCTCGAGTGCACGCCTGAGTTCCGGTTGAAAGATAACCACAAAGGCCAGCGCTACAATATACAGAGCATTATTAATGATGAAGCTAACCATCTCAAGTCCGAGAAGGCTGCAAACGATCGTCAGGAGAAAAATCAGTAAAAGACCCTTAAGAAGCTGCCAGGCACGCGTTTCCCGAAGGATACGCAGCAGTCCGTACAGAATAAACGTAATCAACAAAATGTCGACAATGTAACGGATGAGATCAACGGGTCCCCCGAAAAAAAGAACGCCGCTGTTGAATCCTTTAAAGATTTCATTGATGAAATCGAATATTTGCGCCAAAAAACTGTCGTTCAAAAGTCATCCTCCGCAGAAACCGACTGTTCTTTATTATAGCATAAATACAAAGATTCTTATCTCTCCTCCCTAAAATAGGCACTCCCGATCGCACTCGGCCCGCGCCATGCCTTCTTTCTGGCATATGTGATGATCAGCACAATGACGGTCAGTATGTACGGATACATAACCATAATGTATTGGTTAAAGAAAATACTCGAAGACAGGCTCGGAAACTGCTGGATCGTAAGCCCAATGATCGACAGAGCGCCGAAGATAAAGGCGCCTCCGATTGCTTTGATCGGATGCCAGCGAACGAAAATGACCAGTGCGACGACAATCCAGCCCTTTCCGGACGTAATATCCGCCTGCCATTTGCTCTGACTGACCAGCGGAATATAGAGACCGCCGAGTCCGCAGAGCATGCCGCCCAGGATAATGTAGAGGTATTTGATCCTCGTTATGGAAAGGCCGGCCGCATCGGCTGCGGCCGGGTTCTCGCCGGTCATGCGAAGCGCCAAACCTTCTCTTGTTTTCATCAGAAATACCAGCATGACGATAGCAAGTAAAATCGTAGGATAGACAAATACGTCATGCGACAGGAAAGCAACATTGATAAAGCTGAGCACCGGATTTGAGACACTCTTGAGCTCGAACGGATGCCATGCGAAAAAGGCCGAAATATTCTCCGGCGTATTGGTGTTGGCAACCGTGCTTCCCAAAGTATTTGCAAAACCCGCTCCGAATGTCGTAAGTGCCAGACCGGATACATTCTGATTGGCCCGGAGCGACACGGTAAGAATCGCATAAAGAAGCGCGCCGAACCCGGAGCCGACTACCGCGGCAAGAAGCGTGAGCGCAAGACTTTGGGTACGAACGGCCGTAACATAGCCGCAGGCGCCGCCCATCAGCATCATACCTTCGACGCCAAGATTCAGATGTCCTGCTCTCTCCGTCAGGAGTTCGCCCAAGGTTCCCAGAAGAAGAGCCACGCTAAATGCGATCGCCGAAGCGGTAAAGGAAGCAATGACAAAACTTATATCCATTATAGCGATCCCTCCTGTCCATTCGCCGAAGCGCCGTTCGAACGGCCGGATTCATCCGGACCCGCCATGTTCGATACGATTCCCCGGGGTTTTCGTGTCCATAGGACTTGATATTTCAGGAAGAATTCCCCTCCCAAAGCGGACATCAGAATTAGGCCCTGAATAATGGATGCCACAGCCGCCGGTATCTGCAGCTTGATCTGAATGGCCTGCGAGCCCTGTTCCAAAGCAGCGATCAATACGGAAACAACGGCGATGACCGGTGCCGAAAGATTCGAAAGCCAGGCGATAATAATCGCGGTAAATCCCGCGTTTCCGGTGATTTCGGGAGAGAGAGTAAAAACATTTCCGCAGAGCTTAATCATACCGGCAAGACCGACGATTCCGCCGGAAAGCGCTACGCCGGTCAGCAT
>Ga0209373_10004720_pt1 | contig 11605 bp, 13 predicted proteins | sample Higcelweek5metaG_FD_187173 | JGI IMG/M metagenome (GOLD analysis project Ga0209373, IMG submission 187173) | Freshwater pond sediment microbial communities from the University of Edinburgh, under environmental carbon perturbations - High... | ecosystem: Environmental > Aquatic > Freshwater >... | reverse complement strand
CATAGGGGGAGAAAATGATATAAATATTTCTTTAGCTTTTCTTTATCAAATCAATAAACACTTGCAAAGCCAATTCTTGATTGATGAAATATGGACTCGTAGCCACGGTAATGACACGAGCTTTCTTGAAAATACGTTTGATAAGGGACATTTTATCATTATATGGAATAAAATCAAGTTCTGGTGCAAAAAAGTCTAAATCGAGGTTCACAATCAGTTCGGTTGAAAACGTATCAAGAGATGAAGCAAGCATCTCCATTCCATAACTGGACCTCACCTGTATGACATCTTTTATCAGTCCATCATGCACGGCAGGCACCAAGTAGTTTCCCACATTGAGCGTGAAATTGGTATAGTCATAAATGGCTTGAAGGTCTTGCAATTCACTTGTTTTTAAATATATTCAAGGGTCACGCAGATCCGAATGTGCATCAATATGTATCAAAGTGCTCCCCTGCCCAATCCTCCCTTCAAGACGTGCGAGATGCCAAAAATAATATGCGTGATTGTGGTTATCAAAAAGATACAGTGGAATCCCTCAAAAATCAAGTTGGTACACATGTGCCAGTCCCGTGTACTCATGGTAGACTCACGAAAAATCCTCATCCCCAAAAGCAACTTGATCTCACAAACAGATTTCATCGAGAGAAACAATTCGCATCAATGAAGGAAGGTACAATCTACGAGTCGGATTGAAAGCCCATCACAGCGCATTGTTTCCAACACGCTTGGTAATGTATGTCGAAGTTTGGTACATGGTTTGAATAAATGAAATAATCTATATAATATGCTTAGGTTGAACCTGTTTGATTATGCTCAAATCACTTACTATTCTGAGTAACTGTTCAGTCAACGGAGGGCTTTAGCTCTCTGTCGGTCACTCTCATTAAAATGTATTGAGCATATCATACAACAATTACTCCTTCACGCAAGAAAAAATGACCAAAAAAGAAAAAATCCAATTGCTCGCCCCCTATCTCAGGAGCCTCTTTCCCAACGACAGAATAGAACTTGACTACGAAACCCCTTTTCAATTGCTTGTTGCCGTTATTCTCTCTGCTCAAACCACCGACAAGCAGGTCAACAAAGCGACTCCTGCATTGTTTGAGAGACTCAAAGAGCCCAAAGATACCGAAATAGTTGGACTTGAGTTTATAACCAAGTCGGTGTCAAGCATCGGTTTTTACAAAAACAAAGCCAAATATATCTACCAAACCTGAATTTTGCTTGAAACACAATATGCCTGAAAGATTCCAGAAGACCTGACAGAACTCCAAAAACTCCCCTGAGTCGGCATCAAAACAGCAAAGGTCATTCTTTCTCATCTTTTTGGGCAACCCTATCTTGCCGTAGACACCCACGTGCATCGTGTCTGCAATCGTTTGGGGCTCGTGCATACCAAGTTTCCCGAAGCCACCGACAAAAAGCTTGAGGCTCTCTTTTCCACCGAAGACAAACGCTCTATCCATCATCTCCTTGTCCTCTTCTGACGCTATCACTGTAAGGCACTCAAACCTCTGTGTAGTACTTGCAAGATGCAAGGAATTTGTGAGTATTATGGGAAAAGGGGGAAATAGAGTTTTTGACTTTTTTACACACGCACATACAATATACGAAACTGTTTGGTGTGTAAAAAAGACTACAAATTGAGTCAGATTTTAAATAACATTTACCATTAAATTATGAAAAGTAGCGAAATAATTATTTTCAGAACATCAGATGAAAAAATCTCCGTACAGGTAGTAATGGAAGATGAGACTGTTTGGCTTACAATTGAGCAAATGGCAATGCTTTTTGACAAATCTCGTTCGACTATAAATGAACACATTTTGAATATTTATTATGAAAAAGAACTCCTTGAAGCTGAGACGTTGAAGAAAATGTACTAAAAAAATCTCAGAAATAAAAAATCCCCTATAGTGAGGACAAATTGTTTTAGTTATTTACCTTTGTATTATGAAACATATTCATTTAGAAGGTTCGTGGGTGATACAATCCTCTATCGAAGAGGTCTTTAAAATCATTACTGATTTTGAAAACTTGCCAAAAAATTTCCCCAAAGTTGCTCATGGGGTGACTATTACAAAACAAGAAGGGAATTATATGGAAATGGACGCTCGTGTAAAGTCTTCCGGAAAGATTTTTCTTGTCAAAAAGCAAACAACCATACTCCCCCAAAAAGGGTTTATTTCTGACAATCAAAGCTTGAAATTTGGCACATCTGGGCACGAGGAGTTATTATTGGAAACGGTAAGTAGTGGCACAAAAATCAACTATATTTATGAAGTTGATCTTCATAAGAAGTGGTTACAAGTTATTGCAAAGCTACTTATCGGCTGATTTGCCATGAAAGCTTGGGAAAAAGCGGTTGTGGACAAACTGAGAAAGATTTTGGAAAAATAGAACAAAAATACTTTTTTCAACTTGACAATACCTATAATTTCACTATGGTGATTTTATAGAATCTCCTGAGGAACATCGTTTCTCAGGAAAGAAATCCGCAGAAAATTCTAAAATTCTCCCATCCTTATCTGATAATATTATTTATGAACCAACTCTCACAGACATACGATAGTTTTTGATTTTTTAATAAAGATAAAAAGCCTTGATTTATCAATGATGCGAGGGTCTATAGAACCCTCATCACGAGCCTTTTAGATAATTTTTGTAGAAAAAATCCAGAGTTTTTTTATGATTTGACACACTCTGAGTACGGTAGATGAAAAAAAATCTCTCTTGAGTTATGGATTGAGCTCGGAGTTGAAAGTGATTCAGAAGAAATTTCCTCATCAAGTTCAATACTTCAACAATTCAAACAGTATCTTGAGCCTATTGCGGACGTCATTCCTTGAGAATTTCGTGAACACTATGACCTCTATATTGGTGCGGGTGATGATATCATCAAAATTACCAATGATGCTATCGAGATGCTCACCAGAGAAGCACTTGAAAGAGAAGTTGCCCGCTCGATAGGAGCCATTGGCTACCCAAAACCGATGGACCAATTTTTTCAGTTTCAAGACTTGGTTTCTGAGTATGTTGAGCAAATCCTTTCCCCATCAAAATAAAAAGCCCCTTGCAAAGAAATCCACTATCTCATCATCTTCTTTTCACGCTTAAAAAAGCTCCCCTGAAGGGAATACAAGAGGCATAAAATGTGCGAGTATAACCAGAAAAAAGCCTCCTGCAAAATAGGAAGCTCTTTTTTTACAAAAAATTTGATAAACACAAGAAATTTGCTATAATCATTTTTGTATTACCACGGAAGAGTCTTCGAAAAGTGTCGGTGCTTGAGAACGGCTCTTTCTTTTTGTTTGTTTTGCTCCATGGAACTCGATTTTTCCTCTGATATCACGAAGTCAAAGATTGATTCCATAGTGGTCTTTTATCGGTTTGTACAGCGAAGAATATTGCTTGTTTGGAAACAAAATTTTCTCAAGAAGGTCTCTTGAAATCAGATACTTCACGAGCTTGATATAATCCCCATCTCACGAAACAAGAACAATTCTATCAAAATCATTTTCCTCAATAATTCGCTTCATCACTTCAAAGACAATATCAACATCGACATTTCATTTTTTCTTTCCTTTCATCTCAGAAGAATGCTCACGAAAGACCAAGATAAACCCCGACTTTTGAAGACGTGTATAGAGATCCTGTTCGTCTTCGGTCAAAAATCATAAGAAAAAATAGACTTCCTCCACTTTGTACTTATCGCGAAGGTAGACACGAAACTTGTTGAAATCCACCTTCCAATTTTCACTACTCGTTCCCAAATGAAGATTTTGCCCATCGATAAAGGCAATATTGTATGGTTTGTGCGTCATAAAAAAGAGATTATCAAATATTTCCATGATGGTACCCGCTCCCCTTGGTAATCATCTGGGTGCGGTAGATCTGTTCCAAGAGCATCAAAAATGCCATCGAGTGCGGAAAGGTCATTGGCGAAAACGAAAGTCTCAAATCAAAACTATTTCCAAGTATCTCCAAGTCTACCCCGTAGGCACCTCCAATCACAAACACAAAATCGCTATAGTGTTGTTTTTTCTGTTCAAAGAGCACTGCAAGTGCTTCAGAGGAAATCATTTTTCCTCAAATATCAAGATAGATTTTGTATCATTTTTCTGCTTGCAACCTCTCTTTGAGAATCAAACTTTCCTCTAAAACCAGAGCTTTTTCATCAGCTTTTTTTGAAGGTTTGAGGGGTATGACCTGCACACTCTTCCCCAAGCGTTTTTCGTATTCTCCAATAGCCGTTTGAAAATGTTTATGCGTATCGCAAAAAAGAAATATTTTTATCATACATTTTGAGAGTTATATTTGATACAATAACTATATTTTCTTATATTTCAATAATATTATTTATAATATTCTCTCCATGAACAAAATATGCCTCACTCCTGAGGATAAGCAAAACATCAAAAAAGCGGTCAAGTCTGAGAGTTTTACCCAATGTATTTTGCATTCTGCGTATTCTCTTGATCTTCAAAATTTCATTCTCAAACAAGAAACGAAATGAAATCTCGGAACGCTAGAAAAAGAATTTTTGGAAAATACACAAGCTTTTGAACAGATTCCTTTGGCATTTCTTATAGATTTTCTCAAAATCACTCAAGCTCCCTGCTTAAAAGGAAAAGACCAGTTTAAAATTATCAATGCACAAAAAGAATTATTTATGACAATAATCTACAATCACATAAGACAACTATTTAAAACAGAAAAACAAAATATTTCTCTCACTCAACTTCTCACCAAAAACCAAGTTTCAAAAATTATCAGTACATAATCAGGCTTCTACAAGTGGATTTTTCCAGAGCTGGAATGATTGAAACCGATAGTAGGGTATAAAAAAGAGACCAGAGTATTCAACAATTGGTCTCTTTTTTTATTTCATCCTTGCGATAAAATCAAGATAATCTTGGGCATTTTGAAAGTTATAGTAGACCGAAGCATAGCGAATATACGCTACTTCGTCAACTTTTTTGAGTTCTTCTATGACAAAAAGTCCCAATTCTTGGGAAGTGATTTTTCTTTTATTTAAAAGCCTTTGTTCGACTTCGTAGACGACTCGGTCCACGGTTTTGATGCTGATATTTCTCTTGTTGAAGGCTTTCAGGATACTACTTGCAAGTTTTTCTTCGTTGTATTCTTCTATCTTGCCAAGAGACTTTTCAACCACCAGCGAAATTTTTTCGTATTTTTCATACGTATTAAAACGATTCCCACAGTTCAAACACTCTCTTCTTCTCTTGGTGGATTTTCCATCATCCGAAAGACGAGAATCAAGCACCTTAGTCTCGGTATTTCCACAAACAACGCAGTACATAGTTTCAAAGTTAAGAGATAATTTTAGGCTCTGAGAGTACAACTTTGGACAAAATGGAGTGCAATTTCTTGAAATTGTTTGAGTTCACAAAGAGAAAACCCACTTCATTCAAACGATTCATCAAGCGTTTGCCCCGCACGATAATTTTGCAAGAAATATTTCTTTGCTCAAGCAATTTGTTCTGCGACCAAGGCAAAGTCCTCAACTTGGTGATAAGACTTGATCAATGTCGTACGAAATTCATAATCAATCTTTGATTCTTTGAGAATTCTTATCGATTCCAAATACTTCCCTGCATCCTGTGCCCCGACTAAATCTTGCCAACGAGCAAAATGCCCCTTGATATCCATCGCAACATAATCCACCAAACCTTCATCTATAAGTTCTTTGAGCAACTCGGGATCTCTCCCATTGGTATCGAGTTTGAGGGAAAAACCAAGCGATTTCACTCTCTGACAAAAAGCCTTGAGGTCTTTTTGAAGCGTTGGTTCTCCTCCACAGATAACAACCCCATCAATAAGCCCCACACGTGTCTTAAGGTAGCGAAAAAAGATTTCCTCAGGAATAAAATCACGGATCAAGGCAATTCTTTCAGGAAGCACAAAATCAGGATTGTGACAATAACGACACCTTAAATTACATCATGCAGTAAAGATGATGGTTGCTACTTTTCATGGAAAGTCCACCAAAGTTGTCTTTTGAATTCCTGAGATGAGCATAGTGTGAGTGTAAAGTGAATAATGAAAAGTGAAAATTTGTTATTTTTTCAAGTCCCCCCTGAATATGGAAGATTTAGGGAGATCATGAAAGTTTGTACCTTCGACAGATTCTGAGCAGAGCTCAGAATGACACATAATTTTCCTTTTTCTTTTAGTGTTCTTCCTTCTTCTTGCTCTTGAAGACACCATAAATGGATGTCTCTACATACCCTTCCCCTTGCTCTTCTTAGTCTTCTTTAAATTCTTCGATAAAACATGAATTAAAACTCTTGTCTTCGTTATAGTATTTTCTTGAATAAAATTCTGATTTTTTTCAAACATTAAAATGACTTACTGGTCTGAAATACCCCATAACTCTGGTATAAATTTCACATTTCGTTCTTCAAGCAGTTTCCATAAAGTAATTGGTTAATAAATATAAGATGTTGGGGACGGTTTGAAACCGTCCCGCACTGGGAATGAATTCTTTCGGAGGAGACGTTTGAAATCGTCTCCTGCAAAATATTTCTTACGCTGTATAGATTTTTCTCGTTTCTGTATCTTGTTTTTCTCAAACATATCCTATTTCTTCGTCACATTTCGGACAGTAGTCATGTTCTCCAGAGATATATCCGTGTTTTGGACAGATCGAGAAAGTAGGAGATATAGTAATATATGGAAGTTGGTAGTTTTCCAAAACTTTTTTTACCAAAGCTTTACACGCACTTCCATCGGTGAGTCTCTCCCCCAAATACAAGTGAAGAACTGTTCCCCCAGTATACTTACATTGAAGTTCATTTTGAGAGTCAAGCGCCTCAAAGGCATCATCGGTAAATCCTACAGGAAGCTGAGTGGAGTTGGTATAGTATGGAGCATCAGGGGTCCCAGACTGGATAATATTTGGAAGTTGTTTTTTGTCTTCTTTTGCAAAACGGTAGGTCGTTCCCTCGGCAGGAGTCGCTTCAAGATTGTAGAGATTTCCTGATTCTTCTTGGAAAACTTTGAGCTCTTCACGCATCATATCCATGATATTGAGAGCGAATGCTTTTCCCCAAGCGGTCGAAATATTTTCTTTCCCGTGAGTAAAATTGAGAATTGCTTCGTTCATCCCATTGATTCCAATAGTCGAGAAGTGGTTTCTAAAAGAGTGTAAATATCTCTTGGTATAAGGATAGAGCCCCGCATTGAGCCATTTGGTCAATTCTTTTCTCTTCAGCTCAAGTGCTATTTTTGCCTGACGCATCAAGTAGACAACTCTTGCTTGAAAGGCATCTTCATTTCCTGCGTGCATAAATCCGATACGAGCCAAGTTGAGGGTGACTACTCCGATAGACCCAGTCATTTCAGCCGAACCAAAGAGCCCATTTCCTCTTTTGAGAAGTTCTTTGAGATCAAGTTGAAGACGACAACACATACTTCTGACTGCTCATGGAGAATACGCATCTTTGTTTGGTACTTTGGTAACGGTACCATCCGCATTTTTCAATTTTTTAAACTGGCTTCCTACAAAGTTTTGAAAATATGGAATTCCGTATTTTGCTGTCATTTCAAATATTTCTTCTACGATTTCATTGTCCCAATCGAAATCCTCAGTGATATTGTAGGTAGGAATTGGGAAGGTAAAGACATTTCCCTTGGCATCTCATGCGACGTAGACTTCAATCAATGCTTTGTTGATCATATCCATTTCGTCCTGTAGTTCTCCAAATGTTTTCTCATAATATCCGCAATCGGTTCCTCAGAGGAAGAGTGCTTTATCTTTGAGATCATCAGGTGCTACGAGATCAAGAGTAATATTGGTAAATGGAGTTTGTGTTCCCCATCTTGACGGAACATTGAGACCAAAAATGAAGTTTTGCATTTGTTGCACTACATATTGGTAGGTTTTTTTATTGATATAGGCTTGTTTCTCTTCTTCATTGGCAAAGACCGCTCCGACTTCTTCGATATCTCTCGCTACTTGTTTTTTATGTTTGTGAATAAACGGAGCCAAATACGTGTCAAAAGAAGAAAAAGCTTGTGCTCCTGCCCATTCATTTTGCAACGTTCCCAAGAAATTAATCATCTGGTTTACGGCTGCTTGAAGGTTTTTTGGAGGAGAAGATTCTACACGGTTTGGAAGACCATTGAACCCGACTTCAAGAAGTTGTCTGAGGCTCCAACCAGCACAGTATCCAGAGAACATATCGAGATCATGGATGTGATAGTCTCCGCTTCTATGAAGCTCTCCGATTTCTTTTGGGTATACATGTGACAACCAATAGTTTGCGGTTACTTTTCCAGAAGTATTGAGGATAAGTCCACCCAAAGAGTATCCAGAATTGGCATTGGCATTGACTCTCCAATCAGATCTATTGAGGTATTCTTCCATGGTATTCCCTACTTCGATAGTGACTTTTCTTCCTTCTCTGTTGAGTCTTCTCTGTTCACGGTAGAGGATAAATTTTTTCGCAACTGCGTCATGTCCTGCTTTGATAAGAGTTTCTTCGACCACATCTTGGATAAACTCCACGTCAGGAATCATAGTTCCTGATGCTTCCACCTTAGTCAAAACCTCTTCAAGCAGACCATCGAGTTGGGAAAAATCATCTCCCTCAGCAGCGATAATGGCATTTTTAATTGCCTTTCTGATCTTATCACTATCAAAAGTGGTGATGCTTCCATTTCTCTTTTTAACCTTATAAATAGCCATAGCCAATAAAAATAAAATATAATATATAGTGATTATTTTTCACAGAGACCACTATATATAGTATTTCATTTTCACAAAGAGGGAATCTCTTGACTTTCACAAAAAACGTGATCATTGGACGTCATTTGGTCTCTATAAAAACAAAAAAATAATTATCTTATTTTTTGGAATATATTGGGTGAAAAATAAAATTCCCCACTATATATTGTGGGGAACAAAGAAGAAAAGTGAAGAAAATGGCTAAGGAGTACGCAATTCTTCAACTACATGATGTATTTGCGTGTATGGAAGCATCTCTTAGAGACTGTCATTTTGTTTTTCTTTTCATAAAGTAAACTCTTGAAGAAGTAATGCAAAATCTTTCACATTTGGGATTCATCAAAAAGCACCGTTATTGTACATTTTTGCGACATCATTGACACTTCTGATATTATAATCATAGAGTGTTTCAAAGCAAGTCTTTCCATTCGCATCTTTCTTGGTAAGTCCAATTTGTTCTTTTTTGAACACAGATAAATCCATAAGTTCTACATTGTGAGTAGTGAAGATGAATTGAAATTTCTTTTGGAGTTTTTCACTATGAATCAATTTAAAAATATTTTGGAGAATATGGAGATGCAAATTGGTTTCGATTTCATCGACAAACAAGATTCATTCATTCATAATAGTATCTACAATAGGTCAAAGGAGCTTAAAAAGCTTTCTGGTTCAGTCTGATTCTTCTTCTAAATTAAAATAAATCATTTCTCAAGTTTCAGAATTTTTATGTCAAAACTTAACTTTTATACTCAAATCATTGATAAACTCTTTGGGTGCATCTTTCAATTTTTCGAGTATTTCCTTTGGTAAACTCTCTCTCGTAATCTTTATATCATCTATCTTAATATCCGCAGATCTCAGAAATTCAAGCACAAACTCTTTATTTTCAGGATTTTCTTGAATTTTTAATAAGCCTGCACTCCCTCTCATAGAAATCTCTCACAATAATACATGTATATGAGAAAAAAAGTACACTATATCTTTTTCTCCCATTTTTCCATTCCATTGAGACAAGACCGCAATCACCGATGAATCTTTTCTGATTTTTTCTCTTCATTTTTCCAATTCATTTTCAAAATCTTTGCCTGCTATAATTTCAAGCTTATCTCTCGTAAACAACATTTGAAGTTTTCATTTTTTTACTTCATATAAATTTTCTTTGAGCACTTCTTCATTGAAAATTTCAAAATGGTACACATATTCTTTCTCATCAACAAAATATCACAGTTCAAAAATACTTGGTTCGTTTTTTGAATCTTTATCAAGTAAAAATGGCACTGTTTCTCATAAAAATCACTTTTCATGTGAAAATAAAGCAAAATCTCTGATAAAATCAACAGCCTTTAATATATTCGTTTTCCCACTCGCATTGGCTCCATAAATGAGCATACTCTTTACAAGTGTATCCTTGGCAATTGAAAACACGTTTCAAGATTTATTTCAGTAATTTGAAGACTCAAAATTTATCTCAGTTACTTCTTGAAAAGAAAGAAAATTTGTTATTTTTATATATTTCAACATAAGAAGAGTTGTTATTTTAAGATAGATTATTGTTAAAACAATGTTAATATATCATACTTCATAGGAAAAGCAAAGTTTTTGTGTAATTATTTGGTAAATCATACTTTACATTAACAAATATGCGTGGTTTCAATAATCTATAATATAAAAAGAAATATAAACATATTTTTTAACTCTTTTCGACTTCAATGATTTTTCCATTATTATCAAATAATTCAATTTTAGATCTTTCAGAATTGTTTAAAAATACATCTATAATTCATTTCCTCTCAGTAAATTCATCATAGAAATCTTCTTTATATAATGTAATTACTGAATTAGTCAAATTTACTAAACTTTCAGAATAACCAGATAAATCTGTTATTATTGGAGTATGTCCTAGTCTATTTGTGATTTTATTTATAGGCAAATTTGAAGAAACAAATATTGTAATATTATATTTTACTGCAACTTCTTTTAAAAGTCTTATAAATTCATTATATTCTTTTTCAGTATTACAACAAGTTTGTATATTATCAATCATAACAAATGAAATACTTTCATTAATATAGGTTTCTATTTCCTTATAATTAATATTATATAAAATCTTATTAATTAATTTTTTATATAAATCATGAAACTCAGTTTTTTTTATTTCTCATAATAATACCATAGCGTCTATTCATGTTTTTCCCAAAATAATACTTAAAATCTTCTGAATCATTTTCTCTTTTACAATGTTATTTGATATAAATAATCATTTTTCATTATGAAGAAATTTATTTATATAGATATTAAGAAGAAAATTCGTTGATAATTCAATTGGATGAGAAGCTACTAAAATAAGTTCTTTCGAAAAGATTTTAATATTTCTATCAATTGAACTTATTCAAGTGGTAAAAATATTATCTTCTATAGATAAAAGTCTTCAATTCTCTTGAAGATTATTAATTATTTCATCTAAATTTGTTTTAGTTATTGAAGAGTTTACTATCCATCTACTTTCTGAATTGTTAATTAGAAATATATTCTTTATTAAATTTTTTTCTAATATTTTATTTAGGTCTTGGATTTTTTGAAATCAATTAATTTTCTTATAATCATAGTAAAATATAATTATATATATATCATTTTCTTTAAGACATTCTTTATAATTAACATAGTTATTAATGGAAAAATTATTATATTTGACATCAATATTAATTTTGATTTTATCCTTTAAAAATACAAAATCAAACATTTTAGTATCAGAATAAATATCAGCATGATTTAAAAAATCACTATTTAAATTAGTTCAAATAAATCATTTATCAAAAAAATACTTTTCTAATAAGTCTAGAGTATATCTTT
>Ga0209373_10004718_pt1 | contig 11607 bp, 5 predicted proteins | sample Higcelweek5metaG_FD_187173 | JGI IMG/M metagenome (GOLD analysis project Ga0209373, IMG submission 187173) | Freshwater pond sediment microbial communities from the University of Edinburgh, under environmental carbon perturbations - High... | ecosystem: Environmental > Aquatic > Freshwater >... | reverse complement strand
TTCCTTTCATTCCCTTCATTCCCTTCATTCTCGCGTCCGGCCGGTTCGCGCGGGCGCGCAAGCCCCGGGGTTCCGGAACAAGCCCTAGCCCATGTGGATGAGCTCGCCGTCGATCTTGACGTGCTCTTCGGACACGATGACCGTGTTCTTGCTGTGCATGGTCATGGTCTCCTCCACCAGCTGCCTGCTCGATTTGGCCTGGCAGTCCTCGTGCTCCGTGGTGAAGCGGAAGTAGTTGACCACGCGGCGGGTGAACTCGCGGCTGATGTCGTCCACGGTTCCGGCCACGTGCTTGACCCGCTCGACCTGGCTCGAGAACAGGCGGGCGGTCAGGGAGGCCTGGCCAGCCGTCACTTCCGCGTCCTCGGCATGCAGGGACGCCTTGCCGGTGACGCAGGTGAGCTCCGTGTCCGGGGCCACGGTCAGGCCGCCGCCCTTGACCCGCAGCACCGTGTCGCCCTCGATCTCCAGAGACGTGGGCGTGGCGCCCGCGCGCTTCAGCACGGACAAGACCCAGGCCCCGCCCAGGGCGTCGACGGACAGCAGCACCGTGTCGCCCTTTTCCGGGCGGATGAGGCAGCCCGCGGCGCGCACCGCCTGAATCTCGCCGAAGGGCACGGCCACGTAGACGGCCTCGCCCGAGGACACCACCGTGCCGTATTCCAGTTCCGGTCGCGCCGGGATGATCTTTTCCGCCAGATTGTGCATGCGTCCTCCTGCGTCTTTGGAAAAATTAGGCGGGCCGGGTCCAGTTTTCGGCCTCTTCGAGGTCCTTGTCCGTGCCCTGGAGCATGATGCGGGAAGCGCCGTCCCAGTTGGTTCCCTTGTCCAGGGCGCGGTGCAGCTTGGCCCGGTACAGGGAGGCGCGGGAAAAGTCCGCGTGCGTCAGGTCCGCGTGGGAGAAGTCGGAATGCTGGAGCTGCGCGCCCACGAACCTGGCCGCCTGGCAGCCTGCCCCGGCGAAGATGGCGTGCACCAGGATGGCCCCGGAGAAATCCGCCAGGGTGGCGTCGGCCTCGCCGAAATAGGCCTTGGTCAGGTCCGCCCGTGAGAAGTTGGCCTCGCGCAGCACGGCCCCGTTGAACATGCAGCTGCGGGCCGTGGTGCCGGAGAGGTTCGCGCCGGTGAGGTCCGCGCCCATGAAGTTGGACATGGTCAAATCCGCGCCGGACAGGTTGGCGCCCTTGAGGTTCGCGCTGTCCAGCAGCACCTGGGCGAACTTCTGCCCCGAGATGTCCTGGCCTTCCAGGTCCGCCCCGCGCAGCATGATCTTGAAGAAGGAGCCGCCCTTGAGCCTGGCGCCCTTGAAGGTGGAGCCGTTGAAGACCACGCGGTCCAGGCTGGCCCCGGCCAGGTTGGCCTGGTCCAGGTTGGAATGGGAGAGCACGGTCTTGAGGATCTTCATGGAGCGCATGTCCGCGCCATTGAAGCTGGAGTGCTGGGCCATGGACCAGGTGAGCTCCGCGCCCTGCATGTCCGCTCCGGAGAAGTCGGTCTTCTGCAGCAGCGCCATGTGCATCCTGGCCTGCCGGAAGCACGCGCCCGCAAAGCACATGCCCCGCAGGTCCACTTTGGTCAGGTCCGTGCCCTCGAAGTTGGCCCCGCTGAAGTCGCAGTCCCGGAAGCCGGTCTTGAGCACGTTGGCCCCGGCCAGGTTCGCCCCGCGCATGACAGCCCCGCGAAAGCGCCCGCCCGTCAGGTCCGCGCCGGACAGGTCCGCGCCGGAGATGTCCACGTTCTCCAGGGTCTGGTTGTCGGCGATGGCCGACAATATCTGGTTGCGCGTCAGGGCGCTCATTCGTCGCCTTCCAGCAGGTGGAGCCTGTCGTGCAGTTGGCTCTTTTTCAGGTTCGCGCCCTCAAACCGGGTCTTGCCCACCACGGACTTGTAGAAATCCACGGCATACAGGTTGGAGCCGCGCAGGTCGGTGTTCACCAGCCGCGTCTTGCGCAAGCCGCCCATGAACAGGTTGGCGGCCCGCATGCTGGCCCCCTCCAGGTTGCTCTTGGTGAACCGCGCCCGCTTGGCCGAAGCGCCGTTGAAGTTGGTGTCCACAAGCTGGGTGTTCTCGATCATGGCGCTCTCAAGGTCGGCCCCGCGGAAGTCGGAGCCCGTGAGGTCCGTGTCGCGCAGCCCGGCCCCGCGCAAGGTGGCGTCCGTGAAGTCCGCTCCGGGGAATTCGCTGTTGCCGCCGCTGCGCAGCTTGTCCAGGTTGGCCCCGGCGAAGTTGACCTTCCTGCCCTTGGCGCCGTTGAACAGGCTCTGGTTGACCGAGGCTTTCCGGAAATCCGCGTTGTCCAGGCTGCTGCCCTTGAAGATGGACTTGGTGATGCGGGCGCTCTGGAAGTCGGCCTTGTCGGCCTTGCCGCTGACCATGCACATGTTGATGCGCGCGCCGGAGAGGTCGGCCCCGGTGAAGTCGGTCTTTTCGAGGATGGCCATGTCGAGGTCGGCGTCGGCCAGCGTGGCGCCGGAGAAGTCGCTCTCCCTGAAGACCGCCTGCCGGGCCTTGGCGCCGGTCAGGTCGCTCTCCTTGAACAGGGCCTTGCCGAACATGCCGCGCTCCAGAACCGCGCCCCTGAGGGACGCCCCGGTGAAGTCCGCCTTGTCGGCCATGGCCTGCACCAGCCGCGCCCCGTCGAGCCGGGTCTTGGTGAAGAGCGTTCCGCTGAGTCGGCAGCCGCTTAAGTCCGCCTCGGTCAGGTCCAGGCCCGAGAGGTCCACCCCGGACAGGATGGCCCCGGCCAGGGGCTTGCCCTGGGCGTGCATGCGCTGCACCTGCTCGCGGGTCAGGGGCCGGATGGCGTCCGGGTCGAGCCCGTGCTCCAGGAGCCTGGCCTTGGCCTGCGGGGGCAGCTCGTTGGCTTCGAGCTTTTTCAAGCCCTCGGCCAGCTCCAGCTTCTTGGCCTCGAACTGGGCCATGAGGTCCGTCTGCATGGCCTCGCTCTGCGCGCCGAGGGCCTCGGCCTGGGCCGCGCCCTGGTCAAAGGCCTTCGCCATGTCTGGGGTCAGGTGGCCCAGCTCGCGCAGGCGGTCGCGCTTGGCCCGGAGCGTGGCGGCCATGCCTTTGCCTATCTCGGAGGGCGAAGGTCTGGGGCTCCCGGCCGGAGCCAGCGAGATGGCGTCCATGTCGATGTTCACGCCCTTGGCCGCAGCCTTGGCCGCGAGCTTCTTCACCTCGCCCAGCAGCTCCGCCTGGCGGGCCTGGAGGGGGGCGAGCTTCGCCTCCATGGACTGCTTCACCTCGGCCAGGATGCCGTTCGCCAGGGCGCTGATGTCCGGGAACGCAGGCTTGAAGCCCTTGAGGAAATCCTCGGACAGCTGCTTGCCCGGTTCAGGCTTGGCCAGGGCCACGGAGTGCTCTCCGGCGTAGGCCTTGGGCAGGTGGGCCAGGACCCAGGCCCGGATGTCCGAGCCCTTCCTGCGGGCCTCGAACACGGTCCGGCCAAACTCCAGCTCCAGCGGCTCCGCTGTCTTGTGCGCGCTCTTCCAAGCCTCCCAGTCTTTCTTCAGCGCGGGGTCCGCTGCCCAGCCCGCGGGCAGGATGACGAAAAAGGCCTGCGCGGTCTTCAGGGCCTTGGCCGCGTCGTCGCCGGGCGGGTCCGCGGGGGAGGCCAGGGCGAGGATCGAGCAGCAGTCGCCCGCCTCCTGCTCCAGGTACAGGGCCTGCAACTCGTCCGCCGTGCAAAGGACCGGCGCGCCCTGTGCCGCAGGCAGGGAGGGCAGGTCGATGAGGGTTGCGCTGGGCAGGAACAGGGGGGTCTTGTCCGAGCCGGGCACAAGGGCATCCGCGCCGCTTTCCGGCAGCCCGGCGCGGCACAGCACGCGGTTCAGCACCGGCCCCTTGAAGCGCGGCAGCACAAGCCCGGCCGGAAGCGGGAAGCCCTCGCCCTTGGCCAGGCCCCAGTCTTCGCGCGCCTCCTGGCGCTCCCCGGCGTTCACGCCCAGCCAGGCCCGGTGGAGGGTCTCGCGCGAGAGCCCCAGCGCCGTCAGGGCGCGCAGCGTCTCCCGGTCCTCGTCCAGGGCCTTGCGGCAGCGCACCACGAAGGGGAACCCCCGGTCGTGCCAGGGGTTGACCTTCTTGTGGATCGGAAAGTCCGGCGGCAGGGCCAGGTCCGGGTCCAGCCCGGATTTTGCCAGGAACTCTGGCTTGATGGCCTTGAGCTTGCCCGAAGTCTCCTTGACCGCGGCCACGCGCATGGCCTCGGACTTCTTCTTGACCTCGGCCAGCTGCGTGGTGGTCTGCTCGATCTTCTTGCCAATCTCGGCGATCTTGCCCCGGAACATGTCGAACACGCCGAGGTTGATCTCCACCAGGTGCCCGCTCTCGGCGTGCATTTTCCTGGCCATGGCCTCCATGCTGTCCAGCCGCGCCGAGTGCTCGGCCAACATGGCCTTGGACTGGGCAAGCAGCTCCCCTGGTTCCGGCGCGGGCATGCCGGGCCGGTTGCCCAGGGCCTTCTGGCGGATGTCGTCGGCGAATTTCGGGATGTTCTTCAGCTTGACCAGGGAGGCCTCGGCCTGCTTCATGACCGCCTCGGCGGCGGACATGTCCACGTCCACGCCCCGGTCCAGGAGCTCTCTCTGCAGGTCCCGGTAGTGCTCAAGGGGCTTGGGGGCCTCGGACTGCTGCTCGTGGCGGATCAGGACGCGGAGCACGTCGCCGCTCTCCTCGTCCATGATCCTGGTGGCGCCGCGATAGATGAGCAGCCCGCGCATGAGGGACGGGAACAGCCAGACCGTTTCCAGCCGGGTCGCGACTTCGCGGAACTCGTCGGTTTCGCTCAGCTGGTGCGAGGGCAGCGGCCCGGCGGGGAAGGCGTGGGGCTTGAATCTGGTGTTCAGGGTCACGAAGCAGCGCATCCTGAGCCTGGGCAGGGTGGTCTGGATGACCGGCAGGTCCGGGTGCATGTTCTCGATGACCACACTCTCGCCGCCCTCGAAATACCCGGCGGCGAACTGGTCCGCGCAGGCCATGTTGAAGAACTCGTAGTTCATGTCGTCCGGGAAGTAGGGCCAGCGTTCGTTCTTCCACTTCTCGTCGTAGGTGCCGCTCTTCTTCAGCCGCTGCGGCCACATGAGGTCCAGGGGCCCGAAGCCCGCCGGGTCCGGGGACTGTCCCGGGGAGCCGATCTGCTGGGCGGGCAGCTCCAGGTTGGGCAGCGGCACGAGCTGGGAGCCGTCGGGCATGGGCAGCTTGTGGATGCCCTTGCCCAGGGGGTTTTGGGCGAAGCCCTCGCCGCCATAGGCGTTGGGCCAGACAATGGGCATCTCCACAAAGGGCTCGGCCTGGGTGATGAGCCCGTTCTTCCAGTAGCGGTCGCCGTAGACGCTGAGCCTCTTGTCCACCTCGCCCACGCGCACCCGCACCTGCGAGGCCGGGCGCATCTGGCCGCGCGGGGCGTGGCAGGAGCCGGTGACGAGGACCTCGCCGCGCGGCTTGGGGATGCCCTGGTCCATGACCGGCTTGGGGCCGAGCTCGCCGGGCAGGGTCTTCCACAGCTCCTGCTCGGTGAGCAGGGTCCCTGGGTCGTTCAGGTCGATGAAGGCCATGACCCCGACGCTCAAGTAGAGCGCGTCCCGGATGCCGAAGGGCCGCGGGAAGAAGGAGTGCTGTTTTTCCTTGAAGATCTTCATGGGGCCGTGTTCCTAGATCTGGTTGATCAATCCGGCGATGGTGCTCACCTCGCCAGCGATGTCGCTGACTTCGCCGGAGACCGTTGTCTTGGAGGCGATGGTCTGTGTCTTCAGGCCGATCATGGAGACGCTCTGGCCGACGCTTCTGGTGAGCATGCCCGTCAGTTTGGTCACCTCGCCGCAGAGTTCGCTTTCCGCTCCGGCGAGCTTGCTTACGTCGCCGGTAACCTTTGCCACGCTGCCCGCAAGCTTGCTGGTCTGTCCGGCGAGACTCGAGGTCTGGCCCTTGAGCGAAGTGAACTGCCCGACCAGGGTGTTGTGGGCGGTGCGCAGGGTGTTGGCGGTGGCCTCAAGCTGGGTGTGGTCCGTGCGCAGCGTGGTGACCAGGCCCTCGATGCGGATTTTCTCCGCAGTCAGGCTGGTGACTCTCCCCTTGAGCTTTTCCTCCTCGCCGGTCAGGTCCGTGGTCCAGGGGCTGAACTCGCCCTTCTTGGCCAGGGTCGCCTCAAATGCCGCCCCGTAGGCGATCTCCTCGCTGACGGGGCCGGTGATGGCCAGGCTGTTAGCGAAGACGAACTCCTCCCTGGCCCCGAGGACGGTTTCCATCTTGTTGCCCTTGGTGGACTCGCCCCAGTTGAGCCCCCAGAAATTGATGTCGCCCTCGGAGTGTATCTTGACGCCGTCGCTGCTGTCGGGTGGCGTGGTGGTGGTTGTATCGTTGTCCGAGCTGGTGGACGGGGGATCGTTGGGCGTGCCCAGGCGCATCCAGGTGTTGGACTTGGGCGTGTGCATCAGGATGCGCTCCCCGCCAGCCTGGTCCTCCATGTGGATGCGGTTCTGCCCGCCCGTGGTGATGCGGCACTGGGTCTGGTTGGCGTCGGTCACCTGGCTCGGCGCCTCCGGGTTGGGCACTGCGGCCTGGATGATGGGCCGGTCCGGGTCGCCGTCGATGCAGGTGAGCAGGACCTCGGTGCCCTTGTGCAGGGGGAAGTGCATGCCGTGGTCCGACCCGGTGTAGGGCTGGGCCATGCGCAGCCAGGCCGTGGCCTTGCCGCCGCTGCGGCCCGAGGTGTCGAGCGGCAGCACGACCTTGTAGCGCCCCTGGCTGTCCAGTTCGGCGTACTGGCCGCTGCCCGAGGCGTCGATCTTGGCGTTCATGGAGCCGTGGAACTTGGGCTTCTCGGTCTTGCGCTCGGGCCGGAACTGCGTGGTGGCCGGGATGCAGGAGAAGGAGTTGCGGTAGTACAGCCGGTCCTCGTCCTTGGCCAGGTGCAGCCCCAGGCCGGAGACCAGGTAGGCCTCCTGGCTGCCCTCGTGGGTCACCTCGATGGTCAGGTAGCGCTGGTTGAAGTCCTGGCGGTAGTGGTCCTTGAGCTCGAAGATGTACCCGGTGCGGATGTACGGGACCGTGGACACGCCGTGGAAGACCTTTTCCCGGCACAGGTACTCCTCGGCCCTGACCTTGGCGAGCTTCTCGCCGTCGCCGGGGGTCTGGAAATGCTCCCCGTAGATGTAGACCTCGCCGAAGCCCTTTGGCGAGACGATGGCCTCGGCCTTCAGCTCCAGGCTCGGCTTGCGGTAGTTGTAGTCCTTCAGCAGCACCTTCTTGGGCATGGGCTGCTGCTTGAGCATGAAGTTCTTGACCACTTCCTCGCGCTTGACGTGGTCCATGTTGCTGGGCGGCGAGTAGAGCAGGGAGGTGCCCTCCGGCATGGTCGAATGCGAGATGTGCGTGTCGGTGATGACCATCTTCTCGCCCTGGTCGGTCTGCTCGAAGTAGTAGTACATCCCGTCGCGCTCCAGCCAGCGGGACACGAAGGCGAAGTGCGACTCGCCATATTGGCAGATGTATTCCCAGGCCGGGTACGCGCCCTGGAGCTTGAAGTCGTAGTTGAGCCCCTGCTTCAGGCCGCCGTCCTTGAGCACGTCGTCGAGGAAGCCCTGGACGTTCTTGTTCAGGAAGATCTGGTTGTGCTGGGTTAGCGTGCACCACCACAGCTTGGGCACCAGCTCCGCGCGGTAGAAGACATACTCCCCGACCTGCTGCAGCTGCTCAAAGGAGCTGAGGATGCCCCGGAAGGGGATGTCGCCGTCGCTGCGCTTGATGGTGAACTCCGCCGGGTTCTGCAGGATCTCGCCCAGGTCCAGGTCGGCCTGCTTGGAGATCAGGGTGATGTCGAACCGGTAGAGGGACGACAGTCCCTCCGTGCCCTGGAACTTGACGACGGTGAAGGTGTTCCTGTCCACGGCCTTGGACTCGAACACGAACTTCGGCTTGATTTGTTCCGCCATGGGGGACTCCTCTCAAGGTGTCGCTAGTTCTGGGAAAATTCCATGGCAAAGGAGCCGTCTTCGGCCACGCTCAAGTGCACGGCCGAAGGCATGCCGCCCTGGGTCATGTGCCCCAGGATCTCCCTCGACATCTGCGGCAGCACGTTTCCGTTCAGGATGTACTCGATATTGCGCGCGCCGGTCTCCACCTCGGTGCAGCGGGCCGCGATCTGGTCCACCACGGCCTCGTCGAAGGTGAGACGCATCTTGTTGTTGTTCAAAAGCATCTTCTTGAGCTTGCCGAGCTTGAGCCGGACGATGAGCTTCATGGCTCCGGGGTCGAGGCTGACGAAGGGCACCACGCTCATGCGCGCCAGGAGCGCGGGCTTGAAGTGCTGGGAGAGGATGGGCCGCACCGCCGAGACCACGGCCTCCAGCGGCATCTCGCCGCCGCCCCCGGTCATCTCCTGGATGACGTCGGTGCCGAGGTTGGAGGTCAGGATGATGATGGTGTTCCTGAAGTTGATGTCCTTGCCCTCGCCGTCGGTGAGGATGCCCTTGTCGAAGACCTGGTAGAAGGTGTTCATGACGTCCAGGTGCGCCTTCTCCACCTCGTCGAGCAGGACCACGCTGTACGGCTGGCGGCGCACCGCCTCGGTCAGCATGCCGCCCTCGCCGTAGCCGACATAGCCCGGAGGCGAGCCGATGAGCCGCGAAACGGTGTGCTTCTCCTGGAACTCGCTCATGTTGACGGTGACCACCGAGCTCTCGTTGCCGAACAGCAGGTCGGCCAGGGACAGGCCGGTCTCGGTCTTGCCGACGCCCGAGGGGCCGACCAGCAGGAACACGCCGATGGGTTGGTCCGGGTTCTTGATGCCCGCCTTGGAGGCGCGGATGACCTCGGCGATGGCCGCCAGGCCCTGGTCCTGGCCCTTGACCCGGTCCTGGAGCCGCACGTCCAGGTCGACCACGGTCCTGGCCTCGTCGCGCGCCATCTTGCCCACCGGGATGCCGGTCCAGTCGGAGACCACGCGCCCGACCAGGTCCGGGGTCACCTCGATCTGCACCATGGGCTCTTCGCCCTGGAGCGCGGCCAGCTCCTTGTCCCGCGCGTCGAGCTCGCCCTTGAGCCTGCCGACCTCGCCCTGGTCCGCGTTTTCGGCCGTGCTGGCCACCAGGACCAGCTTGCGGGCGTCGAGCACGGCGTGGGCGGCGTCCTTCTCCTTGAGCCAGTGTTCGCGGATGCCGTCCGCCTCAATGGTCTTGGCGGCGATGGTCTCCACGACCTCCTTGTGCCGGGCCTCATCTATGGCCACGCCGTTCAGCCTGTCGCGCTCCAGGGCCTTTTTCTCGCGCTCCAGGGCCTGGGCCGTGCGTTCGCAGTCCTCCAGCACGGCGGGCTTGGACGAGAGGTTGACCTTGACCCGGGCACAGGTGGTGTCCAGGAGGTCGATGGCCTTGTCCGGCAAAAAGCGCCCCGCGATGTAGCGGTCGGAATAGACGGCGGCGGCCACGGCCGCGTCGTCGCGGATGATGACGTTGTGCGACTTCTCGTAGCTGTCGCGCAGGCCGCGCAGGATGATGGTGGTGGTCTCCACCGACGGCGGGTCCAGCTTGACCAGTTGGAAGCGCCGGGCCAGGGCCGGGTCCTTCTCGAAATACTTCTTGTACTCGGTCCAGGTGGTGGCAGCACAAGTCTTGAGCTCGCCGCGCGCCAGGGCGGGCTTGAGCAGGTTGGCTGCGTCCGAGCCGCCGGCCGAGCCGCCCGCGCCGACCAGGGTGTGGGCCTCGTCGATGAACAGGATGATGGGCTTTTCGCTGGACTTGATCTCGTCGATGACGCCCTTGAGGCGGTTCTCGAACTCGCCCTTCATGCCCGCGCCGGCCTCCAGCAGGCCCATGTCCAGGCCGAGCAGGGTCACGCCGTTTAACACCTCGGGCACGTCGCCCTCGATGATGCGCAGGGCCAGGCCCTCGATGGCCGCGGTCTTGCCCACGCCGGGCTCGCCCACCAGGATGGGGTTGTTCTTGCGGCGGCGGGCCAGGATGTCCACCATTTGGCGCATCTCCGCATCGCGGCCGAACACGGGGTCGATGCCGCCGTCCCTGGCCTTGGCCGTGAAGTCCACGCAGAAGCGTTCGATGAAGCCGCCCGCGCCCTTGGGCGCGCCAGGGGCCGCCGCGGCCGCGCCGCCGGGTTCGGCCGCCGGGAGCTTGTGCTCCACCGAGGCCTTGGCCATGGACCAGAAGTCCTTGAGCAGGGTGTCGCGGCTGACCTCGGACAAGAGGCTGGCGTATGCCCCGGAGGCGTAGAAGTTCGGCTTGGCCAGGAAGGCCAGCAGCACAGCGCCGGAGCGGATGCGGGTGTCGCCCAGCTCCACCGAGGCGATGAGCCAGGCGTCCTCCACGAGCTCGATGAACATGGGCGAGAACACGGGCTTGCCGGAGTTGCCGGACTTGAAGTCCTCCAGCACGTCGGACAGGGCCGCCGTGAACCGGGCCGTCTCCACGCCGTATTGGCGCAGGATCAGGGGCAGGTCGCTGTTCACGTCCTCCAGGCACTTGAGGAAGAAATGCTCCACGCTGACTTCATAGTGCGCGCGCGCGACGCAGAGACCGGCTGCGTTGTGCAGGGCGTTGGTGCTGTACGTGTTGAGCTTGGAAAGCAGGCTTTTCATGTCAACGTTGATCATTTCGTTTCTCCTTGCAGCGTGTCGGCCTTCAGCGTGTGGTTTGCCCTACATCGTGGCGCTTACGGCATGCACCTGCCCGCCGTCGTTGGGGAAGGTGGCCTCGGCATGTTTTATGCCCTCCCCTGAAAAGATCCAGGTGTCATAGCCGAGCCTGGACCAGGTCTCCCCGCCGATGATGGCGGCCTGGGCCTCGCCGGGCCGCAGCTCAAGCACAAGGTCGTACTTGAACGGCTCCACCAGGTAGCTGCGGACCATGTTGTCGAGCTTTTTGCCGCCCGCGTTGCCCGGCAGCATGTCGTGATACTGCGTGGCGTCCAGCTCGCGCACGGCCACGGCGCATTTGCCCGTGCGGTCGTCCAGCTCTTCGCCGATCCAGGACCGCTCGCCCAGGACGTTGGAGTCCACGCCAAGGGAAAAACGCTGGTCCTCCGGGATCTTCACCTTGCGCAAGACGCATTGCTCGATGCGGACATTGCCGAGCTCCAGGGCGTCCTTGAGCAGGGTCTTCAGCCCCAGGGCACTTCGCGGGTACTGGGTCAAGAGCCCGATGTGACGGAAACTGCGGCATTCCTCGGGCACCGCATCCCGGGTCTCCGCGTGCCCGAAGCCGAGCAGGCAGTTGAGGCGCTCCAGCCAGGAGTTGTCACGCTCGTCAACGGCCTTGACCATGAGCCTGGAGCGGCTCCAGGCGCGGAAGAACTGGATGTAGAAGTCGTTGTTCAGGACATCGATGAAGTCGCGGGTGACGGACCTGTCGTTCGAGGATTCTTCCAGCAATTCCTCGGTGTAGAACGTGGGCATGGGCGACGAGGCCCCGTACAGCCCCATGAACGTGGCCTCGATGCGGAAGATGTCCCTGCCGTCCTGGGGAAGGGTGTCGATGCGGGTGACGTCCGTGGCGGGAAAGCCCAGGGAGAGCTGCGGGCGCACGCGCAGGTGGTCGCGCAGGAAGTCCTCCAGCCCCGCGCCCGAGCACATGCCGACGTGCAGGCGCAACAGGCGGATG
>Ga0209373_10004717_pt1 | contig 11608 bp, 11 predicted proteins | sample Higcelweek5metaG_FD_187173 | JGI IMG/M metagenome (GOLD analysis project Ga0209373, IMG submission 187173) | Freshwater pond sediment microbial communities from the University of Edinburgh, under environmental carbon perturbations - High... | ecosystem: Environmental > Aquatic > Freshwater >... | reverse complement strand
GACAATATCTTTCAGTCTAACTTCTGTACCATTAATACTGTAGCGATTACTTCCATCAGCAAAAACCTCACGACTAATAGTAATCTCGTCATAATCAAGAGAGACACCAAGACCACTATTTGTAAATGAAAAAATCTTTTTACTATTATCAAAAGTTATACTTACAAAAGCTCTATTTGCAGAAGATAGATTCTTTGATCCCTTAAAAATAAGATCTATTCCTCCTTTTCCACGAAGAGACTTAATAGACTGTTCACCAAGAACAAAACGCATTGATTCTACAATGTTTGATTTACCAGAACCATTAGGACCAACAACCGCGGTTATTGGAGTATTGAAAGAAACGGTACTTTTTTTACCAAATGATTTAAAACCTACGAGCTCAATTGATTTGAGTGTCATCTTGAATTAATCTAGCCATTCTTTAATTTCTAATGCAGACCTCGCAGCCGACTGTTCAGCCTCCTGCTTCGAGTGTCCTTTACCTTCAGCTATACGATCTTCCCCAAAGAAAATACCTACAGTAAAACTTTTATCATGATCAGGTCCTGATTCATGAAGAACTTTATAAGAAGGAGTGACATTCAAATATTCTTGAGATTTTTCTTGAACAAGACTTTTTGCATCACGCCAAAGTTTCTTTGCAACTATTTCATCTATTTTCCCAAATAGAGTATCAGCAATAAATTTCTGAGCGACATCATACCCTTGATCTAAATAAACAGCACCGACAAAAGATTCATAGGTATTTGCAAGAATATAACTACGAGCCTTGCCTATATCCTTTGCTTCCCCTTTTGAAAGAAGTAAGAAATGATTCATACCTAAAGATGAAGCAACTTCGCCGATTATTATTGCATTTACAAGAGCCGAACGATAAGCAGTAAGCTCACCTTCATCTTTATCAGGATATTTATTATAAAGATAATCAGTCACAACTAGCTCTAAAACCGCATCTCCAAGAAACTCCAACCTCTCGTTGTGAGAAAGTTTGAGTCCAGTATTTTCATTTATATACGAACGATGAATAAAAGCTTGTTCGAGTAGCTTCTTATCTTTAAAAACAACATTAGTTGTCTTTTCAAAAACTGAAAAATCTATCATAAAAATTTTAAGCTCTAAACCTTAGATATCAGAAAGCTAATATCTAAAGTTTACATCCTATTTACTTTGTTAATATTTCAATTGACTTAGTCAAAAGTGGAATCATATTCTCGTACATTTTAAGACCAGGAACCTCATCTATCGGAAACCACTCTGCATTATCAAGACCTCCTTTTTCTTTATCAAGAGTTAGATCTCCATACTCTGACTCAGCAAGGAAAAATGCGACTTGTTTACGGATTTTACCTTTTTCTGGATGGTTTGCAATATATTCATTCCTATCAAGTAATTCTTTTATCTTTATATCAACCCCCATCTCTTCTTTAATCTCCCTAATAGCACAGTCCTCTTCACTTTCACCTTCTTCTATACCACCCTTAGAAAGAGTCCAATATCCAAAAATATCATGGACAAAAGCAAAATATATTTTGTCATCCTTTTTAGAATAAACGACAGCTCCCGCTTTCTTTTCTATAGGAAACTTAGCTGGATCTGTCTCAAAATGCTTTTTCTTTGCCACATCATCTTTACCTGGTTCTCCTATTTCTTTATAAACCCCACCGAGAACACCGTTAACGAACCTACTAGAATTTTCCCCACCAAAACTTTTAGCGAGTTCAATAGCCTCATTTATAGCAACCTTTGGTGGAACCTGAGTGCGATCACCAAAAAGTAACTCATAAAGACCGATACGTAAAACATTACGATCTATTACAGAGATTTTATTTATAGGCCAATCTGGAGCAGCTTTTTCTAAAACTTCATCTATTACGGATTTCTTCTTGAAGATTCCAGAAATTAAATCAACCATAAATGGAGTATCGTCTAACCCCGGACCAAATTCTTCAATATTTCTATCTAAAATATCAGATATTTCTTCCTTCTGCTCATTAAAATCCCACTCAAAGAGTGTCTGAAGAACAATTGATCTTGAAAGGTGCCTATTTGCCATAAATTAATTAAATTTAATTTTTAATTTTAACAACTAAATAATATCTTAGTTGTTAAAAACTAAAATATATTATTTCTTCTTAGCTTGTTTTTTTTCTGCCTTTTTCACAACATCGATAACTTTACGTCCTCGATAAAAACCACAATTTTTACACATTGTGTGAGTCTCCTTAGGAGCTTCACAGTTTGAACACTTAGTAAAAACCTTAGCTTTTAAAGCATGATGTGAACGGCGATTCCCTGTGTGGGAACGTGTATGTCTCATTCGTACTACCATAATGACTTACTATAACAAATTTTAATTAAATATGCAATAAAATATTTAAAACTTGTATTTTAAAAACATTAGGTATATTATATGAATATAGAGATTGTTGTGACTACCAATCACAAACTAGAAATGGTCCGAAAGGCTAATCTATTCAAACAAGAACAAAGTTGGGTGGAACCGCGACCAGACTCGCCCCGACAAAATGAATTTATTCATTTTGTCGGGGCGATTTTATTTTATAAATAACATGATAATTTAATATGAAATTTTTAAAAAATTAAAATAAAGATTTTAAATTAAATTATCAAATAATACCACATGGAAAATATAGAGAAAATAAGACATTCATTGGCTCACCTATTGGGAGCTTCAGTGTTGGAACTTTACCCAGGTTCACAGATCACACTAGGCCCTGCTATTGAACACGGCTTCTATTACGATATAGATATAAAAGGAAAGATTACAGATGCTGATCTGGAAAAGATTGAAAAGAAAATGAGAGAAATTCTTAAAACTTGGACTAGTTTTGAAAAGAAAGTTTTGAGTAAAAATGAAGCTCTTGAAATGTTTAAAGGCAATGTTTACAAAGAAGAACTTATAAATGAGATAGCGAACAAGGGTGAAGAAATAACAGTCTATCAATCCGGCAATTTCTCCGATCTTTGCCGTGGAGGACATATAGAAAATGCTAAAGAAATAAAACCTGATTCTTTCAAGCTTGAAAAAATAGCTGGTGCTTACTGGCGCGGTAACGAAGAGAATAAAATGCTTACTCGTATATACGGACTTGCTTTTGAAACAAAAGAAGAATTAGATAAATATATCTGGCAACAAGAAGAAGCAAAAAAGAGAGATCATAGAAAGTTGGGTCAAGAATTAAAACTCTTTACTATATCACACTTAGTTGGAGCAGGTCTTCCTCTTATGCAGCCAAAAGGAATGATAATAAGAAAAGAAATTGAAGATTTCCTTTGGGGGTTGCATAAAAGTAAAGGATATGACAGAGTCTGGACTCCTCATTTGGCCAAGCAAGATTTATACCAGACTTCAGGACATGCAGCCAAATTCGGCGAAGAGCTTTTCCGTGTAAAAGGTGGTGATGAAGAATTTTTTATGAAGCCTATGAACTGCCCTCACCATATGCAAATCTTTGCTGACAATCAATTTTCATATCGTGATATGCCTGTCCGATACTTCGAGCCAGCAACTGTTTATCGCTATGAAAAAGCTGGTCAGTTGTCAGGACTAACAAGAGTAAGAGCTATCACTCAAGATGATGGTCATCTTTTCTGTAGAGTTTCTCAAATTGGAGAAGAAGTTAGCACAATAGTTTCTATTATTAAATCTTTCTATGAGACTATGGGAATGATGGATGGTTACTGGGTTCGCTTATCTACTCGAGGAGACGATAAAAGTAAATACCTAGGTAGTGATGAAGTTTGGGAAAAAGCCGAAGAGGCGCTAGAAGTTTCTGCAAAAGAAAATAATTTAAATTATAAAATAGGTCGTGATGAAGCAGCATTTTATGGTCCAAAACTCGACTTTATGTTTAAAGATGCCATAGGACGAGAATGGCAACTTGCAACAATTCAATGTGACTTTAACTTACCAGAAAGATTTGAACTTAAATTCAAAAATGAAAAAGGTGAAGAAGAAAGACCTGTAGTAATCCACCGTGCAATATCTGGTTCACTTGAAAGGTTTATGGGGGTTATGATAGAGCACTTCGGTGGAGCATTCCCTCTCTGGCTATCACCTGTTCAAGTTATAATTCTTCCAGTATCTGAACATCAGAAAGAATATGCTGAAAATATTTATAAAATATTAAAAGATTCTGAAATAAGAGTAGAATTAGATGATTCCAATGAATCCCTTGGTAAAAGAATAAGAAACGCTAAGGTGAGTAAAGTTCCTTACGTCATAGTTGTCGGAGACAAAGAACGCGATGCCAAAACAATCACCGTGGAAGCCCGCACTGAAAAGTTCGAAGGAATCACAATAGAATCATTCTTAGAAAAATTACAAAAAGAAATCAAAGAAAGAACTTTAAATTAAAATCGTAAATAAAAAAATTCCTCGCAAATCTGCGAGGAATTTTTTATTTTTTTAATTCTTTGGAACATTAGTCCCTGTAACAACATGAGTACCTGGAACATGTATAACTCTCTCTACCTGATAAGAAATACTGCTTCCTAATTTCTCAGGAAAAAACTTTTCATATTTAGAAAAATCTCTTCCGGGAAAGAACTCTGTAATAACAGTCCTTACTCCACCACTACTACCACCATTAGGTCTTTTAATTTCAACAATTCTGTACCATTTACCCATTCGCAACTTAAAAGTACCAAATGGATACTTTCTAAAAGATCTTGCCATAAAATATGTATTAGAATTTCAACAATCAAATATTTCTTTAAAACTATCATAATCTCTTGTATATATCAAGACTTACAATTCTTCTACTATCCTGACGGCCGTCAGGATAGTAGAAGAATTGTATTTAATTATCTTTTGTTGTATTAATTAAATAGTTATTATTTTTCTATTTTATTTAAGCTTCCATTTTTAGATATTTCAAATATTTCAATATGATCTAATATATTCATTTTCTCTAAATCCACAATGAATTGTTTTGGGATTTTAGTATTCCCCACCCAAAAACTCTGATGAATCATTTTAAAATTTAAATTTCTTAAAACTTCTCTAAGCCAAGACCTTCTTTTTCTAAGACCCTCAGGAATATCGAAACTAATTATAATAGAACCCTCCTGTTTTTCTATTGCATAATTATTAGGAGATATTTTCCCTTTTATTTGTTTTAATTTATTTTTCCCATTTTTGGTTAAAATAAATTTATTCTTTTCATTTTCTACTTCTTTTATTAAACCGTCGTTTTTTAGTTTATATAAAAATTTATTTAAACGATTTCTTTTAATTTTATAATCTTCATATTCCTCTTTTATTTTTTCAGACTTTCTGCGACGTCTCTGATGTTCATATTCAATCTTACCCATACTAGCACCATAACCACTAGATAGAATAGCATCAATAAAATCTATATTACTATCAATAACTTCATTTTCTAAAAACTCTAAAATTTTAGTTAAAATTTGACCCTTTACCATATGCAACTATTCTACCATTTTGACGGCCGTCAAGATAGTAGAATAATAAAAAAATCCTGCACTATTTAACTCGGTGCAGGATTTTACTTAATTCCATAGTAATCTTTGATACAATAATCTTCATCTAATATTAGAGGCATTTTAAGGGAATCATTTAGATTTACCCAAGAGAAACCTTTATGTTCTTTGTTTGATAAAACAATTTCTGGTTTTTCTTTAAGATGAAGAATAAAATAATGATAAAGAAAATCTCTATCAGGGTGCGAAACATAAAAAGTTTTGTGAAAAATTAAATCTTCTTTTTTTGTTTCTATTCCTGTCTCTTCTCTTAACTCTCTTATCATTGCATCTGAATTACTCTGATCAGAAATATCTACCTTCCCAGCTGGTTGTCCCCATTTGTTTCCATGAATTTTATTATCTTGACGATGAAGCAATACAAATTCCCCATCACACTCAACCATACAAGCAACAACCTCTATGTTAGGAATAAAATCTTTCGGTTTTTCTGTATAAATCATACTTATTATATTTTGTGCATTTTAAAGTTGTTATATTTACACATCCAATCTTGCCATTTTGGCGTTAGATTGAATGAAAGATTTACGAGGAGGAACTTCAGACCCCATAAGCATATCAAATACTTGATTAGCTTCTTCAGCATCAGTAATCCTTACTTGCTTAAGAACTCTTCTTGCTGGATCCATGGTTGTTTCCCATAATTCTTCTGCGTTCATTTCTCCAAGACCTTTATATCTTTGGACATGAATTTTATTACTAATGGATTTTTTATTTTTACCTTCTTTTCCATCTGCTTCTTCATTTTCTTCTTGTTCTTCCCCTTCTTCATTCGCAGACTCAGACAATAACTCTTCTAACGAAGGAGTATCTTTACCGATAATACGATCTCTTTCTTCATCCGAATAAGCATAAAACACTTCTTTCCCTTTTTTAATTTTAAAAAGAGGTGGCTGTGCTATATAAACATAACCAGTATCAATGATTGGTCTAAAATATCTATACATTAAAGTTAGGAATAATGTTCTTATGTGGGCACCATCCACATCGGCATCTGTCGCAATTATTATTTTATGATAGCGAATTTTTTCAATATCAAAAGTATCTCCAATAGAAGTTCCCATAGCAATAACAAGATTTTTAATTTGTTCACTACCTAGCATTCTATCTAAACGAGCTCTTTCTACGTTTAATATTTTACCTCGAAGAGGTAGGATGGCTTGAGTTTTCCTATCACGTCCCATCTTTGCAGTACCTCCAGCGGAATCTCCCTCAACAATAAACACTTCTGCTGATTCTGCATCTTTTGTTTGACAGTCAGCAAGCTTACCAGGAAGTGTCATCCCCTCTAGTGCCCCTTTTCTTAATACAGAATCTTTAGCTGCTTTAGCTGCCTTTCTAGCACGAAGAGCGAGTAACCCCTTATTAATGATAGCCTTTGCCTCATCTGGATTCTCTTCTAAGAAAGTAGAAAAAGCATCACCAAAAACTGAAGCAACAGCACCCTGTGCTTCTGTAGAGCCTAATTTGGCTTTTGTCTGACCTTCAAATTGTATTTCACGAAGCTTAACAGAAACAACAGCAGTAAGCCCTTCCAATACATCATCTCCGGTAAAACCACCATCGGCCTCTTTAATAAGATTATTCTTTTTACCATAAGTATTTAGAACTCTAGTAAGTGCTGTTTTGAATCCTGTAATATGAGTACCTCCTTCAGGGTTATAAATATTGTTTGCAAAAGGAATAATATTTGAATTAATATCATCGACATACTGTAAAGAAACTTCGACACCCACCTGATCAATCTCTTTTTCAACATAGAAAACACTAGGGTGAATAACCTTTTCTGCTTTATTATAATATTTAACAAGAGAAACAAGACCACCTTCAAAATAAAAAGTAGTAGAAGGAATCTCTAACTCTAAATCTCTAAACCAAAAAACATTATCATAATCTTTAGATTTACCCTTGTCTTCTGATAAAGGATTCCACTCTCTAGCATCAAGAATATCTATACGAAGACCCTTAACTAAGTATGCCTGCTGACGAAGATGAGAAATCACAGTCTCTGGATTAAATTTAACTTGTTTAAATATTTCCTCATCTGGTCTAAAAGTAATAATTGTCCCATGAAGTTTAGACGACTCAACTTTTTTAACATTGGCTTTCTTTTTCCCTTGAGAATATTCTTGAATATATTTACCACCATCTCGATAAACTTCGGCTTTTGTATAAATAGAAAGAGCATTAACTACAGAAGCACCAACTCCGTGAAGTCCTCCAGAAACTTTATACCCACTATCGTCACCTCCGAATTTACCTCCAGCATGAAGTGTTGTCATGACGGTTTCGAGCGCAGAAACTTTAGTCTTAGGATGTATATCAACAGGGATACCACGGCCATTATCAACAACACGAACAGAATTATCTGGAAGAAGAACCACCTCTATATGATCACAATACCCTCCCATCGCTTCGTCGCGAGAGTTATCAAAAATTTCCCAAACAAGATGATGGAGTCCATCAATACCAGTTGAACCGATATACATACCAGGACGCCTTCTAACAGGCTCAAGACCTTCCAAAACTGAGATTTGATCTGCACCATAAGAACCTTCTTTTTTAATATTTTTTTCTTCTTTTTTTGCCATAAAATAAATTTAAATCATCTACTAAATATAGATAATTTATACTGATATTATAACAAAAAATGAATCAAAATGCTAATACATTTTTAAGGAATTAAACCTTATGAATAAAAGATTATTTGTTATTTTCTTTTTCAATTTCCTTCAATTCTTTCTGAATTATTTTCTCTGCTTCTTTTATATCTTTCTTAAATTTATCCAAGAAAAACCTCTCATCTTCATCTAAAACTTTACCCCTAGATATTTTTCTAAATATTGAGATCTCCTCATCTTCATCTTCATCTAATATTTCAAAACTTTTACCTACTATATTTTCTGTATTTAATAACTTTTTATTTAAATAAATATGGAATTTCTTTAAATGATAAAATCCGTATATTAATAAAATAACAAGCAAAATAAGTAATGCCACAACAGGGATTATCGCCGTAATATATTTACTAAATATTGATATAAAGGAATTTAACTCTTTTTCTCTAACTACGATCTGTAGTGAATTTGTGTAACCACTAACAATGCCATCTAGTGACCTAGACCTAATTTTTACATAATAAGTACCTGTTGGCATTTTTGCGTCTGAAACAAAAGTAAATTTACCATTAATATCTGTAAGAGTACCACCTGTGATAATACTTTTATCTGAAAGGTTACTAATTTCTAATTCTATGTTAACAGAAGGATCTGCTACTCCTTTTAAAATTAAAAAATCATCAATATATAAATCATTCTGATAATAAGTAACAATAGGCACAGACAATGATGTTAAATTAAAATCCAAAGGTTCTTCTGGAATATTCATACTCGTATCCAATGGTGTAATTTTTATATTTTCTATTTTTTTAACAGAATCTTTATTTTCTACTTTTTGAGGAATTTTTGTTTCTACTCTTTTAACATCTTCTATCTTAATAGAAGATGTATTCTTAACAGTTAATATATCAGTTCCTAGACCATCATTCTGTCTAACATAAGAATCGGAGAAAATAATCGAAGCGACACCTTGCTTCTTTGCTTTAAAGACAACAGAAACAATAGACCCATTACTACCAATAAAACCAGGACTAGGAACCCCTCCATTTAAAAAGATTTTACCTGTAATATTAGAAAATTTTGGCTCTTCAACCCAAAGAGAAAATATTGATGAATTTTTAGAAAGAGAAACAACTTCCATTAAATCAACCGGGTATTGGATACTAACTTCTGCATTATTTATAATTTTATCTTGAGTATTAACTAAAACATTTACAACAATAATATTACCAACTGAAATGTTTGAAGAACTTGGTGATAATGACAGAACAGCAGCTTCAGTATTTTTAGATTTTACAATAAGAAAACATGATAAAAATATTATAACAATAAAAAAATTTATTATAATTTTACCAGTTTTTTTAAACATTATTTTTAATCTTATTTCTTCTTACCCATTTAATTATAAAGAATATTATAAAGATTAGAACAACTATAATAATAAAACTCAAAGAGAAACCAAAAATAGCAAATCCTGGCTTTTTATAAGTTGAAATTGTTTTATTACCAGCCTTATCATAAGCAGTAACGACTAAATTAGGAACGGAATCTTTGTCTTGATTTTCAAGTAAATAAGTACTACCACTTCGAATTGAGGGTTCCCCATTCTCTGAAACCTCATAATAGCTTATACCAGATTGATTATCCACTGCTGTAAAAAAGGCAAACCTATTACCATTAAACAAAGAAGGGTCTTCACCCATGAGTATGGTAAATTTTTCTGGATTTGTTTTATCTGAACTCACAAGACTAATCCATTCATTCACGGGAGCATTCACTTCATTTTTAGGTGATATTTTTATATTTAAATCACTAAAATTTACAGGGACTCTTGTCCCCTTACCATCATTAGCAAATACGGCTATGTCTTTTGAAGTTATTCTAATATTACCTTCTTTCTTTGCTTCTACTACTATATTAAATAAAATTACTTTTTCTAAATCAAAACCTCCAGGAACCCCCGCAGCAAAAGAGATATTATTACCATCTTCAGAAAGTGAAGGTGTTCGTGGCCAAATACTAAAAATTGATTTCGCTAAACTAAAATCATTTACTAATAAATTTTCATTATTATTTTCAAACACAATATTCCCTTCTATACTATTTATTAATACTTTTTGAGCATCAACTTTTGCAGTTATTATGAAAGTATCTCCAACTGATACATTTGAGTTTGTTGTTTCAAAATATAAATTAGAAGCAAAAACCATTTTAGGTAAAAAACTTAAAACAAAAAAAGAAAACAGAACTGAAATTAAATACTTTTTAAACATATGTTTTATTAATTAAACTAATAATTATTTTCCCCATTCATATAACAAAATAGAGAAATCGACTGAATCTATTTTAATATCTTTATTTATATCTACATATTGATTTTTAAATGGAGGAACTGATTTCCAGAAATAAAGTAATATTGAAAAATCAATAGAATTAACCTTACCATCACAATTAAAGTCTGCACGACGTGTACATTTATTCATAATTTTGGTAGTAGTATTCCCTGACCCGCCACCACCTCCACTACTACCCCCACCATTACCTCCACCAGTTTCTATCTTAGTTGCACTGAAAGAACGAGATGCTCCAGAACTTTCAGTTCCAAAATATACAATCATTTTGAAATAAAAATTCCCAGCATTAGGAACACTAGCTGTAAGAATTGTATTAAAATCTTCCATTGAATTTATATATTTTGCCGCAACTGAATGAAAAATATCGTTATCACCCCCACAGTTATCTGAAGAATTTGAAACTACACACCACTCGTACTGATATTCATAACCGCTTAATCCTTCGTTGGTTATTGTAACATTAGCACTAATAGTTGGAATTGAAGTGTCGGAAATATTATTTATAATAACCTGAGCTGGACTTGAGGTAACATTCCAATAATCATTCCCTGATAAAAACTTTCCAGACTCAACATTGGCAGTAACCATACTTTCCCAAACTCCAGAAGTCGCTGTTGAACTGGTTGTATAAGAATATGTGTAAGTACCGACTGAAGCTCTTACTATTGAAACATTATCAACTACTACATTACGATTTGGATCATATATAGTTATGGCGGGAAGATTTAATGAATCAGTTAAAGTCCCATTATATACAGTTGTAACTGTAGCATAGTATGTATTCCCTGCTGTTATTGTCCCAAAATCAGACATATTTACAGACCATGGACTTGTAGAAGAAAGAGACAAAGAAGTAAGTGTTCTATTTGCAGCATTCCAAACATCAGAAGCAATAGAAGAAATAGAAGTTAAAGTTCTTGCTGTGTATGACCATACATTTTCAGGAATATTACCAATCGCCCCTGTAATTGTACCTGTTGAAGAAGTAACATCTGCAGTCGTTGCAAGTGGAGATACAGCGGAAGCTAACTGTGCTGTTGTTGCAAGTGGTGCAGTTGCGTTTGTAACATTTGTTGCAGTAGCTAGACCTGAGAGATTAGAAACAAG
>Ga0209373_10004713_pt1 | contig 11612 bp, 14 predicted proteins | sample Higcelweek5metaG_FD_187173 | JGI IMG/M metagenome (GOLD analysis project Ga0209373, IMG submission 187173) | Freshwater pond sediment microbial communities from the University of Edinburgh, under environmental carbon perturbations - High... | ecosystem: Environmental > Aquatic > Freshwater >... | reverse complement strand
GGGTTTGACCTGGAAACCGCGCGGCGGGTGATCGACCGCGAGGGGGAGGAGGACTGAGACGGGTGCGTTTTGTCCCTGCCGGCCTTCCGACACCGTTTCGGTTCACCTTGCTATGATATCAGCTTGCCTTAGTAGCGTGCTTTCCCCGCGAAAGCGGGGATACAGGGGGACAGAAACGACGCGTCAGTACCCCTTGGCCCCTGGACCCCCGCTTTCGCGGGGGAGGCATCTGAGGTGGCCGAAAAGCCTACTCGCTCTGGATCTGCTGACGCGCCGTTTCCAGCAGGTCGTTCAGTTCCTTTTCGATCCGGTGCTCGGACACGTCCACGCCCTTGGCCTGGAAATCGGCCAGGATGCGGCGGACAATGTCCTTGTGGCCCGGTTCCTCGAAATCAACGGTGACGATCTGCTTGGCATAGGCGGCGGCATCGTCGCCGGTCAGGCCCAGCAGGCCAGCGGCCCACAGGCCAGCCAGCTTTGCGCGGCGGGCATTGATGCGGAACAGCAGCGCTTCGTCATGCTTGAACTTGTTTTCGAAAGCCTGTTCGCGTTCGTCGAACGTCGTCATCTTTAATCCTCTGCAGGCGGGTCGAACGATAGAGCCTTGGCCCTTATATACGGCAGATGTGACATAAGCCACCACCTGACGCATCGTCCTCACCTTATAGGATGGTGAGGCACGGGGAATTTTTGAAGGTCGAACCTGCCATGTGCACACTTGTGATCCTGCGCCGTCCCAGCCATGACTGGCCGCTGCTGCTGGCCGGCAACCGGGATGAGATGAAGGGGCGCTCCTGGAAACCGCCGGCCCGCCATTGGCCCGACCGGCCGGAAGTGATGGCCGGGATTGACGAGATTGCAGGCGGGTCCTGGCTGGGCCTGAACGACCATGGCGTTGTCGCCACCGTGCTGAACCGGGAGGGCACGCTGGGCCCCATGGCGGGCAAACGCTCGCGGGGCGAACTGGTTCTGGACGCGCTGGACCATGCCGATGCCGCCAGTGCTGCGGACGCGCTGGCCCATCTGGATGGCCGCGCCTACCGGCCCTTCAATCTGGTGGTGGCGGATAATCGCGACGCCTTCTGCCTGTCGCTGACAGGGGACAGCAGGCGGGTGCGGGTGGAGACGATCTCGGTGGGCCTGTCCATGATCGCGGCCTCCGACCTGAATGACCCGGACCATCCCCGCCTGCGCTTCTTCCGACCGCTGTTCCAGGCGGCCCCCGTACCCGATCCGGCGGTGGACGATTGGTCGGGCTGGACCCCGTTGCTGGGCAGCCGCATCTGGGACGGGAATGCCGGTCCGCGCGGGGCCATGTGCATTGTCACACCCAGCGGGTTTGAGACGGGCAGTTCGGCGCTGGTCGCCTTGCCCTCCATCGACCGGCTGGGCACCCCGCCCCGCTTCCTGTTTGCACCCGGACGGCCCGATCTGGTGGCGTTCGCGCCGGTCGCCCTCTGATCACCGCCACCCAGCACTGACCCGCCCGCATCGCTGGTTTCATTGTGCGGGGGCGCGTTGCTTGCTATAGGGTTGGCACCGGACCCGCTGGTTTTGCCATGCGGGTCCGTCTCCCTTTGGCTGGAACGATTGCTGGACACCAGACCCATGACGCGACGCCGGCGCATCTACGAAGGCAAGGCCAAGATTCTGTATGAAGGCCCTGAGCCTGGCACCCTGGTCCAGTACTTCAAGGACGACGCGACCGCTTTCAATGCCCAGAAGAAGGGCACGATCACGGGCAAGGGCGTCCTGAACAACCGCATCAGTGAATATCTGATGACGAAGCTGGGCGAGATTGGCATCCCCAACCATTTCGTGCGCCGCCTCAACATGCGTGAGCAGTTGGTGCGCGAGGTGGAGATCATCCCCATCGAGGTGGTGGTCCGCAATATCGCCGCCGGGTCCCTGACCAAGCGTTTCGCCATTCCCGAAGGCACGCCACTGCCCCGCTCCATCGTCGAGTATTACTTCAAGAACGACGAGTTGGGCGACCCGATGGTGTCGGAAGAGCATATCACGGCCTTTGGCTGGGCGGCCCCGCAGGATCTGGACGACATGCTGTCGCTGGCGCTGCGCATCAACGACTATCTGAATGGTCTGTTCCTGGGCATCGGTCTGAAGCTGGTGGACTTCAAGGTGGAGTTCGGCCGGCTTTATGAGAATGACGAGATGCGCATCATCCTGGCCGACGAGATCAGCCCGGATAATTGCCGTCTGTGGGACGCCAAGACCAACGAAAAGCTGGATAAGGACCGTTTCCGCCAGGACCTGGGCAATGTTGCCGAGGCCTATCAGGAAGTGGCCCGCCGCCTGGGCATCCTGCCCGAGGTCGGCCCCGGCGACCATACCGCGCCCAAGCTGGTGCAGTAAGTTTTGATCTTCCATTGCTGAAAAGGGTTTTCCCATGAAGGCCAAGGTCGTTGTGACGCTGAAGAACGGCGTGCTGGACCCGCAGGGCAAGGCCATCGGCCATGCCCTGACCAATCTGGGTTTCGATGGCGTCGGCGAAGTCCGTCAGGGCAAGCTGATTGAGCTGGAGGTCGCCGAGACCGACCCGGCCAAGGCCAAGGACCAGATCGAAGAGATGTGCCGCAAACTGCTGGCCAACACCGTCATCGAGAATTACTCGATCGAGCTGGTGGCCTGATCCTTGCCGCTCCCAGGCCGCCGACTGGCGGCCCGCGCCACGTGGCGCGTAAGCCCAAGCCGCCGGATGGCGGCACCCGGCGCTTGAGGGAGCACAGACCAAGACAAAAGGGGTGCCGTTTGGTGCCCCTTTTTTCATTCGGTTGAGATATTTCCGGCCAGCGGTTACAGACTGGACGCATCGATGGTTCCGTGGAAGGCCTGCGGAAACCTCCACTGGGGAAAACAACCCGATGCGCGAACGTCACCTATCCCGTCTGTTTGCCGCCGCCCTGGTGCTGGCGGCCCCCGCATCGCTGACCCTGCCGGCCCTGGCCGCCGGTCAGGATGATGTGCTGAAATGCCTGGGCATCATCGATAATGGTGCCCGGCTGGCCTGTTACGACCGCACTGTGCCGGCCCTGCGCTATGCCGGCCCGCCACCCGCTGCCCCGGCAGCCCCCGCCGCGCCCGCCGTCGCGGCACCGGTGAACAAGGAACAGGCCTTCGGTGCCGAACGCATCGACCGCAAGGATGCCCCCCCCGGCACCGTCGCGCAGGAAGCCGAAAGCATCACGGCCAAGCTGACCAGCGTCAGCCAGCAGACCACCGACCGCTATAGCTTCACGCTGGATAATGGTCAGGTCTGGTCCCAGGTCGTCGCCCGCTCCATCGCCAATGCCAAGCCCGGCAAGGTCGTGAAGATCGAAAAGGGCATGTTCGGCAGCTTCACCATGACCATCGACGGCGTCACCGGCATCATCAAGGTCCGGCGGGTGAGGTAGTGAATTTGCCTTGATCACGTTCCATATTTGAGATTATATCTCATTTATGGAACGTGACATCGACACACGCTTGGCCGCGCGGCTGACTCAATTGCGTCGGGATGCCGGCTGGTCGCTGGATGATCTGGCGGTGCGCAGCGGTGTGCCCAAGGCCACCCTGTCCCGGCTGGAGCGCGGCGAGACCAGCCCCACGGCCAGCCTGCTGGGCAAGCTGTGTGCCGCCCATGGCCGCCCCATGTCCCGGCTTCTGGCGGAGGTGGAGGCCGAACCGGCCCTGCTGATCCGGGCAGTCGATCAACCCGTCTGGACCGACCCCGCCACCGGTTTCGTGCGCCGGTCCCTGTCGCCACCCGCATCGGGGCTGGAGACGGAGATGATCCACGGCACCCTGCCGGCGGGCACCATCATCGATTATGACGCCCCGCCCGTGCCAAGCCTGGAACAGCATATCTGGCTGCTGGAAGGGCGGCTGGAATACCGGCTGGACGGGGTGGCGCATGTGCTGGAACCGGGCGATGTCCTGCGCTTCCGGCTTTACGGCGCGTCGCGCTTTCACGCCCTGGGCGACACGCCCGCCCGCTACATCATTGCCATCACCCGACCCTGAGGGGCTTATCGATGCATTACGACATTGTCACGGCCGGTGCGGATGATTTCGCGGCGGCGATACCAGGTCTTGCCCAGGTGCTGGCGGCTTGCGTCGCCCACGGGGCCGCCGTCGGCTTTATCCCGCCGCTGGACCTGGACGCCGCCGCCGCCTTCTGGCGCGGGCAGGAGGGGGCCGTGCGGTCGGGGGAAAAACACATCCTGCTGGCCATGACCGACAGGGACCGCATCGTCGGCACCGTCACCCTGGCGCTGGCACCACAGGTGAATGGCACGCATCGGGCGGAGATTGCCAAGATGCTGGTGCATCCCGACGCGCGGCGTCAGGGCATTGCGGCCAGCCTGCTGAAACGTGCAGAGGAAGTCGCCCGGTCAAAGGGCCGCCGGCTGCTGGTGCTGGACACGCGGGAAGGGGATGACGCCGAACGGCTTTATACCCGCCTGGGCTGGCAAAACTGCGGCACGATCCCGGACTATGCCCTGAATGGCGACGGCACCAGCCACACGACCCGCGTCATGTACCGGCAACTGCCCGCCGCGCCATAGGGTGGAATCCACCTGTTCTGGCAAGATGTTGTAGGCCAGGACCACTGCCGCCCGTACAGGTTGACGTAAAGGGCGCATCTGGTCAGGATGCGGCCCAGCGGACACCAGGGCTTTTGGGGGAGTGGGATATGGCGCGGCTGAAGGATCGTGTGGCCCTGATCACGGGGGCGGGCAACAATATCGGTCGGGCCGTGGCTCTGGCCTTCGCCCGCGAAGGTGCCGACCTGATCCTCCATTATGAGGATGATGGCCAGTCCACCGCGATCAGCGAGTTATCGCGGGAGGTGGAACGGCTGGGCCGCCGCGTCCTGGCGTTACGGACCGATGTCACCCATGCCGATGGCGCCTATGGGCTGGTGGAGACCGCCGTCACGGGCCTGGGCCGTGTCGATATCCTGGTCAACAATGCTGGGCTGCGGCCCGCCATCTCCTTTATCGATACGACGGCGGAACAGTTTGATTTCGTGATGGCCGCCAATGTGCGCTCGGCCTTCATGATGACGCGCATGGTCCTGCCGCTGATGTTCGCGCAGAATTACGGGCGGATCGTCACCACCGTCTCGGATGTCGCCTATCATGGTGCCCCCGGCTACACGCTCTATGGGGCCGCTGCGGGCGCGCTGCTGGGCTTCACCCGCAGTCTGGTCCATGATATCGGCCCGCGCAACGTCACCGCCAACTGCGTGGCCCCCGGCGCCATCGATCCCAAAGCGGGATCGCCCGTGGCCCAGGCCGGGGTCGATGCCCTGCGCCGCGCCCTGCCCAGCCAGCGCCTGGGCAGCGTCAATGATGTCACGCCTGCCTATATGTTCCTGGCCTCCGACGACGCCCACCACATGATCGGCCAGTGCATCAGCCCCTGTGGTGGGGCCGTGATGCTCTGATCAGAGGAGCGGAAGGCTGTCCGGCCCCATCAAATCCGGATAGCCCGTCACCCAGACATTTCCCGCCTCCACACTGACCACCGCCCCGAAGCGGCGCAGCAGGTCCAGCCCCGGCTCCATGTCCGCCAGCAGGGTCACGCCTGTGCGCCCCGGACTGTTCAGCCCGGCCAGCAGCAGCGCCATCCCCTCTGCGGCACTCAGTCCTTCATGCAGGGCCGGCAGCGGCCATGGGGTGCCCGTGATGGTGCCGGGCAGCAAGTTCCCCCGGCGCAGGCTCAGGCGCGCGCCAATGCGCTCCAGGGCCGGGCGCAGGCCTGTGAGCGATACCGACTCGGCCGCCAGCACCGCCGTGAGGTCATGTGTGGCGAGCGCGCCGGCCAGTAGCAGGGCGGCACCGGGCCGCGCATCCAGGTCCAGCACAATGTCAGGCTCCCGCCAGCCGCCCACCCCCCGGCCCTGCACCCGCCAGGTCCCTCCGGCCTCGACAGTGGCACCCAGGGCCGTCAGCGCCCTGCCCAGCGTGTCCAGGCCGGCGGTATCGGTCAGGTGCAGGCGGGTGCCGCCCCGCGCCAGGGCGGCCAGGATCAGGGCCAGGGAAGACAGGTCGATCTTGGACATGATCCGGCCTTGGGCGATATCGTGATGGGGACCGGGCATATCATGGACAGGCACAGCCGGGAAGCGTGGCGGTCGCTTTTGGACCTGCCGCATGGCCGCACCACGCGCAAACTGTCACAGTTCCGTTTGACAGGGGCGCGAAGCCATGGCAGATGCGGCCTCAACCGCGGCGCATGTCCAGGCGCGGGTGATTGACGGAGGGTTTGCCGTGGCCAAGGCCGAGTGGGGTATCAAGCGCATCTGCCCGAATTGCGGCGGGCGTTATTATGACATGAAGAAGGACCCGCCGACCTGCCCGTCGTGCGGCACCGTGTTCGATCCTGAGGCGCTGCTGAAGTCGCGCCGTGCCCGTCCCATGCCGGTCGAGGACGTCAAGAAGGTCGTCGCCCCGCGTGATGACGAGGAGGCATTGGATACGGAGGTCGAGGAGGAACTGGACGAAGCCGCCAGCATCGCCGATGACGATGTCGATGTGGCCGACGAGCTGGAAGCCGACGAGGTCGATGACGGCGTGGGCGAGGACGAGGATGTCCTGCTGGAAGATGCCGACGAGTTGGATGATGGCGACGACATGGGCGAAGTGGTCGATGTCGAGGGCGAGGAGGAGGTCTGATCCTCCTGTTCGGGCTGGGGATGTCAAAAATCCGTCACCGGCCCGAATTTTCCGCTTGCATCCCTGCGCGAGTTTCTAGATAAACCCGCGCACGGCGCTGACGACCCAGACAGTGCCAAGAGTTTCGGGGCCATAGCTCAGCTGGGAGAGCGCTACAATGGCATTGTAGAGGTCAGCGGTTCGATCCCGCTTGGCTCCACCAAATTCAAAGGCCCTGCCGGTAACGGCGGGGCCTTTGTTGTTTGGCCCCCATTCCCCTTGCGCCCGCCTTTCCCAAAAGGGAAACTGCCCCGGCAATCATAAAAGCGGACGGGGGGATATCTTGGCACGCAGGCGCAATGGACGACGGTCGAGGTTCGGGATTGGCCGGGTGCTGAAATATAGCGTGGCGGGGATCGGCGGGGTGCTGGTGCTGGCCGCCGGGGCCTTCACCCTCAATCTATCTGTCTCCAAACCCACCCTGGACGGGTCGCTGGCGCTGAAAGGGTTGAGCGCGCCCGTCGCCATTACCCGTGATGAGGGCGGCGTGCCGACGCTGGAGGGGGCCAGCCGGGCCGATCTGGCCCGCGCGCTGGGCTTCCTGCATGCGCAGGAACGCTATTTCCAGATGGACCTGATCCGCCGGTCGGCGTCAGGCGAGTTGTCGGGTCTGCTGGGTCCCATCGGGCCGGTGCTGGATATCGACAAGGCGCGGCGCGTCCACCGGCTGCGTCACCGCGCAGGCCAGGTGGTGGACAGCCTGCCCGCCGACCAGAAGGCCATGCTGGACGCCTATACCGATGGGGTGAACCAGGGGCTGGCCAGCCTGACGGGCCGGCCCTTTGAGTATAGCCTGCTGCTGGCCGCGCCCCAGCCCTGGGCGGCGGAGGATACGATCCTGACCGCCTATGCCATGTATCTGGATTTGCAGGATGAGAATGCGGTGACCGACCGGGTCCGCGCCCAGACCCTGCAAAGGCTGGGGCCGGAAATGGTGGATTTCCTGTATCCGCGCGGCACATCGCTCGATTCGGCCATTGATGGCAGCGTGATGCCGGAACCGGCCTTGCCCAGTGCCGTGCCCATGCAGGGGCGCAAGGCGGCGCTGGTCGATCCCGATCCCGGCCCCACCATCGGCAGCAATGCCTGGGGCGTGGGTGGGGCGCTGACGGCGAATGGCGCTGCCCTGGTGGCCGATGACATGCATCTGGGCATTGCCGTGCCGGGCACCTGGTACCGGGCGCGGCTGCGGATCAGCAGCGGGCCGGAGACCATGGACGCGACCGGCGTCACCCTGCCGGGCACGCCGGCCCTGGTGGCGGGCAGCAATGGCAAGGTCGCCTGGGGCTATACCAATTCCTATATCGATACGGCCGACGCCATTATCCTGGAACCCGTGGCCGGGTCGCCCGGACAGTACCGCACGCCCGAGGGGCCGAAGGATCTGACCCGCACCACCGAACGCATCTGCCCCGCCTGGGGCAGTTGTCAGGATCTGGTGGTGGAGGAAAGCATCTGGGGTCCGGTCGTCGATACGCAATCGGACGGCACCAAGATCGCTGTCCGCTGGACCGCGCATGCGGCGGACGCCATCAACCTGACGGGCCTGCTGGGTCTGGAGCGGGCGGACAGTGTGGATGCCGCCATCGCCATCGCCCACGCCGCGCGCCAGCCGCAGCAGAACCTGGTCGTGGGCGATACTGCCGGTAACATCGCCTGGACCATCATCGGGTCGGTGCCGGCCCGGTTTGGCATGGATGGCAGCCTTCCCACCGGTTGGGCCGATGGCACGCGTGGCTGGAACGGCATGCTGCCGCCCGATCAGGTGCCGGTGATCCGCAATCCCGACCATCACCGCATCTGGACCGCCAATGCCCGCATCGTGGGCGGGGACGCCTATGCCAAGCTGGGGGATGGCGGGTACGATATGGGTGGACGCCAGGGGCAGATTCGCGACGGGCTGTTCGCGCGCGACCGGTTCACGCCCGCCGACATGCTGTCCATCCAGCTTGATGACCGCGCCCTGGTCCTGAGCTTCTGGCAAGAACAGCTGCTGGCGGCATTGAATGCCCGTCAGGGCGATGCCCGGCTGGCTGCCCTGACGGGGCCCGTGCGCGATTGGGGCGCGCGGGCATCGGTCGATAGTGTCGGTTACCGTCTGGCCCGCGCCTTCCGCACATCCCTGTCGCAGAAGCTCTACAGCGCCTATCTGGGGCTGGAGGGGGCACCACCCCGCAACCGGGCGGCCTCACAGCAGGAAGGCCCGCTGCGCCGCCTGCTGACCGAGAAGCCCGAGGCCCTGGTGCCGCCCGGATACAAGGATTGGGAGGCGCTGATCGATGCCGCCCTGAGTGATGTCGCCGATCAGGTGGACAAGGCGGGCGGGGTCACCGCCTTCACCTGGGGTGCGCGCAATGTGGCGGAGATAAGCCACCCCCTGACCCGCATCCTGCCGCCCGTCGGCTGGTTGACCGATCCGCCCGAACAGGGCCTGCCCGGCGACAGCATGATGCCGCGCGTGCAGGGACCGGGCTTCGGTGCCAGCCAGCGCTTTGCCGTGTCACCGGGCCGGGAAGGGGAAGGATACTTCCATATGCCGGGCAGCCAGAGCGGCCATCCGCTGTCGCCCTATTACCTGACCGGTCATCAGGACTGGGCCGAGGGGAGGCCGACCCCCTTCCTGCCCGGTGCCGCGCGCTGGACCCTGACCCTGGAACCGGCCTCGTGATGGAAAGCTCACTTTCCATGTAAAGGATGCTTGACATGCTGGAGCGCGCCCTCCATATGGAAAGCACACTTTACATATGGAGGGTTGGATGAAATCGCGACACCGCTACGCCGTCGAACTGCTGGGCGCTCTGCTGCTTTATGCAGGGGTCCTGGCCGGTAGCCGGGCCGCCGTGGATGCGGGCCTTGTCGGACAGGACTGGATGATCCCGCTGGCATTGCTGCCCTTGCCGGTCTGCGTCCTGGTGGCCTGGATCATCTTCCGGCAATTGCGGCAACTGGACGAGATGCAGCAGCGGGTGAAGTTTGAGGCCATGGCCTTCTCCTTCACCGGCACCGCCCTGGTCACCTTCTCTTACGGCTTTCTGGAAGGAGTGGGCCTGCCCAAGCAGTCCATGTTCCTGGTCTGGCCGGTGATGGCCGTCCTGTGGGTGCTGGGGGACCTGATCGCCTGCCGCCGCTATCGCTGAGCGGGGGCGATCATGAAAAGCCGCTTGAAGGAGCTGCGCGCCGAACGCGGCTGGTCCCAGGGCGATCTGGCCGACAGGCTGGCCGTGTCGCGCCAGACGGTCAACGCCCTGGAAAATGGCCGCTATGATCCCAGCCTGCCCTTGGCCTTCGCCATCGCCCGGCTGTTTGAGCAGCCGATTGAGGCGATTTTCCAGGAGGATTGAGACCAGCCCGAACAGGCAAAAGCCCCGGCGGTGATCCGCCGGGGCTTCGCTTGCATTCCAAAGGCCGGTTACTTGGTCTTGGCTTCGGTCTTCACTTCCGGCTTCGCTTCCGCCTTCGCTTCCGCCTTCACGTCGGCCTTTACCTCCGGGGCCGCCGTGGGGGCGGTGGCGACCTGGCCCTTGGCGTCGGCCTTCACCTCGTGCGTGTGCTCGACCGTGGCGGGCTTGGCCTTGTCGGTGGTGGCCGGGGCCGTGACCGCCGCCGGGATGGCCGATGCCGTCGCCGCCTGTCCGGCGGTGCCGCTGGCCGCATTCTGCGCCTGGGCAGCACCCGTCAGCAGGGCGAAGGTCAGACCGGTCATCAGCATAACGGTACGCATTCGATCCTCCAGATTTCTGTCATTGGGGTGCGTCGCCTTCTGGCTTCGTCGTTCCCCCGACAGCTTCATAAGACTGCCGCGCGGTGGCGACGGTGGGGCGCATCCGGGGCAAAGCGTCGGAATTTCAACGGCTTTTCCACGCCGGACCCGGCGCGATGCCGCCACAATCCCCGCGCTCCGCCACGATCCCGCCACCGGCTTCACCAAGCCGTCAAAATGATATTGATTCTCACCCGCATTCTTAATATTGATATTGCGAGTGGTTCGCAATTGAAGTTGGGAGTGTGGGATTGTGTCTTGCCGGAATATGACGGCCTTGCCTCTGGTTCTGTTGGCCCTGGCCGCCCCTGCCGGTGCGCAGGATGTAAAGGTGGCTGACGCTGCGGATATGCAGGTCAGTGAGATCACGGTGATCGCCACCCGTACGGCCAAGGAAACGGTGGATGCGCCGGCAACCGTCAGCGTTATCGGGGCCGAAAAGGTGAAGGACCGGCTGGTCACCGATATCAAGGACCTGATCCGGCATGAACCGGGCGTGTCCGTCCGATCCTCCCCCACCCGTTTCACCGCCGCCGGCGCCAATACTGGCCGCGACGGCAATAGCGGGTTTAATATCAGGGGTCTGGAGGGCAACCGCGTCCTGATCCAGACCGATGGCATCCGCGCCCCCGACGCCTTTGCCTTTGGCGGGCAATCGGTAGGCCGTGGTGATTATGTCGATCTGGACCTGCTGAAATCGGTCGAAATCCTGCGCGGGCCTGCCTCGGCCCTGTACGGCTCCGATGGGCTGGCCGGTGCCGTCAGCTTCGTCACCAAGGACCCGGTCGATTTCATCCAGAGCGACAAGGCCTATGGCGGAGAGGTGAAGGCCGGTTACAGCGAGGCGGATCGCGGCTGGGGCAAGGGCATGGTCCTGGCCGGCAAGGCGGGCGACTGGTCGGCCATGCTGGCCTATAACCGCCGCGACGCCAAGGAGACGGAGAATAAGGGGGCGATCAGGACCGCCAACATCACCCGCACCGCGCCCAATCCGCAGGACATTGCCGATAACTCGGCCCTGGCCAAGCTGGTCTGGCAGCCGACATCCGAACATACGCTGCGCCTGACCTATGAGCTGTTCGACCATGACATGGAGGCCGATGTCCTGACGGCCATCGCGGTGCCGCCCCTGG
>Ga0209373_10004712_pt1 | contig 11613 bp, 10 predicted proteins | sample Higcelweek5metaG_FD_187173 | JGI IMG/M metagenome (GOLD analysis project Ga0209373, IMG submission 187173) | Freshwater pond sediment microbial communities from the University of Edinburgh, under environmental carbon perturbations - High... | ecosystem: Environmental > Aquatic > Freshwater >... | reverse complement strand
TTTGCAGAGCAGTCTCTTCATCAGAAAAGCTATATTCCGTTTGAATGATGCATGCACCCAACGCAAGCCTGAGAGGCTTGGCAACATTGCCTTTACGGTTTTCAAAAAGCTTTGCATATCGTAATTCAATTTCCTTCCATGGAATTAATTCAGCTTTTTTAACCCAACGGTTGTTTGGATTCATTTTCATACCGATGGGCTGTCCGAAATCACTGAATTTAATTTGGTTATCTGCAAATTTATACATTATAATCACTCCAAAGTGCAAGCTTTTTTAGGCAAAACCGTTATTTCCTATGCACTTATTATATCATAAATTTGCGAAAATGTCACTATTTATGCCGAATTTTTATTTATTCAGTACACATTAATAAGCTAGATGATTTCATTGATGCAGATGACAGTGTGCAGTCTGCGATAGATAAGGTGCGTAAATATTTATCAGATAAAGGAATTATAAATCCTAATATTTTCCCGGCAGCTGCGTTGCCAGCATTGGATATTAGAATGTTTCAGGCTAATTCTGATATTGATCCCGTTTTAATTCGTAGAATTAAGAATAAAGTATTGGATTTGAATGAAATTGAAAAACTGCATCTTGATAATTATGCCCCACTTACCCCGAGTGTCAGAGGTGAGGTAACAGTTGAATTGGCAAAGGCTAAAGAAACTGGCGACACTTATTCCGAAGCATTAATGCATACAGGCATCATACCAATTGAATTGGCTATCCGTATGTATGTACAAAAATATGCTAAAACCGCAAAGGTTAAAAATATTGTAGATACTTTTGCGAAAAAACTTGAAAGTGCTAAGTCATTTGAAAATACAAAGCAAGAAATTGCTACGAATCAAGACAGGCAAAAAGAGATTCTAACTAATATCGATTCTATAAAGGAAAAACAAAAAAGTGGCGAGGAAGGAAAAAAATTTAAGGCAAAGGTTGATGCCATAAATTATGATAAAGAAATTTCCGATGTTGCGAATAGCATTATTAAACAAGCTCAAAAAAAAGTATCTGCACAATTATCAAATACTAATGCGAAATTGTCTCGTAAAGATGCTGAGAGTATTTGTGCAGTTTTTGCTAAATTTGCCGAGAATTTACAAGCCGAGATTCAAGTGCTACTTGAAGATGCTGTAACAAAGAATGTTCAAAAAAATGCCGAAGATTTATTGACAGAATATAAAAATAAGATAGCGGCTTTATCAAGTGAGTTATCTGTTGATGGAGTAACCGTTAATCCATTTGAGATGATGGATGGAGATATCGAAAGTATAAATAACATTGAAAAATTATTAAACTCAGTAACTCAAACTGAATCAGAAAGAGTGGTTGTTGGAAGCCACAAAGTTTACAAAGAAACTTTTGGTGTAAGAAGGTGGTTTAATAAAACTTTTGGAACAGGTTTTAACGTTAATTATGATTTGGTGAATGATTACGATTATGTAACAAAGGAATACGTTGATGGTTCGGAATTAGCAATAAAGTTTTTCGCACCTATTCAAAAGCAACTTTTTGATTACGGTGATGGTGCTGTAAAATATGCTAAAGATCAAGTTAAGTTAATAAAGTTAGCATTTAATAAAAAGTTTGATGAACTTGACGCGGTGTTAGCTCGTAAGTTAGAAGAGCTGGAAGTGTGTGCTTCTGATAAGGAAAGCGTTGAAGCTATTATTAAAAAGACGGAAGAACGTTTGGATTGGCTCCAAAAAATACAACGTAAAGCATCAGATATTCTTGAAATATAAATAAGGAGGAGAGTACAATGGCAATTACAAACGAATTTAGAAATGCGGTTGAGGCAAATGACGTGCGGCTTGTTCGCATTATGCTCAAGGACAGTTTGGTTGTTGACCCCACTTTTACGGAATTTAATCAGATGATAGGATTGACAAATGGTATGAACGGTCTTTTTGATACGCATGACGGCGAAAAGCTAAATTATGACACATCTACGTGGACTAAGGATTATATGGACGAGCAGATGGTGCAGATTGTTTATAATTTTTCTGAAGAGCGGCTTGATTTATTAAAAAACATATGCAAACAGCTTTATGGAAGACACGCGGTAAAAATTGGAACAGAGCGCCCTTCTCAACCGCAAAGAAACGGTCAAGTATCAAGAAAACAAGTCGGAACCGGTGTTGCTGTAACAGGCGTAGCGGCAACTGTTGTAGGTGCAGTTATTTCACAACCGATCATTATCGGTGCTGGTGTAGTTGCTATTGTTGTAGGTGGTGCAATGATTATTACAGATAAGTAGGTGATTATTATGGATGATTTAACAGTTTTACAGGAACATAAGGCTCCTGATATTCCTGATTATAACATGATGAATTTCAATATGGAGGAAGCATACAAACTTGTCGATGACATTGTTCTGAAAAACTATGTTACAAAATTGACTGAGCTTGATATTATTCCACTTGATGAAACCGTTTTGAATAACAATCTTGCGGAAAATGTTCGATTTTTCAAAATAAATGAAATGGTGTATGCTAAAGACGAGTATGCCACATATAAATTTGCATCTGTTTTTAATTCTGCTCAAAATATGGATTGTGCCGTGTTCATTATTGCGGACAACGATGGGCAAAAAACTGATTTTTATATGGGTATTCGTTCTTTGGATTCAAAAAGGACTACCAAGTCATTAAAAGATACTCTGAAAAATGCTTTATCGGGTCAATTTCCTGGCATAAAAACGGAGGATTTACTTGAAGATAAGGCTAAAGAAGTTCTTGCAAATATAAAGGCTAACAGCATTGCATCGGTTTCCTGTGTCGCAAATAATAAAGATGAGGAATTTACTACTAATCAAAATTTTTTGCAAGGGCTTGAAAAAATGACTATTGCAATGGGAGGACAACGATATACAGCTATAATTGTTGCCAATGGTACCTCTGGTACACAACTTAATGAAGTGCGAAAAGGATATGAAAATATCTATACACAGCTGTCTCCTTTTTCTAATATGCAACTAAGTTATGGTAGCAATCAAGCTCTAAGTCTTTCAAATGCTTTTTCGAGTGGTATGACCAAAGGTACGTCATATTCTTATAACACTTCATCTACCACAGGTTCAAGCACTTCCGAAAGCACGTCCACATCGCATTCTATTTCAAAAGAATCAATCGGAACTAAGGTTTTAAAAGGAACGGCAGCAGCCATTGGTACAGTAGGAGCAGCTTTGGCGCCGATTACAGGCGGATTAAGTCTTGCTATCGGCGGTGTAGCTTCAGGTGCTATGGGTCTTGCCGCGGGAGCAGTACAAAAAACTGAAAGTGACAGTACATCATACAGTAAATCAACATCAGAAAATATTTCTGAAACAACCGGAGAAACAGACTCTACCAACGAAAGCACCAGTGAAACAAATACTGAAACAAAGGGACTTACAAGCGGAATATCTAATAATATGCAACTCACTATGCAAAATAAAGGTATCATTAATACGCTTGAACGCATTGATCTACAATTAAAGCGCTTACAGGAATGTGAAAGTCTTGGGATGTGGGAATGTGCCGCCTATTTCTTGTCCGACAGTCAAGAATCGGCAGAAATGGCGGCATCGACATATAAGGCTTTAATGAAAGGGGAGAATTCCGGCGTTGAAGTATCAGCGGTAAATTATTGGGGTAAATCATCAGGCAAAAAAGTTAATTTACTAAAAGAATATGTGACTAATTTTATTCATCCTGTGTTTTCATACCCATTAGTGGGTGGCGAAATTCCAGTCACACCGTGTTCTCTTGTGAGTGGCAATGAACTTGCCATACATATGGGGTTGCCACGAAAATCTGTTTGTGGGTTACCAGTTATTGAACATGCTGATTTTGGTAAAGAGGTAGTTCGTTATGATAATGATACCCCAACTAAGGCAATAAATTTAGGCAAAATATTTAATATGGGTAGTGAGAGCAAAAATGCTGTTAAACTCGACCGCAACTCATTAACTATGCACACTTTCATTACAGGTTCAACTGGATCGGGAAAAAGCAATACAGTATATGAAATGCTCGATCAACTCAAAAGAGTTGATATACCGTTTTTGGTTATAGAACCAGCAAAAGGAGAATATAAAAACGTATTTGGCAGACACTCAGATGTTACCGTGCTTGGTACGAATCCTGAATATTGCGAGCTTCTTAAAATTAATCCATTTAGATTTCCAAAGAAAATTCATATTCTCGAACACGTTGACCGCCTTATAGAGATATTCAATGTGTGTTGGCCGATGTATGCAGCTATGCCAGCAATACTCAAAGATGCTGTTTTACAGGCATATCAAGTATGTGGTTGGGATTTGGTAACATCTAAAAATCCTTATTCGGATGAAATGTTTCCAACATTTGCGGATCTGCAGGATGAAATAATGAATGTCATTGAAAACTCAGCATATTCGCAGGAACTCAAAAGCAATTATATCGGGTCGCTTGCAACAAGAATAAAGTCATTAACAAATGGATTGAACGGACAAATATTTAGTGCAAATGAAACTGATAGCAAGGTATTGTTTGAACGTAATGTTATTGTTGATTTAAGTAGAGTTGGCTCGCTCGAAACAAAATCGTTAATTATGGGAATTTTGATAATAAGGCTACATGAACATAGAATATGTTTTTCTGAAGGTATGAATTTACCACTTAAACATATCACTGTTCTTGAAGAAGCTCATAACATTTTAAAACGGACATCTACCGAGCAAAATCCGGAAAGCTCAAATATGACAGGGAAATCAGTAGAACTACTCGCAAATTCTATTGCTGAAATGCGCACATACGGCGAAGGGTTTATCATTGCTGACCAGTCACCAAACGCAATTGATATATCGGCAATACGCAACACCAACACAAAAATAGTTATGCGTTTGCCTGATGAAGCAGACAGAAGGCTTGCCGGAAAGGCATCCGCACTAAAAGATGAACAGCTTGATGAAATATCTAAGCTTCCAAAAGGTGTAGCTATAATTTATCAAAATGATTGGTTAGAGCCTGTACTGTGTAAGATTAATAAATTTGATAGTGATGAGAAACCGTTTGAATATAATTATTGTGGTAATTCGATTGACCCTGACAACAATGTGATGTTTAATACGGAGTTGTTAAAGCTATTATTAAAAGGGCGTGTGTCGGACGATATTGCTGTTGATACTTATTCTATTGAAAAATTGCTTGACACGGCAAGTATATCGACTAAGAATAAACTTGGCATCCGTAAATTATTAAGAGAGTATGACCTAACAGGTGAATTAGCATTATGGCAAACAGATAGATTTGGCTTATTAGCCGGACTTATAACAGAACTTTTAGGAGCAAAAACAAAGATAGATAACGCTGTAATTACAGCTAAAAATTTTGATGGACTTAATCAGGAACTCGTAGTGATAATAAAATCAGCTACTTTTGATTTATCTGAACAAATAATAGTTGAAATATGTCATGCCTTTATGCGTCAAAATTCCGAGCACGGGCAAGACAGGCTTGAGATTTATGCTGCTTGGAAAAATTTTGTTGAAAACGGAGGTATACTAAAATGAATGGTTTTTCCCAATTCGCCGAAATGCCTTTAACTGAATGTAAATTGTCTAAGTTTGTTAAAGAATTCCCCAACAAATCATTGGACTATAAAGAACTGGATAAGCCGATAAAAAACACTCGTGTTTTAGACTCGGACGGAATTTCGTTTGGCTCTGCAAAAGATGCTGCAAATTATGCGGGAGAGGCGAAGAGAAGAGAAGACAATGCAAAGCATCAGGCCAACTTAGCTCGTATTGATATTAATAATGGAAATTTAGGAACTGCTGAATTAGAATTGAAATGGGCGGCAGAAGAAGAACGGAAAGCTAAAGATGCCGAAGTAAAAGCCAAAGAAGAATTGAAAAAGATTGAGGTGGAATAAAATGAATGATTTTTTTCAATTTGCAGAAACAGGCGCAACTGAAAGTAAATTATATAAACTTGCTAAAGAAATGCCAAATAAATCGTTGGACAATAAAGAGCTGGATAAGCCTATAATAAAAGCTAATAAGTCAGATGTTGAAGATAATAAAAGAGGTGGTGCTTATAAAGACTTACCTAATATTGAAGGAAAACAAAAACACCATATGCCAGCCGACTCAACATCTGAATTACCATATGGTGACGGTCCTTCTGTTTTAATAGATGAAGAAGACCATAAAAAAACAGCATCACACGGTAATTCTAAAGAAGCGCAGGAATATCGTGCAAAACAAAAAGAATTAATTGAACAAGGTAAGTTTGATGAAGCTTTACAAATGGACATAGATGATTTAAAAGATAAGTTTGGTGATAAATACGACGATGGCATATCTCAGCTCAAAGAATACTATGAACAATTAAAAGAGGAGGGCAAGGTGAAATGAATATTTATATTTTAGAGCCATTAAAGAGTGTAGGAAATATTATATTTTCTGAGGATAGAAACATCGTTAGGTCTGTCTTAGGCAAATATACCGAATTTAAGAAAACTAAATTTAGCAAGAATACAACTGATGATTTTGGATTTTGTCAAGTTTTCTATGACTGTGAAAATCGCTGTGAAGCAGTCGAATTTACAAAAAAATATGTTAAAGTTACTTACGGTGATATTGTTTTGACAGACCTTGGTTTTTCAGAAGCAAAAACACGACTGTACTCGCTTGATGAAACTATTGAAATAAATGATAATAGTGTCACCTCTAATAAACTTGGGATTAGTATTTATGCTCCGAATAATGAAGTTGAGAGTTTATTGTTTTTTAGAAACGGATATTTTGATTAAGGTTTGGTATCGTTTCAAAGATTAAAACAATTTCTTGCTCCGGCTATCGGTGAGGTTACAAAAGGTTATATTTGAGTCGGCTCGGAACAATAGCGACGCCAAGACGGCGGAAGGAATCGTCTATGGAAACGGCGGGTCTGCGAAAAACGAGGATAATGCCGAATGGGTGAAGTCCACCATGCGCAGATTGAAAGATACATTTGATAATAAAAAAATCAAATGTATCCGTATGGGATGCCAGTGTGGCTATGGAATGGATGAAAAGCTGGCGCTTATCAAAGAATTGATGTCCACAGCCTCAAATTTGAGGAATTCGCAAATTCGGAGAAAGCAAGAATGGCTGGTCTGTTTTGTGAAGATGGCATGCTTATCTGCAATTTACATTCTTCTTCTTATCTGCAATTTACATTCTGCCCGTGTCCTATGCTTGCCGAGGTGGATCGGCTTTATACAAATACATGGTGTCAGTGTACTACCGGATACAGTAAAGTGCTTTTCGAAAAAGCATTTGGCTGCGAAGTAGATGTGGAGCTATTGAAGAGCATTAAACTGGGTGATGATATTTGTCTTATGACAGTACCTGGCGGAAAAATTATCGAAATATAACGAAGTTGCTGCAGGGTTATTGAAATTATTCTGGCGAAAGCGAGGGACAAGCGTGGAACGTGATTTTAGATATTTAAGAGAACAACATGGCGATGCGGGAGCAAGAGAGATTTTCGAGAAAATCTGCAACCAGCTTTTGTGTGCGCTCAACGAGAGTAATGCGCATGGAATCCGTTCTTCGCAAGGCGACTCCGGAATAGATATATTAGTTGGGGACTTCACTTCTCCAATTGAGAATTACCAATGCAAATATTTCATTGACGGAATTGGAGATTCTCAAAAGCAACAGATTCGCCAATCATTTGATACTGCCATAAACGCCGATGCGTATAAGATGAAAAAATGGATACTCTGCGTGCCTTGTACGATGAGTGTGAAGGAATTCTCATGGTGGAGCGAATGGAAAAACAATACTCAAAAACTCCATAGCTCAATTGAAATTGATTTGTGGGATGGCGGGTTTCTTATAACAAAGCTGAAAAAGACGAATCTATACGATTCGCTTTTTGATAACAATGTGAAAGCGCAGTTGGATGAAATACTTGCTTATCTCAACGCCGAGAAGAAGCACGTGGAAGATGAAATTATTGTATTGATGAAGGAAATTGACTCCTCGCAATTTGACGGAATGACATTCGTCAAAAAATTGGAGTGTGCAAATATTGGTTGCATTGATGGTTGCAAGCGAGATTTTTTCAATGCGGAACTGTATGAACAGACCTTAAAAAGCAAAGACAATGATAGTGACCTAAAATTGCTGAATAATCTCAAAATAGATATTCATTCTATTTGGGAAACGCAATATCGCCGATACCAGCACGACACCGACGGTAACGACTTGCTTACAAGGGTATATGAGCGCATTGAAGATAATAATAATTTGGGTACGTTGTTGCCGCAGGTTAGCTTACTTGCCAAGAAAGGTATCTTGCACCAATGGGCAGAAGAATGCAGCATTGGGTGGCTAATGGATTATAAACAGAAACTCGAAGATTATCTTGCGAGGCGGAGGGAGCAAAATGGCGAAGAAACTATTGTTTGACGATTACATAAACGACTCTATCCGAATCTTGCTAATTGCGGAGGCGGTAAATAACGCAAAAAAAGCATTCAAGCTTACCGAGTATAGGGTGCGATTATATGATTATTATTTGCGTTTCCCTCACACGATGTTTAATGGAGTTGCAACGGGTGAGGAACTGCGGGCGAACATTGATGAATACTATGCTTTTTTTCATTGGAAACCTGATATCGTCAAGTACAGACAGAGTATCAACTTATTAGTGGCTAAAGGTTTATTAATAAAAAGCCTAAAGGATAATGATGTGCTATACGAGATCAGCGATAAAGGTATTGAGGCTATTGGGAAATTAGAGAGTGCATACAAGCAGCGTTTAGTAAGCTTGGCGGCATTAATGATTAAGGCGGTATCAACGCTGAGCGATACGAAAATTGAGGAAGAAATAAGCCGGAAAGCCAATATACTGGCGCGTGAAAGTGAGGCAGTACAATGAAAAAGCGAATGAAGCTCATTAGGCTCACTCTTTTGGGGAAGAACAAGAACTATGCCGTTTCCTTTCGGAATGGGCTAAACTACATATCCGGTCATACTCTAACAGGGAAAACCTCTGTGCTTGAAATGATCGACTATGCTCTGGGTTCCAAAGTACATAAGGCCTACATTGAGATTGGAAACAATTGTACTAATGTGGAGTTGGAACTGTATATCGGTGATGAGCAGTTTCGGTTACACAGGAAGTTGTCGGCTTTTAGCGACCCTGTTATTGTTGAGGAATGGAGCGATGACAAACAGAAGTATGTCTTTTATAACCGTTGCGAAGTAGATTCTCCAAGCAATCCGAAATCGTTGTCGAGTTTCTTGCTGGAGAAACTCGGCATTGTAAACTTTACAATTAGCGGACAGAGTTTCAGCTTTCGCGATCTGTTCAAATACTCTTATTTGAAACAGACACAGATTGACAATGAAGATATTATGCACGAGAAGGACTGGAGTAGCAATTTCAAGAGAAAGGCGACATTTGAAATAATATTTCGTCTGTTTGATAAGACGTTGGACGGATATAAGAAGAATCTTAAAGAAAAGGAAAAAGAGCAGAACGAGTTGTCTATACGTTTAGATGGGATCAAAGAGTTTCTGCTATCGGCAGATTTGCCTGACATAGCCGAATTATACCACCGTAGTAACGTATTACTTGGCGAAATCAATGTGTTGAAAACGCAGTTATCCGAATACAAGCAGGATAAAGGTGCAAATACCCCTGCAACAAATATGCTACGGGCAAGAATTACCGAACTAAAATCCAAACTCGCAACATCATCCGAAAACAAAGCAGATCAGCAGGACTACTTGAATCGCCTTCGTTTACTGTTAAATCAGTATATGAGTGAGATTGAAAAAAAGGAAATGGCGATAGAGGGTTATTTCGCGTTTAATCAGTATGAGTTTGAATTTTGCCCTAACTGCCTGAAACCTTTACATCAGTATAATGTTGAGAATATATGTTGCCTGTGCGGCAGCGAAAAAAGTGAGGACAAGAGCGAGCTTCTGATACTAAAGAGAGAAATCACTACAACAAAACGAAAGGCAAAAGAATTAGAAAAATTCATTGATACTGAGGACAAAAAATATGATGATATGCTCAGTGCGGAGCGCAGACTGCAACGGGAACTTTCTGAAGCAGAGGCGGAGCTGCAACATCTTTGCGCTGATTACGTGAATCCATATATGGAACAAATTGAACTTCTGAACTACGAGATTGGTAACAGAAGCCGCTTGGTCTCTGAATTAGAACAGAATCAAAAGATGTTTGACGAGGTAGATAGAGTTGCTCAACTGCTAAAAGACAAAGAAAAGGCAATTGAGAACATCAAGGAGAATATCAAGACCCTGTCCGAAAAAACGCCTGACGAACAGGAAATTTTACGAGGACTTTCAACACGCTTTACAGAAATATTAAAAGCGTTTACTTTCCCCAAATTAAGTGCTTCGTACATAGACGACAAGCAATACTTGCCGTATGTTCGCGGGCGGAAATACAATGACATCGGTAGCGGTGCAGGGGTTACTCTGATTACGATGGCGTACTATATAGCAATCCTTGTCGAGGGATTGTCAGATGAATATTGCCACATAAATCTGCTTATGATTGATTCTCCGCGCAAAAATCTGGGAGCGATGGCAGCACAGAATGAAGAAGCAGAATTCAAGGATGAAAAGATATTCAATGCTATCATTCAATTCTTTGTCGATATTGATAAGCAGTTTCATAATGGCTTACAACTTATAGTGGTCAGTAATGGTTATCCCGATTTTCTGCCTCAAGAGTGTGTTGTCGCAGAATTTGATACCGAGCGGGATGACTTGCCGAATGGACTAATAGACGACGCTGTGTAAAAGCGTTAAAGTAGTGACGTTTTAGTGCTATCTGTCGCACTCGTTCTTGTGTCACCCCGATAAATTAGCCAAGGCTTATCGGTTTCGAGGCGCACTGCGGTTACCTATTTACAAACATTAGAAAAGGAAGGTTTTCTGGTATCGGAAAAGATAGGCAAGGAACGTATTTATCAAAACAAAAGATTATATGATCCGGTAAAGTATAATAAAAATAGTTGAAATAGCAGTTTTTGCAGATAAATTGGGAGTTGAAAGAAGTAAAACGTGAAAAGGTTGTGCATCGTGAAATTGTCCCAGCAAAAATATAATTGTATTAAAATCTGGTATCATAGACATAACCGTATACAACGCTTAATACACAGAAAAAAGCCTTATAATAATCAGGCTTTTTTCTATTATACAGAGATTTTTTTCGGATCAAAATGATACTTTAATTAATGTGTACTGAATAAATAAAAATTCGGCATAAATAGTGACATTTTCGCAAATTTATGATATAATAAGTGCATAGGAAATAACGGTTTTGCCTAAAAAAGCTTGCACTTTGGAGTGATTATAATGTATAAATTTGCAGATAACCAAATTAAATTCAGTGATTTCGGACAGCCCATCGGTATGAAAATGAATCCAAACAACCGTTGGGTTAAAAAAGCTGAATTAATTCCATGGAAGGAAATTGAATTACGATATGCAAAGCTTTTTGAAAACCGTAAAGGCAATGTTGCCAAGCCTCTCAGGCTTGCGTTGGGTGCATGCATCATTCAAACGGAATATAGCTTTTCTGATGAAGAGACTGCTCTGCAAA
>Ga0209373_10004711_pt1 | contig 11613 bp, 11 predicted proteins | sample Higcelweek5metaG_FD_187173 | JGI IMG/M metagenome (GOLD analysis project Ga0209373, IMG submission 187173) | Freshwater pond sediment microbial communities from the University of Edinburgh, under environmental carbon perturbations - High... | ecosystem: Environmental > Aquatic > Freshwater >... | reverse complement strand
TAGAACAGAAAGATTATACCGATTTCCACATTCAGGAAGTGTTGAACCTGAAACTGGTGGATGTTGAAAAGATAAAAGCAGCCAACTTTAAAGTAGCTGTCGATGCCGTGAATTCGGTTGGTGGTGTAGTTGTCCCAAAACTGTTGAAAGCACTTGGCGTTCGTCAAATTGTTGAAATTAACTGCGAACCAACGGGCCATTTTGCCCACACACCCGAGCCTATTTCCGAAAATTTGGTCGATGTGGCCAAAGTGGTGAAAGCCGAACAGGTTGATGTGTGCTTTGTGGTCGATCCCGATGTTGACCGCTTGGTGATTCTGAACGAAGACGGAACCATGTTCAACGAAGAATACACTTTGGTGGCCGTGTCGGACTTTGTACTTTCGAAAACACCGGGCAACACCGTTTCTAACCTCTCATCGACCCGTGCTTTGCGCGATGTGACCGAGAAATACGGCCAAACATATACTGCCGCAGCCGTTGGCGAGGTAAATGTGGTGACCAAAATGAAAGAAACCAACGCCGTTATTGGTGGCGAAGGCAACGGGGGCGTTATTTATCCAGAAAGCCACTATGGCCGCGATTCGCTGGTGGGTATTGCGCTGTTCCTTACCCTAATGGCAGAGAAAAAAATGAAATGTTCCGAGCTAAGGGCTACTTATCCCAACTACTTCATTTCGAAAAACAAGATTGAACTCACACCCGAAATCGATGTGGACGCTATTCTGGTAAAGATGAAAGCCAAATATGCACACGAACAGGTGAACGACATCGATGGGGTGAAGATCGACTTTGCCAAAAGCTGGGTACACCTGCGCAAATCGAACACCGAACCCATCATCCGCATCTATTCCGAAGCCGCCACCATGGCCGAAGCCGATGCGTTGGCGCAACAAATTATTGGAGATATAAAAGAGGTCATTGGGGATTAGTCATTGGAAAAATCAAACTCCTTTAAATAATCGTTTGGATTATTGCCATTTAAAAAATGAGGTATTCGTTATGGTTCCAGATAATTCTGAAAATATATATGCTAAAATTTCCCGCTTATTAACTGATGCTAGAAAATCGGTTGTTAAGAATATTAATTACACCATGGTCGTTACCTATTATGAAATAGGCAAAATGATTGTTGAAGAAGAACAAATGGGAGAGGAAAGAGCGGAGTATGGCAAACAAATCATCAAAGAATTATCAAAGAAACTAATCCGCGAATTTGGAAAAGGTTTTTCTCAAAGAAACCTTGAACAAATGAGACAATTCTACATAGTTTATTCAAAAGCGCAGACAGCTTCTGCGCAATTGGTCTTAAGCTGGTCTCATTATTTGTTTTTAACACGAATTGAAAACAAAGAAGAACGTAAATTTTATGAAATAGAGTGTTTTGAAAATAATTGGAGTCTTCGCGAGTTACAACGTCAATTTAATTCAGCACTTTATGAACGTTTGGTTTTAAGTAGGGACAAAAAGAAAATCCAAGAATTATCAGAAAAAGGATTAGTAATTGAGAACCCTAAAGACTCACTCAAAGATCCTTATATCTTAGAATTTATTGGTTTACCCGAATCTGTTTCCTATTCTGAAAATGAATTAGAACAGAGACTTATCGATAAACTAGAACATTTTTTACTTGAATTGGGGAAAGGATATACCTTCGTTGGCCGACAAGTTCGCTTTAGTTTCGATGAAAAACATTTTAGAGTTGATTTGGTGTTTTACAATAGGCTTCTGCAGTGTTTTGTACTCATCGATCTTAAGATTGGAGAAATTACTCACCAAGATTTAGGTCAAATGCAAATGTATGTGAACTACTATGATCGATTTGTAAAATTGGAAATAGAACAGAAAACAATTGGAATCATACTCTGTAAGAAGAAGAATGAAACATTAGTCGAAATCACATTACCAAAAGACAACGAACAGATTTTTGCCAGCAAGTATCAAACAGTATTGCCAAGTAAAGATGCGCTAAGACAATTAATCGAAAATAAATCGGGCGAAGGTGTTTAGTTCTTATTTAAACCTATGAATAAAAAAATGACTATCGAAGAAATCAATAAAATATGCAGTAACTCGCTCATCTCTCATTTAGGGATAGAGTTTACCGGCTACACCGGAACTACCGTTGAAGCCCGCATGCCCGTTCATGCACCTACCCACCAACCTATGGGTTACCTACACGGTGGTGCCTCGTTGGCTCTGGCCGAAACGGTTGGTAGCGCCGGCTCGTTGTTTCTGGTCGATCCTAAAAAATTCAGCGTTTTTGGAATGCAAGTAACTGGCAATCACATTTCTTCCATTCGCGAAGGTTGGGTTATTGCCCGGGCAACCATTCTCCATCAAGGGCGTTCGTCGCACGTGTGGGACGTTGAAATTCGCGACGAAGAGGGTAAACTTATTTCGGTGGCACGTGTTACTAATGCCATTGTGGAAATTAAAGAGAAATAACACGGATGTATTTTATTCAGGCACTTCAATATTGTATCGATAACCGGTTGATATTTGCAGCTTATCGGCTCCCACACACCGATGCTGTTCGGTTAATTGTGCAGAAGAGCCCTGTGTCCAATCGTGTTTCAATCCACTCAAAATTATTCGATTCAAAGGGATTTCTGATCTCTCCGTTTATCGAAAATGACCTGAATTTCAGTTACCTTATCAACCCCGATTTGAACTATATCAGCACCGACTATGTCGATTTTGATGAATTGATGGCCATCCCTCAAATCGTTCCATCCGAAGAGATCTTTGGAAACGGGGTTATTGGGAAAAAAGAGTTCATTACTCAGGTAGAAGCTATCATACAGGCCATTTCAGAAAATACATTCGAAAAAGCAGTCATTTCACGTATAAAAGTGTTGGAGCGTAACTACCGTTCGAAACTCACCGAAATTTTCCAGTTGCTCTGTTCATCGTACACCAATGCGTTTGTTTACATCGCTAATGTGGGTGAGCAGCTTTGGATTGGTGCCACGCCCGAACCGTTGCTCTGTTCACATAAAAATGAGTTGGAATCGGTGGCACTGGCAGGAACCCGCGAGTACAATGCCGAGAACCTAAACCTTCACAACTGGAGTCAAAAAGAGCGCGTTGAACAGGAGTTGGTAACCAAATTTATTGAACGATCGCTCGAAAAACTCAACATTGGCTACCTCCAGAAGAATGGACCATACACCAAAAAAGCTGGAAATTTGATCCACCTGCGAACCGATTTCACACTAAGTTTTCAAGAGGTGAACGGACAGTTGGGTGAGCTGGTAAAAGAGTTGCACCCCACATCGGCCGTTTGTGGATTGCCAAAAACCGAAGCCATGCAGTTCTTGCTTCAGCTCGAAAAACACAACCGTGGATTTTATTCAGGCTTTTTAGGCCCTTTAAATCTTGATGAACGGCTACTCCTTTTCGTTAACTTGCGCTGCATGCAGGTGATGAAAGACCGGCTGATTTTGTATGTGGGCGCGGGAATAACCGCCGAGTCGGATGCCGAGGAGGAGTGGAACGAAACCGAAATCAAAGCCGACACGCTGCTTTCGGTAATTCATAAAGTGTAAAATATCAAATTCCTTATTAATTCCCCTCCTTGGGAAAGGGTTAGGGGAGGCTCTATTCTACAAACAAGTCATCCATGCTTACTTCTGAATGAATTTCTTCCAAGTAGTAATTGTTTCTCATGGCCGGATATGTGGTAATGAGCGTTGTAACAACCGATTTTTTAGTCTTTGTAACATGCGAAAAAACGGATCGCTTTTGCCGCAACGCAGCATTGTAGTTTTTGTCGATAATGAATTCCTTGTTCGAAAATTTAGCTTCGCATAAGTTGATCATCCCGTCTTTCCGGTCAATGAGCATATCAATTTGTACTCCGGGCAATTCATCGTTGCCCTTGTGCCTCCACGATGAAATTTCGGTGAATGTGCCACTTATCCCCAACTTATTCAATATTTGATTGCTATGTTGCAGGCAAATGTTTTCAAAAGCGTATCCACTCCATGCAACAAAACGCGCCTGATTGGCAATCTGTTGCCATGTATTTGATCTGTTTTTAACATTGTCCTTTATAAAATTGAGATAGAAAAGCGAATACATATCAATCAGCCGATAAAGCGTTTCCTTTTTCTTCTTCTCAAATGGTCGGTGTTTGGTAATAAAGCCGCTTTCGTACAAATCTTCAACGGTACGGGTAAAGGTTCCCCCCTCGGGAAGACCCGACTTTTTCAACAATTCATCCCGCACCAGTCCATAAGGATGACCAGCTAAAGCCTCAATCACAGCCACATGATTCTCGGCATTCTTAAAAAGTGAATAATAAAGCTGGTGGTATTCGGTAGCCAGCAAACCGGTCGATTCGAAACAAATTTCGTCGATGAGTTGCTCGGCACTTTTCCCTTGGCTTAGTTCGTTCCAATAAAACGGAACCCCACCCATCACCATGTAAAGCTGAATAATCTGATATCGGGTCAATTTCAACTTCTTACTTTTGCAATACTGTTCGGTTTCAAACAATGTAAAAGGCTCTAGTTTAATTCGTTTGGTTATCCGGTTGTACAATCCGCCCTTTGCTTTGAACAATTTCTGTTGCATCCACGAAGCGGCCGAGCCACAAACAACCAGCAACACATGGTTCATGGTTGAAGCATGCTGGTTCCAAAAATATTCAAGTGCACTTACAAAACCCGATTTTGGCGTGTCAAGCCAAGGCAATTCGTCAATAAACACCACAACTTTTGTTGGGCCGTCTTTCAATGCGTACAAATAATCGGCTAAATAATGAAAAGCTGTACTCCAATCCCGTGGCACTATAGTTTCTTTTTTCCCTTCGGTCTTTCTCACATATTCATAAAAAAAATTGGCAAGTTGAACAGAAACTGCTTCTTCGTACGAACCTGAAAAAGAAAATTTTATGTGTGATTTCAAATGTTCGCGTACCATAAATGTTTTCCCTACACGCCTTCGTCCATAAACAGCCATAAATTCTGCCTTTTCCGATGCCAATAGTTTATCAACAATTCTTAGTTCTTTTCCGCGTCCTATAATCTTACTATCCATGATTCATATTGATTTACAGCATTCAAAGATACAACAATATACTTATGCCTGGAGAAATCTCAAGTTGAGATGCACTTTTCTCCACTTATAATTGGTTTTTAAGGAGAATTCAATAGATAAAAGACAATATTTCTCCTCTCCAAAATTTAATTGCATGGAGAAATCTGACGAATAAACCCACATTTCTCCAAGCAAGTGTTTTCAAAAACAAAATCAACCCCAAAATGGTTTATTGCCAAGATTGCCAATCGAGGACATTTTGTTACTTTGCATCCTTATGATTCATCACCTTCAACATATTACCGATTTAGTGGAGATTTGCCGACTTAAGGGCATTGAACACGTGGTGATTTCGCCCGGATCGCGCAATGCGCCACTCACAAGGCTTTTCACTTCAAACGCAGCATTCACCTGTCACAGCATTGTAGACGAACGCGCAGCAGCATTTTATGCGCTGGGAATTTCGCTGGGAACCGGAAAGCCGGTGGCCATGATTTGTACATCGGGAACAGCTGTACTAAACTATGCCCCGGCCATTGCTGAAGCTTTTTATCAACGGGTTCCGTTAATTGCAATAACGGCTGATCGTCCGGCACATCTAATCGATCAGCAGGACAACCAAACCATTCACCAAACCGATGTTTATCACAACTACATCAAAGGATGCATTCAACTTGAGTGGCCAATTCTTTCAGAAGAGATCCTGAAACAACAACATACTGAAATTGCTGAAATTCTAGACTTTGCCTGTTCCGGAATTAAAGGTCCGGTGCAAATCAATGTTCCCATTTCGGAACCACTTTACGAAGCTTTGCCCCTACCCTCGCCCTTTCTGTCAATTTCAGAAAATGAAAGAATTGGTTCTACGGAAGTTGATCCTTCCTATCTTGAAATTTGGAACAATTCGAAACGTCGCATCATTCTCTGCGGCCAAAACCAACCTAACCATGAGTTGCAGCAACTAATCAGCAAATTGGCCGATAATGGTCAAGCAGTAATTTTTGCTGAACCTATATCGAATCTCAAAGGCGAAACCATCATTTCGGCAATCGACCGGGTGATGATGCTTGTGGAGCAATCAGCTTTAGAAGAATTTCAGCCCGATTTGCTGATTTCGTTTGGCGGACCTGTGGTATCGAAGCGGCTGAAACAGTGGCTTCAGAAGCAAACAGATTTGGTTCATTGGCGAATTGCTGAAGAAGAAGATGAGATTGACACCTATCAAAACAGAAAAGCTTTGTTGACAGGAAATACAGCTGTAATTCTGAAACAGCTATCCGCTTCGGGGAATTCAGCTGAACCAACCTTTCTGAATAACTGGAATACTACAAATGCCGAAAGTTTTCAAAACGATCGGCAGTTTTTCAAAACTGCTCCTTTCTCTGATTCTTCGGTTTTTCAATTTATAATGTATCACTTACCCCAACAAGTAACCCTCCATTTGGGCAATAGTTCACCCGTGCGTTATGCGCAACTGTACAATTGTAAGAATTCTAAAGCCATATACTCCAACCGTGGTGTTTCGGGTATCGACGGCAGTTTGTCTACAGCTAGCGGAATTGCAACAGCGGTGGATGGGTTACATTTGATATTAATGGGCGACCTGAGTTTTGTTTACGACTCCAACGCCCTGTGGAACCGCAACTTGTCGAAAAACCTTCGCATTGTAGTGATCAACAACGACGGCGGTGGAATTTTCCGTTTGTTGCCTGGTCCATCGGAACAGGAATGTTTCGAAGATTTCATGGAAGCCAAACATCCTGTTGAAATAGAAAAATTAGCTCAAGCGTTTGGCATAAACTATTTTAAGGTTGAAAATCAGCAAGAACTGGAGCATAAATTCCATCAGTTTATATTGAATGAAGGGCCAACTCTATTGGAAATCAAAACTTCGAATATTGAAAATCCGGTTCAATTTAAGGCACACATTCAACGTATAAAATCGCAGGGACATGAATCTTAAAATTCAAGCTAAGTTGTTAACTTTGTCATAGTCATTTTAAATGAATATCAGTTCTATGCCAAAACTCTACGAATATTTTGGGCTAATTATACTTTTTTATTCAAATGAGCATGAGCCTATTCATGTCCATTGTAAATCTCAAAATCAAGAGAGTAAGGCCGAAATTATTTTCGAAAATGGGAAATTTGTCGAAGTCCGTATTTTGGAAGTAGCTGGAAAAGAACCGTTAGATACCAACGAGTTGAGGGAATTTAAAAAATTGGTTGAAGTTTATCGAGATGATATTGTAAGAAAATGGATCGATTTCTTTGTTTATAATAAAGAAGTTGTTTTTGAACGAATTACTAAAAAGATTTGATTATGGTAATTTCAATACAAAAAGCCGAATATAAAGACTCATTCAAAATTGCAATGCTGTTTTCCGATGGGATTGAAAGAACAGTTGATTTTGAATCTTTTTTGAAGGAAGCCAAAAATCCAATGACAAAGAAATACCTCAATAAAGAGCTATTTAAATCTTTCAAAGTTGAAAATGGCGATCTTGTTTGGAACGATTATGAAATGTGCTTCCCTATTTGGGACTTATACGAAGGAAAAATCTAAAAAAAATCAAAGGGCGTTAAAACAACGTCCTTTATTAATTCAATTTGAGAATAATGACAACACGAAACTGGGAAACCATTAAAGAATACGAAGACATCTTCTTCGACTATTTCGACGGGATTGGAAAAATCACCATCAACCGCGAACATGTACGCAATGCGTTCAGGCCAACAACAGTTAACAACATTAGCGATGCTTTGCACATTTGCCGCGAAGACAACAACATTAACGTAATTGTGCTTACCGGTGCGGGCGACAAAGCTTTCTGTTCGGGTGGCGACCAAACCGTTAAAGGCGTTGGGGGCTACATTGATGAAAACGGCATTCCGCGCCTCAACATCCTCGAAGTGCAAAAGCAAATTCGCAGTATGCCAAAACCTGTTATTGCTATGGTTAACGGATACGCAATTGGTGGCGGCCATGTGTTACACGTGGTTTGCGACATCAGCATTGCCAGCGAAAACGCTATTTTCGGACAAACTGGCCCCAAAGTAGGCAGCTTCGACGCAGGTTTGGGCTCATCGTACTTAGCTAGCGTGGTGGGACAGAAAAAAGCCCGCGAAATTTGGTTTATGTGCCGCCAATACTCGGCTGCCGAAGCGTTGGAGATGGGATTAGTCAACAAAGTAGTTCCGCTCGACCAACTGGAAGATGAAGTGGTGGCCTGGGCGCAAAAAATGCAGGAACACAGTCCGCTAGCATTGCGAATGTTAAAACTGGGAATGAATGCCGACCTAGACGGACAAATTGGTATTCAGGAGTTTGCTGGCAATGCAACGCTTCTTTATTATTTAACCGAAGAGGCGCAGGAAGGCAAACACGCGTTTCTCGAAAAACGCAAACCCGACTTCAAAAAGTATCCTAAATTCCCTTAATTACAGCATGTTGATCGACTAACAAGAATGTAAGTTACATTCTTGTTAGTTTTTATCGATCTTCTAATTCTATATTCTACTTTTATGTTCTAAATCTGATGTGGTTTGAAAACAACTAAATTCAAAATCTGGCTCAAGGCATTTCGCCTTCGCACTCTTCCGTTGGCACTGGCCAATGCTGTTATGGGAAGTCTTTTGGCCTTGTCAGAAGATGGTTTCCGATGGGAAGTGTTTGTTTTCACAGTACTTACCATTACTTTTCTGCAAATACTTTCAAACCTGGCCAACGACTATGGCGATGCGGTTTCGGGCAAAGACAACGAAAAAAGAGTTGGCCCTCTACGGGTAACGATTTCAGGCTTGGTTTCCAAAGAAGAAATGAAACGCATGATTTTCGTTTTTGTTGGCCTGTCGGTTGTGAGCGGAACTCTGCTCATCGTTTTGGGATTAAACAATTTAAGCTGGAAACAACTACTTATTTTCTTCGGATTAGGTTTAGCAGCCATTGTTGCAGCCATAAAATATACGGTTGGCAAAAGTCCTTACGGTTATAGAGGCTTGGGCGATATTTTCGTATTTCTTTTCTTCGGATTGGTGGGCGTTATTGGCACTTACTATTTGCATACCCATTGGTTCGACAGGCTAGTTATTATTCCTGCCGCCATTATCGGATTGCTCAGCACAGGAGTATTGAATATCAATAATCTAAGAGATATTCAAACCGATAAAGAAACCGGTAAAAATACGTTGGCCGTTCAATACGGATCTCAATTTGCCCGCAACTATCATTTACTGTTGATCGGAGCAGCCCTTTTATTGAGCATTGTTTACACCATCATCTACTATAATTCACCTTGGCAATGGCTCTTTCTGATCACTGTTCCTCTGTTTATCCGAAATGTATGGAAAGTTTATCATTACAAAGAGTCATATGAATTAAATGCTGAGTTGAAAAATTTGGCATTGGCAACGTTCTTTTTTGCAATTACTTTTGGAGTAGGTCTTTGTCTATGCAATTAAAAGCCACATACCGAAAGCATACGCTACAGTTCCTTCTCCCAGCAGGGACTTCGCGTGGAGTTTACACCACAAAGGACAGTTGGTTCCTTTTCCTTTTCGATGGAGAAGAATTCGGCATTGGAGAATGTTCCATTTTGAAAGATTTGAGCATTGATGACAGCCCTTATTTTCAAGAAAAGCTGGCAGAAATTTGTGATCAGATTAACGATGGGACGTTTAATTTAAACCAGACTTTAGGAAACTTTCCGGCCATTCAGTTTGGCTTGGAAACCGCCCTGCTCGATTTACTTAACGGTGGCAACCGAACTCCTTTTCCTTCTGATTTTACCTGTGGGAGAAAAGGCATAGTTTCCAACGGATTGATTTGGATGGGCGACAAAACCTACATGCGCCAACAGATTGCCGAAAAGCTCGACAAAGGTTTTTCGTGCATCAAACTAAAAATTGGAGCACTGGAATGGCCAACTGAACGGGAACTCATTGCCGATATGCGCCATCAGTTTTCAGCTTCGGAACTCACTATTCGGGTTGATGCAAATGGTGCTTTTTCACCTTTGCAAGCACAAAAAGTTCTTTCTGAATTAGAAAAGTTACATGTTCATTCTATTGAACAGCCCATTAAAGCTGGACAGTGGAACGAAATGGCCAAACTTTGTGCCGAAACGCCAATTCCCATTGCGCTAGACGAAGAACTAATCGGCATTTCTTCGAAAGAAAAGAAAAACGAACTGTTGCAAACCATCAAACCACAATACCTTATTCTGAAACCCGGATTATTGGGTGGTTTCCAAGCATCTGACGAATGGGTTTCATTGGCCGAAGAAATGAAAATTGGCTGGTGGGCCACATCGGCTTTGGAAGCCAACATTGGGCTGAATGCCATTGCACAATGGGTATTCACCAAAAATGTTTCGATTCCACAAGGACTTGGTACAGGAAGTTTGTTTTCGAATAACATCGATTCGCCTTTAACGTTGAAAGGGGAAAAGCTGTTTTACGATGTTTCAAAAGGTTGGGATCTTGATAAAATTGCAAAATGAAACTGCAGAATTTCACCATTGATAATCAGTTAATTTCAATTTCGGGAATAGAAGAATTGCTGAATTTAGGATTGCTTCCTGAATGGAAAAGCAAGGTGTTTCTTTTCATTATTAATTGGGTCAATGATGATGATTTTATTCTTCAAAAAACATCAGGAAGTACCGGTGAACCCAAAGAGATTCAATTGAAGAAAAGTGCCATGGTTGCTTCGGCACAAAAGACCATCGATTTTTTTAACCTTCAACCTGGAAACACAGCGTGGCTCTGCTTACCCATCGAATACATCGCTGGAAAAATGATGGTGGTACGCGCTTTGGTTGGAAACCTGAACCTAATTGTTTCTGAACCTACAGGCACACCCGAAATACCCGATCGGCATATTGATTTTGCTGCCATGGTTCCGCTTCAAATTCAAAACTTGATTGAACGCAAAGCAAATTTTTCGACCCTCAAAAAATTGATACTTGGTGGTGCAGCTGTTGATTTTGTATTAGAACAGAAAATACAGAATATTTCAACCGAGGTATTTGCCACCTACGGCATGACCGAAACCTGCTCCCATATTGCGTTGCAACGCATCAATGGGGAAAAGCCCGATTTGTTATTCAACCTTCTTCCAGGAATTTCGATATCGAAGAATGATCAAGGGTGTTTACTCATCGATGCTCCCGAATTGACAGATTTTCCGCTTCAAACTACCGATTTAGTGGAAATTATTTCGCCTACTGAGTTTCGTTGGCTGGGGCGTGCCGACAACGTAATTAACACAGGAGGGATCAAAGTTGCGCCCGAACAACTGGAAAAACAAATTTCACAAATCATTGGGTCAGATTGCTTGATTATTCCGCAGCAAGATGAACGGTTAGGACAGAAATTGGTTTTGATTCTTGAGAAATCTTCAAATAGAACTTCGGAAGTAATTAACCAGCTCAAAAAGGTTCTTGAAAAACACCTCTGCCCTAAATCGGTATGTTTTATAGACAGCTTTCCCAGAAAAGATTCAATGAAAATTGACCGTTCATTGGTAATTACCTATCTTAGAAAAATTAACGAGTAAGATTGTGC
>Ga0209373_10004710_pt1 | contig 11613 bp, 6 predicted proteins | sample Higcelweek5metaG_FD_187173 | JGI IMG/M metagenome (GOLD analysis project Ga0209373, IMG submission 187173) | Freshwater pond sediment microbial communities from the University of Edinburgh, under environmental carbon perturbations - High... | ecosystem: Environmental > Aquatic > Freshwater >... | reverse complement strand
GGGGACCGGTCGTCTGGGTATTGCTTGCAGAGATTTTTCCCAATAAAATCAGGGGGAAAGCCATGTCAATTGCCGTGGCCGCCATGTGGATAGCAAACCTGATGGTATCGTGGACCTTCCCGATACTGAACAACAATACCACGCTTACCACGATCTTTAATCATGGATTTGCCTATTGGATTTACGGCATTATTGGCTTATTTGCGGCCTTTTTCATGTGGAAATTTGTCCCGGAAACCAAAGGCAAAACCCTGGAAGAAATTGAACACTTTTGGACGAAAAAACTGATAAAATGAGGATTCGAATTTTAACCCTGATCACCGGACTGCTCCTGTCGGGCACCCTTGTAGCACAGAACCCCGGAAATCGCTGGATCATCCGGCCAAACGGCACCATCGAATGGACCATCAAACCCAACGACCCGCATACCGATCATATCGAGATGAGCGGTGAACAGGTATCGCTGTGGACGCAATACGGGATCGACAGCGCTCAGGCCCTGCAACTGACACGTACCGTGATCTTCCCGAATTTCCGCACAAAACCCAACGATACCCACGGCAGCCTGATGATCACCTTCAAAGACAGCGACCTGCCGCGGTTTTTCCTGAATATGACCCCGCTGAAACCCTGTCTGGTTAACGGATATCCAAACCGGGGACTGAACGAAAAGGTTGTTTCGGTCAACCAGAGTGGCATCATGCAGATATCCAGTAATATAGAAAACATTGTCCGGAACAAGCCGGCTCAAAAACTGGTTCTGAAACGAACCCTGCTTCCTTCGGCGGATCTGCCCGTGGCCATTGAAAAGTATGTATTCATCAATACCGATAACAAACCCTGCAATGTGTCGATGGAGTACACGGTTAAAGAGATGCAGACAGATACCCTTCACAGTACCGGCGGGCCTCACTCGGTTTATACTTACACGCTGAACGATGGGGTAAAAAGCCTGCAGCCCGGTGATTCTGCTGTATTCGGTGTGGTTTATCAGGCAGTCAGGGCTGGTGAAAAGTTGGTTAAGGTGAACCTGAATGATGAGGTAAATAAACGGATCGAAAGGGTTAAAACGATTAAAGCCCCGCTGCAACTGGTAACGCCCGATCCGGTTATCAATACGGCTTTTGCGTTTGCCAAACAGCGTGTGAACGAGAGTGTTTTCAAAACTAAAAACGGATATATCAACTCCCCCGGAGGCTTCCGATACCATGCCGCCATCTGGGCAAATGACCAGGCCGAATATTCGGGCCCGTGGTTCGGTTATGCGGGATATAAGCTGGGCTTGGAAGCGGGACTGAATGCATACCGTTGGTTTGCAAAGTTTATGAATCCGGAGTTTAAACCGATTCCCAGCTCCATTATTGCTGAAGGCATCGACTTTTGGGATGGCGCGGGCGACCGCGGCGACCAGGCGATGATTGCCTATGGAGCCTCGCGCTTTGCCTTATCGAGCGGTAATATCGAAATAGCTAAAGAACTTTGGCCCCTGATCGAGTATTGCCTCGAATTCAGTCACCGGAAAGTCAATGCCGATGGGGTGGTGAACTCCGACAGCGATGAGCTCGAAGGCCGATTTCCCGCCGGAACTGCCAACCTGTGCACCAGCAGTCTCTATTACGATGCCCTGTTATCGGCCGCAAAACTCTGCCGGGAACTGGGCAAACCTGAATCGCAATCCGACAAATATCTGAAAGAGGCTTTTCAGCTCAAATCATCGATCAATAAATTTTTCGGAGCCAGGGTCGAAGGATTTGACACCTATCGGTATTACAAGGAAAACGACGTACTCCGCTCCTGGATTTGCATGCCGCTGACCGTCGGGATTTATGAGCGTAAAGAGGGAACCGTTGCAGCTCTTTTCTCACCCCGTTTATGGACGACCGACGGATTGGCCACGCAGGCCGGCGACAAAACCTTCTGGGATCGTTCAACACTTTATGGCCTCCGCGGAGTTTTTGCCTGTGGTGAAACTGAAAAAGGACTGGATTATCTGAAAAAATACTCTGAGCGCAGATTGCTTGGCGTTCATGTGCCCTATCCGGTTGAAGCCTATCCCGAAGGCGACCAGAAACAGCTGTCGGGCGAATCGGCTCTCTATTGCCGGATTATCACCGAAGGTTTATTTGGAATGCGCCCCACCGGATTGCACTCCTTTACGCTCTCCCCGAAATTGCCTCAGGGATGGAATCAGATGGAAATGAACAACATAACAGCTTTTGGTAACACCTTCGATATCAAGGTTAAAAAAGCAGGAAAAATGACAATAGTTCAGATCGACCGCAAAGGCAAAAAGCCGATGATCAAAAACTGGAACGGGAAAGCTCCGCTGGAAATCAACCTGTAAGCCATGGCCAGCCCGATATTAACGCTCTCACTGGTGTTTAGCCTGCTGATCGGGAAACAACCGGTCGATTATGTGAATCCGTTTATCGGGGCCAGCACCAGCACCGGAAAAGCCGGCGTGGCTCACGGATTGGGCAAGACCTTCCCCGGTGCAGCCACGCCGTTCGGATTGGTTCAGGTGAGCCCCAATACCATTACCGGTGGCGATAACGGCCCGGGTTACAGTTACGAGCACACCACCATCGAGGGATTTGCCTTCACTCAGATGAGCGGCATTGGCTGGTACGGTGATCTGGGAAATTTCCTGGTGATGCCAACCACAGGGCCACTGAAAACCAATTCAGGCAAGGAAACCCCGGTGATTGCCGGCTACCGGTCGGCTTATGATAAAGAGAGCGAACAGGCCAAAGCCGGATACTATTCGGTGCATCTGTCGGATTCCCATATCACAGCGGAGGCCACCGCGGCTCCGCACAGCGGAATGCTCAGGTTTACCTTTCCCGAAAACCAATTATCCCGGATTCAGATAGATCTCGCCCGCAGGGTGGGTGGCACTTCAACGGAACAATATGTTAAAGTACAGGATCAGAATACGATAACCGGATGGATGAAGTGCACTCCGGAAGGCGGCGGCTGGGGCAATGGCGGCGGAAAACCCAATTACACGGTTTACTTTTATGCGCAGTTCAGCAAGCCGATGACTGATTTCGGTGTTTGGTGCGCCTCCATACCGGACGGCATCAGCCGGAAACGGGAATTTGTGGAAAGCAAAGAATTTCAGGATATTACGGCAAAATCAGAAGTGCTGAAGCAGTGCCGTGAAAAACAGGGTAAACATCTGGGATTTTACACGGCGTTCCCTACCACCCAAGGCGAGCAGGTTTCCGTGAAGGTAGGTGTTTCATTTGTCAGCATGGAGGGTGCACGTAAGAACCTCGAAGCCGATATCCAGGGGTGGAACTTCGATCAGGTGGTTAAAAATACCCGGGAACTCTGGAACGAGGCACTGAGCAAAATCAGCATAAAGGGCGGAACCGAGGAGGAGAGAACGGTTTTTTATACCGCCTTGTATCACACGATGATAGATCCCAGGGCCTTTGCCGATGTGGATGGCGAATATCCCGGAGGCGATGGAAAAATCAAGCAGACCGGCAACTTCACCAAACGCACGATTTTCAGCGGCTGGGATGTGTTCAGGAGCCAGTTTCCGCTGCAAACGATTATCAATCCCAGGGTTGTGAATGATATGATCAATTCGCTGGTGGAGCTTGCTGATGAAAACGGATCGCAATATCTGGAAAGATGGGAGTTCCTGAATGCATACAGCGGATGTATGATCGGCAATCCGGCGGTTTCGGTGATTTTGGATGCCTATGCCAAGGGAATCAGGGATTACGATATTCCGAAAGCTTATCAGTATTCACGCAACTCGGTCGAAAAATTCGGAAACGGCGACCGCTGTTTCTCCACAGGAATTTCCACGGCACTGGAATATGCCTACTCGGAGTGGTGCATGGCCGAATTCGCGAAATATCTGGGTAAACCGGATGACGAAAAAATATACCGGAAAAGGGCTCAAAGCTACCGGAACATGTTTGATCCCGGAAAAGGTTGGTTCCGCCCGAAGAATAATGACGGTGAATGGGATCCTTGGCCCGCCAAAGGAAGGCTTCATCAGGGATACGGCTCGGTCGAAAGCAATCCTTATCAGCAGGGGTGGTTTGTTCCGCACGATGTTGACGGTTTGGCTGAATTACTGGGCGGCCGCGACAAGGTGATCGCCGATCTGAATGATTTCTTTGAGAAATCGCCCGAAAATATGATGTGGAACGACTATTACAACCATCCGAACGAACCGGTCCACCACGCTCCGTTTCTGTTTAACCGGCTGGGCGCTCCGTGGCTTACGCAGAAATGGACCCGCGAAATTTGCCGCCGAGCCTATCACAATACGGTGGAAGGACTGGTTGGAAACGAGGATGTCGGTCAGATGTCGGCCTGGTACGTGCTGGCAGCCAGCGGAATTCATCCGGTTTGTCCGGGCGATACACGCTATGAAATCACCAGCCCGGTTTTTGAAAGAATTGATATACAACTTGACCCCAAATATGCCCCGGGCAAAAAATTCATCATTATTGCCCGCAACAACTCGCCGGAGAACATCTATATCCAGTCGGCCAAGCTCAATGGCAAACCCTACGACCAGTGCTGGATATCGCATGCGGATATAATCGCCGGGGGCACGCTGGAGCTCGCAATGGGACCGCGACAAGGCAAAGGGCATAAGGCAGAGAGTAATTCCCTTAAAGCACCTGTCATCCCGACGAAAGTCGGGATCTCGTCCCGCTGAGTACTGCCCACTTTTTTGCCCTCTGCCTTATGCCCTATGCCCTGAGATCTGTATATTTGCCTTATCAGCCTAAAAGTCAACCTATGAAACCTGCATCACCGGTAATTACCATCAGCATTGCTTCGCTTTTTATGCTGATCATCGTCGTGTCTGTTATACCTACGGCCAGTGCCCAGATTACCGGGCCCATCATCCGCATGGGAGAGGTAAACACACAATCTTTCGATGAGGGCTGGCTGTTTGCCCGATTCGGGCAGCAGGCCGACGGAACCTCGGTTGCCGAACCGGCCGGACTCGAAAACCCTGACCTGAAGGACTCCAAATGGAGAAAGCTTGATCTGCCGCACGACTGGGCCATCGAGGGGCCTTTCCGCGCTGAACTGGCGGGAGAAACGGGCAAATTGCCATATAAGGGTATCGGTTGGTACCGTAAACACTTCAAAGTACCGGCTGAAGATTCCGGGAAACAGGTTTTTGTGGATTTTGACGGGGCCATGGCATATGCAAAGATCTGGCTGAATGGGGAGTATGTGGGAACCTGGCCTTATGGATACAGCTCGTTCAGAATGGACATTACCCCCTACCTGAAATTCGGGAAAACAAACGTGCTGGCGGTTCGTCTGGATACCGAAAAGTGGGAATCACGCTGGTACCCCGGAGCCGGCATCTACCGCCACGTCTGGCTCGTAAGAACCAGCCCCGTGCATGTCGGGCACTGGGGAACCTATATCATAACTCCGGAAATTTCCGACAAGTCTGCTCTCGTAAAAATGGAGATAACCGTTGATAATCAGGGTAAAAAAGCTGCTGCGGCAATAGTCAGGACAGCCATTTTTGAAATCGATAGTCTGAATATTCCCGGTGTCAGGGTGGCTTCCTTTGAGGAGAAACCGATCAGAATTGAAGCCGGCTCCAGCGTTACCACACCGGTTCAGACAACTATTCCGAATCCGAAATTATGGGAATTATTTTCCCCAAACCGATACCTGGCGCAAACCACGATCAGCATCGACGGGAAAGAGATCGATTCCTACAACACTCCATTTGGCATTCGTACACTTGAATTCACTGCCAGCAGCGGTTTTTTGCTCAACGGCTGGAGTGTGCCGGTACAGGGTACCTGCAACCACCACGATCTGGGCGCACTGGGGGCCGCAATCAACACCAGCGCCCTGTGCCGGCAGCTGACGATGCTGAAAGAGATGGGATGCAATTCGCTGCGAACCTCCCACAATCCGCCGGCACCGGAACTGCTGGAACTGGCTGATAAAATGGGATTTCTGGTTTGGGACGAGGCCTTCGACTGCTGGAAAACCGGTAAACGCGAATGGGATTACAATAAGCTGTACGATGAGTGGCACGAGAAGGATCTGAAAGCAATGATCCTTCGCGACCGGAATCATCCGTCGGTGTTTATCTGGTCGATTGGCAACGAAGTGATGGATCAGCGAAACGTTGAAATGACGCGGCATCTGGCCGATATCGTGCATGCCACCGACCCAACACGACCGGTGTCAAACGGATACAACGATCCCGACAAGAGTCGTGAGGTGGGCTCCGTGGTACCACTGGATATCATGGGTGTGAACTATTTCTTCGGACAGCAGGCCCGCTGGGATGCGGACTCCCGATATAAGGACAAACCGACGATCGGAAGCGAAACCTCCTCCTGTGTATCCTCCCGCGGCGAATATTTTCTCGGTACCGATTATCAAAACTGGCAGATTTCCTCCTACGACCAGGCCAGTCCAGGCTGGGGATGCAAACCCGATGTACAGTTCAGAACCAATGCCAGGTATCCTCATCTGCTGGGCGAATATGTCTGGACCGGCTTCGACTATCTGGGTGAGCCAACTCCTTATAATTCAGATGAAACTAACCTGCTGAATTTCCGTAACGACCCCTCCCGGCAGGCTGAACTGGAACAGAAACTGAAAGAGATCCGGGAGAAGAATCCCCCGTCGCGCAGCAGCTATTTTGGCATCATCGACCTGGCCGGATTCCCCAAGGATCGGTTCTACCTGTATCAGTCGCAGTGGAGGCCCGAACTGCCGATGGCTCATATCCTGCCTCACTGGAACTGGCCCGACCGCATCGGACAGATAGTCCCGGTTCATGTTTATACCACCGGCGATGAGGCGGAACTCTTCGTCAATGGCAAAAGTCAGGGCAAAAAATTGTTGTATGATCAGAATTTCCGGCTGGTTTGGGATGAAGTGATCTATGAACCCGGAACGGTGGAGGTTGTGGTGTTTAAACATGGCCGGCTGTGGGCCCGGGATATTGTGAAAACGACCGGTTCTCCTGCAAAACTCGAACTGATCCTCGACAGATTATCCATTATTGCTGATGGAGATGAGCTGGCTTTTATCACTGTAAAAACCGAAGATCAGGAAGGACTGACGGTTCCCGGATCTCATCCGCTCATCCGGTTTGAGGTGGATGGTCCCGGTGAAATTGTCGCCACGGATAACGGTGATGCTACCAGCTATGTTCCGTTTAAAAGCCATGAACGTGAAGCGTTTAACGGATTGGCGCTGGTCATCGTAAAAGCTAAAAAAGCTGCCAGTGGTACCATCGAGGTTAAGGCTTTCAGCAAGGGGTTACAAACCGGAAGCGTATCTATCGGAATAAAGCAGGATCAATAATTTATCGATGTAGAAATCGGAAAACTAACCACTTATGAAAACTTTCAGGAAAGTATTGGTGATTCTTGTCTGCCTGGCCGTTTATTTCCCGGCCCTGGTGGCCCAGCTTCCTAGAGAAACAGACGACCAAAAAACCGCCCGCCTGAAATGGTGGACCGAGGATCGTTTCGGAATGTTCATCCATTTCGGGCTCTATGCAGAGGTCGGCCGTGGTGAATGGGTGAAGAAAAATGAACGGATCAGCGAAGAGAACTATCAGAAATATTTCGAGCTGTTTAATCCCGATCTGTACAATCCCCGCGAATGGGCCAAAATGGCAAAAAATGCCGGGATGAAATATGCCGTGATCACTACCAAACATCATGAGGGATTTTGCCTGTTTGATTCGAAATTCACTGATTATAAGGCCACCAACACCCCGATCGGGAAAGATCTGATCAAAGAATTTGTGGAGGCATTTCGGGCCGAAGGGCTGAAAGTGGGGTTCTATTATTCGTTGCTCGACTGGCATCATCCCGATTATACCATCGACCGCTGCCATCCGCAGAGTGCCAGAACAAAAGCGGAGTATGACAGTCTGAACCGGAACCGGGATATGAATAAATACCGGTTGTATATCAAAAATCAGGTACGTGAACTACTGACCAATTACGGTAAGATCGATATTATCTGGCTCGACTACTCATTTCCGAAAGGAGACTTCGGAAAATCGAGAAAAGACTGGGATTCTGAAAATCTTTTAAAGATGGTACGTGAACTTCAACCCGGCATCATCGTCAATGACCGGTTAAATCTGGAAGATGTCGAGGGAGGATGGGATTTCAAATCTCCTGAACAGTATAAACCCCGCGAATGGGTTCAGGTAAACGGCAAGCGGGTTCCCTGGGAAGTTTGCCAGACCTTTTCAGGCGCCTGGGGCTATTCACGCGATGAAACCTCCTGGAAGGACAGCAAACAGCTGATCGAGATGCTGGCCGAAATTGTAAGCAAGGGAGGGAATTTACTACTGAACGTCGGGCCAACAGGGCGCGGAACCCTCGATTACCGGGCTCAGGACCGGCTGTCAGCACTGGGAAAATGGATGGAGGTTAACAGCCGTTCGATATACGGATGCACCGAGGCGCCACCTGAATTTAAAGCCCCGGCCAACACGCTGCTCACCTACAATCCGGTGACCAACCGGCTGTACATCCACATGCTCGTCTGGCCAATGGATCAGATCATCCTCGACGGATATGCCGGCAAGATTAAACATGCCCAGTTCCTGCACGATGCATCGGAAATCACCGTAACCAGCAAAATGAATACCATCTGGCTCGATGAAAAGATCGGCAGCAATGAAGCCGTTCTGCAATTGCCCATTCTCAAACCTAATGTGGAGATTCCGGTGATCGAGCTCATATTAAACTGATTACAAATATATGGACATGAATAAGCGAACTTTTTTGAAGAGCATGGGAGCCCTCGGACTGGCAGCCGTGCCATCGGCCCAGGCACTCGCCGACTGGCTGGCTGAATATGACGGACAGCCCTCGGATGTACTGGCTTCGGATGAGGTCTTCTGGGATGGAATCCGCCAGGGATACCGGCTGAAAATCGATTACATCAACCTTGAGAACGGATATTACTGCTTTATGCCTCTGGTCACCCTCGATAAGTTCATCCATCATGTGAAGGAAGTTAACTTCCAGGGCTCCTATTATATGAGAACGGTTCAGTTTGAGAATAAAAAGAAAGTAGCTGCGAGACTTGCTGAAGTGGTTGGTTGTCAGGCCGATGAACTGATCATCACCCGCAATACCACCGAATCGCTCGATATGGTGATCGGAGGGCTCGATTGGAAGCCCGGCGATGAAGCGGTGATGGCTGGCCAGGATTATGGCGCCATGCTCGAGATGTTCAAACAGGTATCCAAACGATACGGAATGATTAACAAGATCGTTTCAGTACCCCTGGATCCCGCATCGGATGAGGAAATTATGGATCTGTATGCCAACGCGATAACCGATAAAACCCGTTTATTGATGATCAGTCATATCATCAATATCACGGGTCAGATACTGCCGGTCCGTAAGATCTGCGACATGGCTCATGCAAAGGGTGTACCGGTGATGGTCGACGGGGCTCATGCCGTGGCACATTTCCGGTTTTCCATATCCGACCTGAACTGCGACTATTACGGATCGAGCTTGCACAAATGGCTGAGCACCCCTCTGGGCGCGGGCATGCTGTGGGTGAAGAAGGAAAATATCGGAAATGTTTGGCCGCTGCTCGCCGAGGGCGATCTCCCGGCTGATAATATTGCCCGGCTGAACCATACGGGTACTCATCCGGTTCATACCGATCTGACAATACTGGATGCGATCGAATTTTACCAGATGGTGGGTCCGGAACGCAAAGAAAAGCGGCTCAGATATCTTCAGAATTACTGGACAAAAAAAGTCAGGGGAATTCCCGGCATCATCCTGAATACCCCGGCTGACCCGGCACGATCCTGCGGCATCGCCAATGTGGGCATCGAGGGAATGAACCCGGAGGCGCTTGCCGAAAAATTAATGAAACAATATCATATTTATACAGTTGCAATCGATGTTGCCGGGGTTCATGGCTGTCGGATTACCCCGAACATTTTTACGACCCCTGCAGAACTGGATGTTTTGGTGGAAGCATTAAAAAATATTTTATAGGGAGTTGTTTTATCGGATTTTATTAATTTTAAGTCCAACATAACCTACCTACCGTGAAAAAATATCTGTTTGTCAGCTTGCTGATCCTCTTCGGATCGGTAGCAGTTTCCGCTCAATCAAGCGATGGATTCTGTTGTTTAAAAGCCATTGAAGCCCAGAAAGGCGAAACCCATGCTCCAAAACAGGGTCTATGGTATAAATATACTGCCGATAAGTTCTCCATCGTTGAAATTAATACCTGTCATCCGGATCAGGCGCAGGTGGGAACAGCTGCCTGGCCTCTTTTCCTCTATTGTAAATATGACTGCAACGGGGAACTGATGCCGGGTGTAATTGAGGAGGCAATTGAACCTGCCTGTTCAAATAATCCTGATGGAGTGAGATTTCTGACCGTCCTGCAAAAAGGCCAGACTATTTTTCTCTACTGGCCGACTGTTACAAACTCCCCGCACAACAATGACGGATTCTATTTCAACATCATTGCCACTTATCCCATTGACGGAGATGTTTGCGACAATGCCATCCCGCTGACATTGCCGGTTATTAATCTTTTTGGAACAACAAACGGATACAGTGATGATTATGACTATTCTCCCTGTTCGCAATACGCAAACTATATGGATGGCAACGACAAGGTCTATACCGTTACCCTGCCGGCTGAAGGATACCTGACGGGCAGCATAATCGGGGCTTTTGGGGCCATTCATGTGCTGGATGCCTGCCCGATTGAACAGCTTGAAGAAACCCATTGCAAGGCTTTTGCCTATGGCGCTCAAGGGGGGCAGTTCCGCAAAAAACTTCCCGCAGGCACCTATTATGTGATCATCGCAAACAATCCTCCGCCGCAAACCATGGATTTTCTGCTCAACATGAGCTGGGAAGGAGTTTCAGGAGTGGAGAACGATAACCTGATGAGCAATATCAACCTATATCCTAATCCAACCAGCGATAAATTCACGATAGAAATCTCCAACGATGAAGCAACCGATCTTTCCCTCGAACTGGTGACTATATCCGGGCAAATCGTTTACAACAAGAAAATGAAGTCTGTTAATCGTTTTCACGAAGAGGTTGTTACCGATGGCTTCAGCAAGGGTATTTATTATCTGAAAGTCAGTAATGGCAGGGAACTGCAGATCAAGAAGATTCTGGTGGATTAAAAAGAGCGCAAAAATTTTACTTTTAAGGCTTATATTTTTAAGAAATGAATATGCCTAAAGTATTTGCGCCGGGTTGCGCCCTGATATTGTACAAGCCATATCTGGCAGATAAACTGAGTGCTATTCTGAATGAAAATCTGGGCTGTATGGATCAGCTGCTCACTTGCTGCAAACATGAGCCACAGGTTATTTCTGAAACCGAGGTGGTCAATATCTGCCCGGGATGCGACAAGCGGTATTCCCATGATTATCAGAATACAACAACCATTTCTCTTTGGGAGATCCTGGCCGGATCGGATTTTTTTCCTTTTCCCGATTATAACGGAAAAGCGATGACTATCCTGGATGCTTGTCCAACCCGTGAAAAACCGGCTGTGCACCAGGCAATCCGGACACTTCTTGGAAAAATGAACATTAGCATTACT
>Ga0209373_10004709_pt1 | contig 11618 bp, 6 predicted proteins | sample Higcelweek5metaG_FD_187173 | JGI IMG/M metagenome (GOLD analysis project Ga0209373, IMG submission 187173) | Freshwater pond sediment microbial communities from the University of Edinburgh, under environmental carbon perturbations - High... | ecosystem: Environmental > Aquatic > Freshwater >... | reverse complement strand
CTACAGAGTTGAACTAAATTCCCTTCGGGAAGGGCTTTAATTAGCACAGTATCTTTTTTCTTCTATAAATTTCATCTATATTTGTGCCAACAAACCAACCATTCTCACGTCACTTTCGCTAATAAAGTGTAAAAAAGTGCCGCTTTCCCCATAGGAAATATTTTTCTTCTTCACGCTCGTTAAACCACTCCCCTGCAAAAGTAAATCGAAGATCAGCGAAGCTAATGCGGGCGCAAAGACTGCTAAATGCTCGCCAGTCAGCCTGTGACCATAGCGTGTGTTATGGGCTAGGTGTTTGTATACATCGAATATATTAGTTTTTTTGTCAAGTCGTTTTGAATAGCCTTATATTCTCAACTGACTAGGATTACTTAAAATTATAAATACAACCTAACCCGATTCTAATCCCACTCCATTGTGTTTTTATACCACTTTGAGAGAATGCATATCGGAAATATGTGATTGGATCAGTTTTCTGAACCAATGGACCACTGTATAAATCAAAATGATATCCGACATTTGCTTCAATATTAAATTTATCATTAATTGGATAGACTGCCTTTATAACAGGTTTGGCAAAAAATCCATAACTCATAGTTTTTATTGATTCATTAGTGTATACCTGAGTATTAACCATAAAATACTCGCTTAGTTGCACGTTTGAATACAATAAACCAACATCTGCATGAAGATACAGAGAAAGTTTATCTTTATTGTAAAATCGAAACTCTTCGAAGAAGGCGGGAGCAAATACAGCCACTTTGTTATCGTATCTATATTCTCCTGTATAGTCACGTATAGAAGCTCTGGCACCTGTTGACATAATGGCTAAATTAAAGCCCCAGTTGCTTGATTCGCGACAGAATGATATGGATGGTTGAAAATACAGGTATGCAGGAAAATTTGTAACTACTTTGGGTTGCAGAATATTTTCCTGAATCATTTCATTCATATATTTCTTTAGGTCAGACATTTGATAAGTTCCGATACCAGTTTCAAACCCCAATTTTGTAGTTTGTGCCTTGATATTTATTATTAGAAACAAAGCTATCAGATATACTATTTTTCTTTTCATCTTTACTATCTTAACGAATTCTATTTTACCCTATATGCATATTGATTCGCATATATAATTACATGATTATATAAAAAATATTCTTCCGAATATCTTGGAGTGATTGTCATTGGAATTTCCTTAATAATTGAACCATTAGTCAGGCTTCGTATCCTTAACATATTTGTTGACCCACAAAGAATTTCATTATTATAATAATCGATATTAAACATAACATCCGGTTGATTAAATTCCCATAATTTCTTAAAGGGATAACATTGATAAACAGTTAATAACCCACCATTCAAAACCATGAGTTTGTTAGAATCAAATGGAAAAAACTCATATCGTCCTTTTACATAAAATATTGAACCATTGGTGATATTATTTTTATAATATCCATACCCATCACTTATATAAAACTGACCATCAGGCGACATCAATGTGCTATCGGGAACATATTTAGATGAATGATAAATATACCCCTGATGATTTATATAATCGTAAACATACTCATATGCTATTTCAAACCCTGCATCACGTTTAACAATACCGGTGCCAACATCTGATATAGAAAAATTTTGAGATAAGTTACCAGCAAATGATGTTATATTTGTGCTAAGATAAGATTGATTATTCTCGAGATTTATTGCCACATAATTTGGATAATTAGTACAAGCTAATAAGAACTTGCCATTTGGAGATAATGTGCCTCCGTACAATTTATTGCCATTGTATTTTAGTTCCTGTTTTGATATAAATTTAAGAGTTGATAGCTGAAATTTCTGAATGGAATCATTGTGGCAACATGCTACTACATCTTTGCTAATCTGAACTAACGGGTTATACCAATACGATGTAATTTTCACAGGGACTCCTACTCTGTCAGAAAAAGTAAAATTATAATCACTCGATCTCCATTGGTAATCTTTATTCTTTATTTTGGGTTCGATAGTTAGTGTGAAATCGCAATAATCATTAAAATGTAAATTTGTTTTAAATACGGTATCATTTATATTTGTTGGTTGCTGAGTTGTTGTGCCTAATTTAAATGTAAGACTTTTAATAGCATTATAGTATGGAATTTTATTCCACCATAAATAATACTGATTATTATCATCAATGTCTAAATGAATCATAGAATATTTTTTTGCCAAATATAAAGAACCCCAGTCTATGGTATAACCATCTTTCTTTTTTACATAAACTGTATAAAATGCACCCTGACTAACATAAGAGCTATCAATAAAATTCAAATCTTGAGTTGAACAAATTAATTCTCCTTCCCAATTTCCACGATAAACAAGGTATGATACAAAATCGGATGATTTACATTTTTTCCAACTTAGTTGAAGATACCCATCTTTAGGAACATAAGATATATTTTTTGACTGATCTTTGTCAACCACCAAAACCCAATCTCTTGAATTTACAAAACTTTCAGCACCTAATTTGTCAGCAATACTTCCAGTTCCCGATTTAGTAAATACTTGTAATGTAAGTTTATGTATCCCAGCATTTGTAGAATAACTCGAAAATTTAAAAATACCATTTGAAGATGCTACTGAATCAACTAAAACATTATCAATCAATAATTTCGCTCCTTGAATATCCTGATTATCACTTTGAAAATTAAATGAGGCAGTATGATAACCATAGGCGTAAACAGTATCAACAGCAAGATCGAGTTGAACAACTGAAATTGTTGGTGGAGTTGGATTCTTATTTACAGGGTTGTCATAAAATTCAGATAATTCATAGATACATGAATTTAAAGCTAAAATAAGAAATAAACAGATTATTGTCACTATAAATTTCCAAAATTTTATTCTTAATGTTTTCTTCCTCATTTTTTTATGCATAATAAATTAATTGATTCGCAATGGTTTATCTTTTTTTTACACTTGCCCCTTAACATCATAGTGTTTTATTCATCGTTTTCGAGTGTCAAAGTTAATTAAAAGTGATAAAATTGCAAATAAAAATAAAATTTATTTAACACACGTACAAAAATGCTGAATAAAACAAAGTTGAAAGGGACCGATGGCTAAGGGAAAAGTATCGGGAGAGGTGGTGTTTTTAGGCAAAGGCGAAACGGTCGAAAGTCTACGGTCTACAGACTTTGTTGAATCGTTGAATCGTTGAACTGTTGAACTGTGAAATTGTTGAAAGGTCTACAGTCAAGAGAAAGACAAAAGAGCAAAGACAGTGAGAATGTGCCAATGTGATAATATGCCAATGTGCCAATAAGTCTACGGTCGCCAGTCTCCAGTCAAGAGACCTCAGACTTATTAATTATTAATTATTAATTATCAATTATCAATTATCAATTATCAATTATGAAAAAAGCCGGAGCAGAAGGCCTGCTCCGGGATAAGTGTTACAAAAGGAGCGTTGAATTCAGATCGCTCCAGGGACCGCTCAGTCCCGGGCGCTTGGTGCTGTACCAACGAAAATAAATGTAAAGGTATTGGGCCGTGTTTTCGGCACCCAATGCCAGTGTAAATACTGCCCTTGTCGATAAATCGAGGATAAGACCGGGGGCTTTGACTGATGCCGGAGGGGTGGTACCCACCATATAGGCATATTGCACCGAGTCGGCGCCCTCCAAAATACCTGCCCGCTGTGCGCTGACACCATAACATTTAATTGCTACCGAACCTCCACCTATAGCCTGCAAAGTTACAGTTAGCTTTTCGGTGATGGCGCTTACAGGAATAGTATGCGTTGGTTTCTGCAATATTCCCCTTTTAATGTTAAATGTCTCCATATCTACTATCGTTACATTGGCCGAAGCAGCAATGCGGTCCAGGATATGGCTTGTCTGATTAAACAATGTGCATTGATCAATAAGGTTGTGCAACTGATCAATAACAGCGGTTGTCCTTCCATTCTTCTTATCGCTGTACTTTACGTACAGAGGGTTCCATGCAGTAAGAAATCCTTCCCAAGTCGCCAGCTCTTCGGTGCTTAGCCCCAGGCGTTCGGCATTGGTAGGTGTTCCTGTCTTCAAATAAGCAGTAGTATTGGTGATATATGGACTAAATCCATCAATACCTCTAGGAATTCTTGAAGCTTCTGACATTTACTACAAATTTAGAATGAATAATAGAAAATAATACAATCACTTCCTCCTCTCCTGCCCGGTTTATTTTTTAAAATTCCCTCGCCGAATCGGATTCCGATGCGCCAAAGATAAAAGCTGTTTTTTTGATCTGCAATAGCCAACCCCCGAAAACAGGTAAATCGTGATATATAACTAAGTTTCGTGATATATAACTAAGAAAAGGCGAAGGCGAAGGGGTCAAAAGTCAAAGGTCGAGAGTCTAAAGTCGTCGGACTTTGTTGAATTGTTGAAGAATTTCAATAAGGGTTTCACTTCAAGTGAAGCCCTTATTGGATAAATGTGACACAACAAAACAACTACATTAACTTTAATGTATCGTAGTCTTAATTTTACCATCATTGATAAATTTAGTTACAGTCAAACGATTAACGCCAAGTATTCTACCGATTGCACTTTTGGATACATTTTTATTGAGCAGTGCTTGTATTTCTTTTTCTTTTCCAGTAAGCTTTACATGTAAAGATTTTCTCCCCTTTGGACGACCTAATATTACACCTTCGGCTTTCTTGCGTGCTAACGCCTCTTTAGTACGTTGAGAAATAAGATTTCGTTCAATTTCCGCTGATAATCCAAAAGCAAAAGCAAGAACTTTTGAGTTTATATTATTACCTAACTCATATTTTTCTTTTATGGTATAAACCATAATATCACGTTCCATGCAATCATGGAGGATCTTCATTATTTGCATTAAATTTCGTCCAAGTCGGGATAATTCTGTTACTACAAGTTGATCTCCTTTTTTCATTTTCTTTAAAAGCTTTCCAAACTTTCGCTCATCAAGTTTCTTTGTAGCACTAATAGTTTCATCTATCCACCTTTCAATAACAATTCCTTTTGTTTCGGCAAAATTTAAAATCTCGAATCTTTGATTCTCCGTGTTTTGGCGTTCAGTACTTACTCTAATGTATCCGTAATTCATAATAATTATGTATTTTAAATGTAGATGTTAAAAGTAGACATTTATTATCGATAATAAATGTCCACTTAATTCCGTCATTTAAATGAGGCAACAGGATATTTCGACATTGTTATTGGGAACCCTCCTTATGGTGTTTCAATTAAAGGGGAATACAGAAGAAGAGTCGAGAGAAATTTATTAAAAGTGCCTGATTATGAAATATATTACTATTTCATTGAAATTGCCAATAAAATATTAAAACAAAATGGAATAAAGTCCTACATAATTCCAAATACATTTTTATTTAATGTTTTTGCTTCTAATTATAGAAAAGAAATGTTAGAAAAATGGGATATTCTATGTATTATTGATTGTACTGCTTTTAAAGTTTTTGAAGGAGCTACAGTTTGTAATGCTATAACTATTTTAAAAAAAGATGATAACCAAAAAGCAACAAATATTGGATATAAATTGACGAGCGGAGCAGAAAACTTCAAACAATTATCAACACGTCCAACTATTTACTTATCAAAAGAATGTATTCTTGAAAACAATCAAAATTGGGCTTTAGTTTTCAAATTAGATAGTAATATTTTAAATATTGTTGCAAAAATCAGAAAAAACAGTTTGCCATTATCAAAACTTTTTCCTGAAATTAGTCAAGGTTTGATTGCATATGATTCTTACAAAGGTCAATCGAAAGAAATCATCAAAAGCCGGGCTTTTCATTATCATGAAAAAGCAAAGCCAACATTAAAAAATTGGTTATGGGGAGAAGATATAACAAAATATAAAGTAGAATGGAATGGAAAGGAATGGATTGATTATTCTGATGGTATAGCCAATCCTAGACAACCCAAATTTTTTAATGGCTTAAGATTATTGGTTAGGGAAATAACAAATCCCTCAATTTTTTGTACAATTACAGAAGATGAATTATATCATGATCCGGCAATAATAGTAGTTTTAGACTCAGGTAATGGTATTGAGTGTTTATGTGCCATTTTAAATTCTAAATTAGGTTCGTTTTATCACTTTAATTCATCTCCTAAAGCAACAAAAGGAGCTTTTCCAAAAATTCTTGTGGAAGATATAAAAAACTTTCCTGTAAAACTTCCTCAGAATCAAATGCCAATAATTGGGCTAGTCAATCAAATTATATCTATAAAAAATGAAAGCCCGCAATCGGATACAAGCAAACTGGAAGAAGAAATAGATAAACTTGTTTATGAAATTTATGGTTTGTCAGAGGAAGATATACGACTAATTCAGTTGTAAATCATTGTATTCTTTCTCTCTCAACTTGAACTCTGAATCTATAAGTTTAACCTCGTCATAAGTCAATTCATAAATTTTATAAACTAAATTATCAATTTGATACTCCAAAATAGATGTGTCAAACTGCAAGTTTACTTTTTTTGAGGCTAGGATCTGGTTAACCAAATCAATAAGATCTTTTTGACGTTTAAGACTAGTTTTAGGAATAGGGATATTCTTTAAGTATTCAGGATTAATGTCAATATTTCCAACACCTCTTATTTGGTCTAAAATATATCCAACTAATTTTGAATTAATTAAAGCCAATAAAAATTTTGGATTGACTTGTTTAGATGCTTCTTCCAAATTTTGTCTGTTTATTTTATCAATTCTATTAATGCTTTTGTCAATACTTTTATTGTTGACATTTTTTAGATCATTCCACATAACCAAAATTCGAATTGTTTGATCGCAAAAGATATTGGTTTCATCAAAGGTTGCTTTAATTTTACCTATTTTTGATACCATTATCTTGGGGCGCTCATATAATTGTGGGAAAGTAGGTCTTCTAATTAAATCTGGAACTCTGTCCGTATTCCACTCTAAAAACAATGTCTTTTCAATTCCATACTTTTGAATATTTTTTGCTTCTGTATATCTTTTGATATTTGTTTGGGTTTCAACTTCACTCAAAAGATCATCTTTAATAAATAAACCTTTTGCCTTTCTTTCATCTGCATTTAAAACCATCCCAACACTTATAAAACAAAAATCACTTAATTTGAAATATTTATCACCATCAAATCTTATTGATTTTTTGTTTGAGAGATCCCAGACTGAAGTTTTTTTATCTTTCACTAAATGAGATTTTAAAAGAGTATCAGTAGCAGAAATGGCATTGTTAATCAGCTTGGATATTCGTATCTTATAGTTATCATGTTTATTGTTTCTAACAAATAATATACAGTTAGTTACGGTAGCTTCTTCAAAAATTTTATTTCCTGATAAATTAGTTATCTCAATTAAATTATTGTCATTTAAAATATAATCACGAAGTTTCTTTGCATATGTCTGATTTGTTATCGGAAAAGGAACAATCATACTTGTAATTCCTTTTTTGGTTAGTTTAATTCCTTTTTCAATAAATGCTACATAGATATCCCATTTTTGAAATAATGTTGAATAATCCTTTGAGCTATTCAACTTTGTTCTAATCTCTTTTGGTAAAGATATCGCACTAACATAAGGAGGGTTCCCAATAACAATGTCGAAATATCCTGTTGCCTCATTTAAATGACCGTTTTCTTTAGATAACCCAAACATCCATTCAGAATCAAAAAATGGAGAAGATTCGTTCTGGTCGTAAGGATTCCAGGAAGTAAGCTGACGGGCAAAAGTTACTATAGCTCCAAGACGTGAATAATCGCTAGCTTCTTCTACTTTTTTGCTAGAGATTTTTATAGTATCTAGCAATTCTTTTTTCCGTTTTTCGTTGGGTTTGTAAGTTTTGGTAATCGTTTCCCCAAATATATTGGTGGATACAGCACTTCGTTCTAGCGTTTTATCTATCAGTTGTAGCTCCTTTTCTGCCAGCGTTCTTTGCCGTTCGTAAAAAGCTCTGTTTTCGTCTTTGTGCCTCTTGTAAAGTGTAGCTACTTCTTGTTCAATGTCATGTCGGAGGTCTTCATCCTTTTTGCGTAATCGTTTTTTCTCTGTAGCATTAGTTACCGAAAATTGGCGATGACGAAGGTGTTGTAGTGTATCGATCAGGGTTTTAATGTGGTCATCGTTGAAGAGTTCGAGGTCTTCTTCGGTTTTTTCTAACCCAATAAGCGTATTAGCTGCTACAAATTTGGTTTCGAGGTTTGGCAATGGGCGAATACCATAGTTATCTGTTGCATCAGTACCTTTTCTTTGTTCACAAACCAAAGATATAAAGAACCTCAATTTGCTGATTTGCACTGCTATACTCTGAATATCTACGCCATAAATGCAGTTTTCAATCACATGTAGTTTGCGAGCATAATCAGGGTAATTAAGCCCATCATCAAAAGTTCTTTCAATCTCTTCTCTCCGGGCATCAATGTCTTCTTCATTAAGTTTGTCGGTTTTTTCAAAATCTTTCATTGCCTGAGTCATCACCACATTATTCCAGCTTGTATTATCAGGATCAAGCTTGCGGAGTATATGTACCATTTGTTGCAAAATTCCCATAGGAAAAGCTCCTGAACCACACGCAGGATCAAGAATTTTACAGTTAAATGCTGCCTGAATCATTGCTTCACGCTCTGGTTCGGCTATTTCAACTACTTGTTCTTCGTAACTAAAAAGAGCACGAATCGTCTCTTCGGATAATTCAGGAACATTGGTTTTGAAATAGGCTATAAGACTTTCATTCACCATATAGCTGACAATCTCACGTGGTGTATAAAAAGAACCAGTTTGTTTCCGTGCAGTTTCCTGTGTTTCAGGATTGAAGGCTCCGAGTAAATTCTCGAATACTTTTCCCAATAATTCAGGGTCAAGTGCTACTTCAATTTCAACGGGCGTGTTTTCTTCTACTGTAAAATTATACCGATTTAAAATTTCAATTATACCCGAAACCTTAACGGCTTGCATTTTTTTATTGTTATATTCTTTACTAATATCAACAATTTGCTCTTTTGCAAAGAATAAACTGTTTGGAATGTTAGCTTGTCGTTTTAGATTACGGCTAAAACCATCCCAATAGAATGTTTTGCCGTCTTTCTTTTTATCATCTAAGCACTCAAAAAGTCCACCGTTGAGAAATGGCACCTGACTGAAAAGTTGCATTATTTGCTTAGTGTCACCAGAAAAGTCTTTTTCAAACCGATAAAGATTCTTAATCTCATTTGTGCCTCTATTCTCAAGAAAGCCTTTGTCTTCAGCAAATCCACGCTTTCCAATTTCCTGATTGAGCGTTGCGAAAAAAAGATTCTGCAACACAGCACGATAATAATTTGTTTGCTTTTCGCTTTCCGGTTTAAAGTTCTTGAGGATATCCGATAAAGTATCCGGATCAAACAAGTCGGGATTTATTAGCTTTTTTTGTTTCAAAAACCATGTAAAAATCAATCTTGTAATCAGTCGGATAACATTTTCGGTATTGTATTTTTCATCATCGCTATCGTCATTTATATCGTTAGGAAACGAAACATTTTTAATAGCCCAAAAATACCAGTTTGAAAGTTCGTTGTAAAATTGTTTTGTAAGTACTTCCACCGAGAATGCTTTGGTTAGATCATCAATGGATTTTATTTTTGGTTTCTTTTCATTATCTTTTGGAAATAAAAACTGTTCGGGTGTCTTGGTGTGCGCATCTTCTCCTAAGAAGTATGAATATCGACGTGGGTTTGAATAATTGTGGGTAATACGCGAAGATTGCTCTTTTTGTTCAGCTTCAATTTGCAGTAAAGAAAAACGATAGTTTTTACTGCCCTCAGGAACAAAAGCCACCAAAGCCCTATTGCAATAACTTTTGCGTAATAACAATTGGAATGCGTCACGTGAAATACCTACTCTGGCATCGTGAGTAGATTTGTGAGTTATTTCAAAAACCTCTAAATCAAGACTCGGACATTTACCTAAGCGAACAGCTGCTGTAGCATATTTGCTTGTAAAATCGAGGCTTAAATTTTCTTCTTTAGCGTTGAAATCTTCCGGTAAAAAGTCCTTTGAAAGGAAAGATAGAAAATTATCACGGTTGTATACAGCTTTAAAATTGAACATATATGTTTTTTGATTTTAGAGGTCTAATTGCTATTCTTTGGACTCAATACTATCCGGGATTACGCTATTGCTGTCTATCTCTTCTGCATGAATCATTGTTTCTACACCGTATGAAATATTGTCGTAAGTATGTAGTATTTTTTGTAAATAATCATGACTAATCATGTCCGGCAAACTTGAATAGTCAGCCGTTTTTAATCTGTTTATCTGCCTTAATGCATAACCCGATATTGCATCGTGTTCAACAGCCATTTTCAAATCTTCGAGATAATCAATACTACAACCTTTCATTTGGATTATCACTTTGATTTTATCCAATGCTTTGCGTTTGGTTTGTTCGGTATCACCCTCCGATTCAGAAACAAACAATTCATTTTTAATCGCATCGTAAACAGGTTCAAAGTGCTTACTGACTTCAAATGGTTTTTCGTCAATATTAGCCTCCATGAGTTTGAATGCCTCTTCAGGAGTTGTGTCAAGAATCTCTTTTTCGTTCCGCCCAAAACGAAAAACAAAATCATTACCACGTTTGGCAAACACCAACACGCCTTTTTCCGGTAGATGAGTTTGTCTGCGCACTTTACAACGCAACGGCAAACTTAATGCTTCTTTCATTACGGGCAAGCCTTTTACCTCTTCTAATTGACGGCGATATTTCACATCCCACGATTCACTTTCATCAACTGCAATTATTTTCTTGTATTGGTCACTAAAATAGGAGCGCAGTTTCTCTTCACTGGTCAGAATCTTTGTATCTTCACCCATAATCGCATGAATCATAGCCATTTTAAGTGTTGATATTTCTTGAGTCCGGGTTTCTGCTTCGCCAATATCGGTAGGGAAATAATTATAAATATGGAGTTTAGAAAACATCTTCTTGTTTATACGATTGATACGACCTACACGTTGAATAACCCGGGTAGGGTTATAGGGTATGTCGTAATTGAAAATAGCTCCTGCACGGTGTAAATTGTACCCTTCAGAAATGGCATCGGTTGCAACCAGAACCTGAAAAACATTTTGTTGCTTATATTCATTTAATCCGGCATCGAAATTAGCTCGAATTATCTCTTTATTACCACTTGAAGATTGTGCGGAAGTATATGCAAAAACAGGCAATCCGGCTGCTTTCATTTTCTTACTCAAATACTCAACTGTATCCGCAAACTGACTGAAAACAACAATTTTTCTGTTTGGCTCTTTCTTTATTTTACCTGAAATGATTTTGATAAACTCTTTTAGCTTTGGGTCGTTATCCTCCGTAACCTTTTGCCATTTTTTTTGCAGTGATTTCAACAATTTAATATCAGCATATAAATTTTCAAAGAATAAAGGAAACAACCAATCTGTTTTTATCTCAAACATCCCTCTTGCCTCCAACTTACCAATGGCAGCATCTATTTGTTCGTCCACCATTTCCGGTATCATGTCACTTGTACTTTCGTACAAATCTTCAATGTCAGGGAGTTGCCCTTTTTTAAACACCGGTACAGATTTTCTTTTCTCTGCCCACACTAATATATTCTCACAAT
>Ga0209373_10004708_pt1 | contig 11619 bp, 10 predicted proteins | sample Higcelweek5metaG_FD_187173 | JGI IMG/M metagenome (GOLD analysis project Ga0209373, IMG submission 187173) | Freshwater pond sediment microbial communities from the University of Edinburgh, under environmental carbon perturbations - High... | ecosystem: Environmental > Aquatic > Freshwater >... | reverse complement strand
TGCCGCGCCGAAATAGGATTTCTCGCCGGAAGTTGTTTTCCCTGTGGGGAAGCGCACGTAATCGAACTGGATCTCGTCGATTCCCGCGCCGATCGCCTCGATCGCGAGATCAATATTGTAGTCCCACGTTCTCGTATCATACGGATTCGCAAAGGACTTCTTCCCCTCATTCGTGAAGAAGAGTGGGTTACCGGAGGCGTCGCAGATACTGTACTCCGGCTTGGCTTCCGCAAGCATCGGATCCTTGAAACATACGATGCGACCGATCACCTTAATACCGTTCTCGTGACACTTGGCGACAACCGCCGCGAGATCATACGCGTTCTTGGCTGCTCCGATCTCCGCCGCTAACGCATTCGTACTCTTAAAAAGAACGCCGTTGGACTCCTTGAGATCGACAACAAAGGCATTGACCTCCGAATTATTAGCGATCTCGATATTCTTGTCGAGATTCGCCGCCGCTCCGATATAGAGAGCCCTCAACTCGTTGTGCACCAATGGCTCCGGAGTCTCGGCTACGGGAAGCGGGCCGAAGAAAGCGTCAACGACAGGAGCCTGGACAAGAAGCTCTGAAGGGGCAGGGGCCGTTGTCGGCACCGTCGTCTCGGTCGTAGGGATGGTTGTCAGCAGCGTGCTGTCCGATCCGGCTGTAGAACCGTCAGGCAATACGACGGAAGACACGGTTGTCCGTATCTCTCCCTGCGTCATCGATTCAAAAATCATCCGACCGACCAGGAATAAGGACAACCCGACAATTAAAACCGACATGACAAATATGGATAAGCGCAGTATTCGTATGATCTTACGCTTCTTCATCTTGGAACCGCGTCCGGAAGAAGCCGGTGAGAGATAATCGCCCTGTTGCATAGTGAGCCTCCGATTCGAATTGCAAAACCCGCTACCGAGCTGGGTGGCTGCGATCGGGCATACTGTACTTCATTATATAGTAAAAAATAATTTCTAACAACCACGGCACATCAGCTCGAAGCCTTGTGTTCCTGTGGTACACGCTCACATGTATCGTAGCAGCCATCATGCTGATCAGGAATCTTCTTGGCTGACTGAGAAAATGACTTCATAACCTTTGTCGCACAGTGCGCGAACGGCATCATCCAGATGCTCGCTTTTCACAAGTACATAATCCGTGTTGTACGTGGATACTGCAAAGATCGAGATGCCCTGGTCTGCGAGTATCCCGGCGATTGAGGCAAGAATGCCGACAAGAGAGAAATCGAGAATACCCATGATCTTGAGAATGCGCCAAGAGTCCTCCCGTGCAATGACTTGGGAGGGGACCGCTTGCTCAAGACAAACCAGAGAGATTTCTTCTTCGGTCCTCGCATAGAAAACGATGTCAGAAGTCAGGGGGATTTCCGCCTCTTGTCCCAGTTTTGCAACAGAATAATTACCCGGCAGAACACGCAAAGATAATTCTCGCATGGAAACATTGCTCCTTCGCTTTTCGATAACCTTTTTGAGGATTTTCAAAACCGTAAGTATTATTGACATTTGCTACTATGACAGTCTACGACCACGAGAGAGGATAATCAAGACAGTAAGAGGTATGAATCAGACCCGATTTCAATTGATGGCTTTGTTTATTGTGTGATAAAATATTCTTACTGTGAGACAAAGGAGGACGAACACATGCTGGTACGCAACTGCTCCGGAGGGATCGTATTTCATGATGATGAAGTTCTTCTTGTCCGCAATGAGAAGTTCGAGTGGAGCTTTCCGAAGGGTGTGATTCGTTCGATCGAGAAGCCGGAAGATGTTGCGATTGAGCGGGTATTTTTCGAGACGGGAATCGAGGCTGTCGTATTGGCTCCGGCCGGACGCACGAACTATGAATTCTACTCGGTTTCGAGACAGAAGCCTGTCTGCAACAAGATTATATGGTATGTCATGAAGGCAAAGGACCAGGTATCGCAGAGACGGCCGGAGAGTTCCGCTGAAGGCGGATTTCTTCCGGTTCGGGAAGCGATGGACCGTGTGACCTACAGTCAGGATAAGTCCATGCTCATGATGGCTTACCAACGATATAAGGAGCTTGTTTGATTGGCAAGAGAATCCTGGCAGGCACCGTCGATTAAGGCGCGTGCGACATGGACGGAGAAGAAGTCCGTCTTCATTGCGGACATAGCTCCGATTTCTGATGCTTCATCTGCGGAACAGTTGATTACTGCGGCCAGAGAGGAATTTCCGGACGCGCGACATCATGTGTACGCGTGGCGGATCGGCGGCGAGACATTTCTGCAACGATTCAGCGATGACGGCGAGCCTTCGGGCACGGCCGGCCTTCCTGTTCTGGATGTTATGCGCAAGAATGACATTGAGGACGCGGCGATCGTTGTCACCCGGTATTTCGGAGGGACTCTCCTGGGAACCGGTGGACTTGTCCGCTGTTATTCCCGTGCCGCTTATCTCGCGCTTTGTGATTCACTGCCGACGAGATATATCATGGGAATCGAGTTTAACATTTACGTCGCGTATACATTTGTCGATAAGCTTCATTATGCTTTTCGAAAAGTAGGATTCTCGGAAGGTACCCCGCAATATGCTGACGAAGCGATTCTGACCGTCTTCTGTCCCAATGCTCGCGAAGAAGAACTTCGACGGATGTGCCTTGACCTTACGGGCGGGAAAGTGTCGTTCGAGAGAGTTGGAGAAAGACCTTTGGCAATGGAGTGTTTGAAGGAGCTTGGTTATGAAGCATGATCGGGAGGAAAGATCGATTCCATATTCCTTCGGAGCCGCGCCTTCAGCTGAGGTGCAAAGGATTGACAGCAAGTCATGGTGGGAGATCTTTATGCAACTCGTCGGTGAACTCCCGAAGAATTCTCTGGCACTACGTTTGTCCGATGATCCTGTATATCTGGTTCACGGACATTATTTTTCAATTCGCGATGTCGCCTGCAAGGCAATTGATGCCGCGCATCAAGAGGGGGATCAGGCAGCCGCGAGAAATTACCGGGATACGGCTAATCGCCTGATTCGATCCTTTGATCGATTGGCTGCGTCCAGGATTCGATCCTATTACGACACGCGCTTTGCCAGACTTTTTGTGGCATCCATAACGTGTCTTCTCCTTTGTGGTCTGGTCACCTTCCTATACTATCAAACCGGATCCGGATCCGTCGGCCTTCGAATCATGATGATTCTCTTTGTCGTGACAGCGCTGGCGTGCGCCGTGGGAGCGTGGTGGACACAACTGACCAAGCGGACGATTCTTCGTATCCATGCGCACGGGAAGTCGGGAGATGAGTCGCAAAACAAAGCGAATCCCGGAAATCAAGGGACAAGTAACGACTGAATAATCCTTCTTCTCTGCTGTTCCCAGATTTCGCCCGAGAATACCGAAAATCTGCCGAACATTTTTGCGGTGTGATATGATAAAACAAATATATAGCAAATCCATTACTCCGGTTTTCCGGATTGTCCAGTTGAGAGGAGAGATTCATATGTCATATACGAAACAAGGCAAAACATCCGTAGGAACCGTCGTCTTTATTTCAATCGCGACGGCGCTTTCACTTCTGATTGTTGCCGGTTCCGTTTCTCTAATGTTCGTGTTTTTTCGATACGTGCGTCCAGCCGCAACGGTTAACCGTGTAGCGAACACAAGTCAGACGGTCACAGAGGAACTTGAATCGGTAACGAATAGCAATGAGACGGTTTCCGACACATCCGACAAGCACTTTTCGATCGCGGATGCCGCTTTACTGCCGGATGACGGGAGTAAAGAAGCGTTATCTGTGGTCGACATTGTCAAGGCAGTATCCCCCGCGACAATATCGATTCGTACCCAGCTAACCTTCGAGGCGTACGGTGAAACAGCCACGGCTGAGGCAACGGGTTCCGGATTCATCATCACAGAGGACGGATACATCGTTACCAACAGTCATGTCATCGAGGATGCGGATAAGGTAGAGGTCATGATCCCCGGCGATGATGAATATATTGAAGCCGAGATCGTCGGATCTGACAGCAGCACAGATATGGCTGTGCTCAAGGTTGACCGCTCTGGCCTTCCCTTTGTAACGCTCGGAGATTCGTCGAAGCTTCAAGTCGGCGAATTGGCGGTCGCTATTGGCAATCCTTTCGGTGAGTTGGCTGGAACGGTAACGGTAGGCGTGATCAGCGCACTTGATCGTGAGATCACAATTGGCGGATCGGATTATTATCTTCTGCAGACAGATGCGTCAATTAACAGCGGCAACTCCGGAGGCCCTCTGGTCAACTCTTACGGAGAAGTTATCGGTATCACAAACGCCAAAGTTTCCGAAGGCGAAGGAATCGGATTTGCCATTCCTGTAAACAGTATCAAGGAAGTGATCGAGGAACTTGTCACGAACGGATATGTGACCGGACGCCCTCTGATCGGCGTATCCGTTGTCACGGTGGATGAAGAAACCGCGGATGCTTACGGTTTCCCGATCGGAGCATTTGTCCGCGAGGTTAGTGAGGGTGGAGCCGCGGATGAAGCCGGAATTCGTTATGGGGATATCATCATCGCGATTGATGGGGAAACGATCACCACAGCGGATGAGGTCGCCGCGATCCGTAATTCATTTGATGTCGGGGATGAAGTAATCTTTACGATTTATCGCGACAGCGAAGAGATTGAGTTAACCGTCGTTCTTCAGGAGGCGAAGTCATGAAAAGCACAGGACAAAGGTCCGGATTTGTTAAGGTTACCGCCATTGTATTGGCACTTCTGATGCTTGGCTCCGTAATAACTCTGGTATTTATGACGCTGGCTACCGGTTTTTAGTTTTCGACATATCGGAAACGTTCTCCGGTTTCAGATTGCGATGAGTAACAGACCATGATTGCCCATCCCATACGATGCGAAAAAGTGTTGTCTGATCGACAGCCTGTCCGCTTCGGAGGGTGGGCATTTCTCTTTGGTCGCAAAGCATGACGATCGCCTGCAAAAGGATACAGTGAGTAACCAGAAGAAACGGTCCGCTGCCATCGGGGCGCGACGCGATTTCACGGAGCATTGCCTTCGCTCGGTCACAAACGGAGAAGAATGTCTCGCCTCCTCCGACGGGCTCATACAAATCAGGGCGTTCTCGAAAATTCCGGAAGTTTTCCGGATAGAGGGAAGATGCCTCCTGCATCGACAGGCCTTCCCAAGTCCCGAGATCCATCTCGGCAAGCAGAGGAGAGAGCAGAAGCGGAGTCTCGCGGCCTCGAAGCAGCAGAAGCGCTGTATGAACAGCGCGTGGCATCGGACTCGTGAAGCAGGCGGTAAAAGGTATTTCGGATAGTACGTCGGTGAGGCGCATTGCACCGACAATTCCCTCTTCCGTCAGAGGAGAGTTGCTACGACCCTGCATGCGAACTTGCGTATTCCATACCGTCTGCCCATGCCGGGTGAGAAAAACTTCAATCATTTATATCTCACTTTCTGTCAATCAGGAAATGCTCGGGACATCCTCGATAAATAATAATCCCTGCGCGTTGAGCGTATACGGATATTCCGTCGTTTTCTCCAGGAGGAAAGCCTGGTAATTATTCATTCGTATGAAGCTGTTGACACGGTCAAACCATTCCGGATTCGGGGATTTCGCCGCATAATATACGATTACGATCTGCGTCTCGGTCTCAATCATCGTCTTGTCGCCCGGAGCGCGGGCCGGATCAAAGATCCACGTGTCGAAGCTTTCAGGAAGAAGACCGGGATATGTATTCATGTTATGAGCGGCCTTCATCGCTCCCTCATTGATCCCGTCAGCGTAAGTCGTCTCAAGTGTCTTCATCGTCGATTCATCCGAAATTGAATCAAAGATCTCTTGCGCTGTGGGTACAATCTCACTTTCAGAAATGCCGGGCAATCCGGATGCCTGATCTTCACGGTTAATGTAGAAGAAACGGATATCGCGTAGCGGCTCCGTCTGGCGGGATCGGGAAGAGAAGCAGAAGAGAATTGGGAATCCGTTACTATCATTGAATATCGTGCAATCTCCGGGGACTCTGGAGGGATCATACAACCATGCCCGCCATTCCTCATTCTCAATATCACCGTAACGCGCATTGTTGATCAATGTCGAACCGGGAACAGATAGCCGATCCTTTGCCTCACCGGTAAAGAAACTTGCCGCTACGGTCTCGAACCGCGTCTCGTCATGACCGATTCCATCAATAATCTCTTGCGCACGAAGGTGTGCCGTATCCTTGAAGCTCTGTTCGGTCTGCTCAAAAACGATACGCAGGACGCGATAGGATACGATATCATACTGGTTTCTGGCTTCAGCGTAAGCGTTCTCCGCCTGGAGGTCAGATGCCTTAAGCTCATCGAGCTTGGGACCATTTGCGTAATCTTCCGTAAAATATCGCTTGGTCAACATTTCGCGAATCAGATCCGGCGTCACATACGTTCCAAAATACCCTTTGATATAGGTCTCGAGGTCAACACCGATCGTGCCGGCTTTCCCGGAAAGCCAATCGATATAAGCCTGGGCGCGCTGGCTTTGTGCTTCGCTCGGAGAATAGCCTCTGGCGGTCGCGTCGTCGTAGAGAATCTCCGTCACCTGCATTTCGCGAGCGGCCATATTGAGGAAGTATTCCCGGTACGTTGAGAAACCCTCGTCACCTGGACTCTCGAGCTGCTTGTCGGCACCAACCTCGAAAATATTGATTCCGTTCTCCAAAAGGACATAGTGATACATGAAGCTGAATTCTGAATTGGAAACGGAGCTGCCTTGTAAGGATAGAGGACTGGAGACACGTTCCTGGGACTCAGGTGAGATAAGGAAAACATAAATGAGAGAGAGGAACACCACCAACGTGATGGCGGCGACGAAGACGCTAGGCTTGAGAAGACTGTTCTTTCTTGACCTCGGCTCGAAAACAGGCTCAGCCTTGGTAAGCCTTGTTCTGCGAACAAACTGATCGGGATCGACGTAATCTTCCTCTGATGGATCCTTGCTGATATGGGGAGGGAGGAGGTTCACATCATGTGTCTCCAATGAAAGACGGATCGGCTCGACATCCTCGCCAACCGGAATATATGCGTTGACGGTATCCTTCGGAACGAGAGACAGTTCGTCTTCCCAAACATTTCCTTCAAGTTCCGTGTGGAAATCCGGCAAAGGCCGGATTTCATCCCCTCGATATGACTTTTTCATTTCGCCCCCGTATGTCAGTAATTTGCTTCTAAGCTGTCGGTGTTGACTCATCATGATGTGGAACCAGAAGGTTGATCGCCCCCGGTACGCAGACGATCTCGAGAGGTAATATCCCGCCTTCTTCGCCATCGAGATCCAACCGCACATCGTCACAACACTCAGTTGATAGAACGACGCGGTTCGTCTGGAAATAGGTAATATTCTCGTTGCTCAGATGGTCGCCGATCAAGAGCTTTGCAACAAGTGGCAGAAATCCACCGAACTCCAGCTTCGAGACAATCAGGACATCCAAGAGTCCATCGTCGATCTTCGCGTAAGGAACCAGCTTCTTCATACCGCCGACACTGGTGGTATTGGCGATCAGAATCAAGAGAGCGTCGTTGTCGAAATGATCATTTGCCGACTCCGCGTTCAATCGAAAGCCGTTGAAAATATTCGCAGGAATATCCTTGGCACCTTCGAGCCAATACGCCATCCGTCCCAAAGACGTCTTCGTCTCCGATGGAACCTTGTAGGCGATATCCGTAAGGTGTCCCGCGGCGGCAACATTGAGAAAATAGCGATCTCCCGCCTTGCCGACGTCAACCTTTCGGGTCTTATTCTCCATAATCATGCGCGCATACGTATACGGATCTGCAGGAATATCGAGAAATGTCGCGAAGTCATTCACTGTTCCGGCTGGAAGAATGGCAAGAGTTGTGCCCGAGCCTCCCGCGATGAGGCCGTTGACGACCTCATTCAGAGTGCCGTCGCCACCTACGGCCAGAACGAGGTCATATTCACCAGGCTTCATTTGCTCCGCGTAACGGGTCGCGTCATCCTTCGACCCGGTGTAACAGAAATCCGCACGACTGATGTACTTCTCGTCGACAAGATTACCGATTATATCGTCAACCGTTTGGCGCATCACTTGTCGCCCGGAGGAAGGATTCATGATTACCCGGATCTTTCGTTCCATTTCCATTTCCTCGTATAACCCGTTATAAGGGCATTCGACTTTACAATGTCACATTTTAACATAAAATCATGCGAAAAAATCGGTCGTAATATGTATACATAAAACGCACACAAGTAAACCCCGGGATAGCAGGCTGTCCCGGGGTTTATGTCATTTTTCGAACAGACTTAAGATATCGAATTCTTCCCGTGCTTCACCCGGTCGCGCTCCTCGGCGCGTTTCGCGTCATTGAAGCGGTCAACCGTACCGACAAGATATCCGGTAATCCGGCGGATCCGTTCAAAGGCGAGATGATCTTCGCCTTCATACTCTGCGCGTCCGCAGCACGGGCAATGATCTCCGATGATGCCATTGTATCCACAGACCGGATCCCGATCGATCGGATGGTTGATCGATCCGTAACCGATACCCTGTTCGCCCATAAAGCGGATCACCTTCTTGAATGCCTCAAGATTCGACGCTGTATCGCCATCCATCTCGACATAAGAGATATGACCGGCGTTCGTGAGCTCGTGATAGGGTGCTTCACGACGAATCTTATCGAAAATGGTTGTATTGAAGTATACCGGGATATGGAAGCTGTTCGTGTAATACTCCTTATCCGTAATGCCTTTGATCTTCCCAAAACGATTCTTGTCAATTCGCAGGAAGCGACCGGACAGTCCCTCGGCCGGCGTAGCCAGTAGGGAGTAATTGAGACCAGTCTTCGTCGCCATGTCGTCGCAGAAAGAACGCATATGCGTCACAATCTCCAGGCCGAGACGCTGCGAATCCTCGCTCTCGCCATGATGCTTCCCAGTTAGTGCGATCAACGTCTCCGCCAAACCGATAAAACCGATCGACAGCGATCCGTGACGGATAACCTGTTCGATCGCGTCGCGCGGCCCTAGCTTCTCCGAATCAATCCAGCAATGTTCTCCCATCAGGAAGGGGAAATTATAAACGTGTTTTGCCGCCTGTACGAGCATTCTCTCATTGAGCTGATCCGAGACGAGCTTGAGCTTCTCGTCAAGCAGGCGGTAGAAGGTCTCTACATCGCCTTTAGCCTGCATACCCAGACGTGGAAGGTTTATCGAAGTGAAGGAAAGATTGCCGCGACCGAAGGTTATCTCGCGCTCCGGATCGTACACGTTGCCGATGACGCGCGTCCGGCATCCCATGTACGCGATCTCCGTCTCCGGTCTGCCTTCCTTCAAATACTGCATATTGAACGGGGCGTCCTGAAAAGAGAAATTCGGGAAGAGACGCTTAGCCGAGCACTCACAGGCAAGCTCGAAGAGATCATAGTTCGGATCACCCGGATCGAAATTAATCCCTTTCTTGCAGCGGAAGATCTGGATCGGGAAAATCGGTGTCTCTCCGTTTCCAAGACCGTTCTTCGTCGCAATAAGAAGATTACGGATGACCATCTTCGCTTCGGGGGATGTATCGGTTCCATAGTTGATGGAAGAGAAGGGGACCTGTGCTCCCGCGCGACTGTGTAGAGTATTGAAGTTATGAACGAGAGCCTCCATAGCCTGGAATGTCGCGCGGTCCGTCTCCTCAACCGAGTGTTTTCTTGTGTAGGCGAAAAGACGGCGCATCAGATCCGCGTCGATTTTCTCAAGATCCGGGAGTTCCGTCGTGATCTCTGCGCGAAAAGCGAGATCAAAGTCCTCGGACGGTTTAAGTTCCGGACGAATCCCCGATGTCTTCTCAAGACGGATGACCGCTGCCTTGATCTTCGGTTCCGATATCTCGCTGGGAATTCCGGCGAGAAGTTCGAGGGCTCCGGCGAAGGCTTTGCGATATTCCTTGATAAAGGTACAACGAACACCATCGGCCATTACGTAATCGAAGTTCGGCAGCGATTGCCCCCCGTGCATGTCGTTCTGGTTCGATTGGATCGCAATACAGGCAAGTGCCGAGTAGCTTCGGATATCCTTCGGCTTGCGTAGGTGACCGTGACCGGTATTGAATCCGCCCTCGAAAAGCTTCAGCAGATCAATCTGACAACAGGTCATCGTCAACGAGTAGAAATCCAGATCATGGATATGGATATCACCGGCCTCATGAGCCCGGGAATGATCCGGCTTCAACATGTAGGACTTATAATACGCCTTCGCGCTCTCCGAACCGAAACGCAACATCGAACCCATCGCCGTATCCCCGTCGATGTTCGCGTTCTCACGCTTCAGGTCGCTGTTCTTCGATTCAGAATTGACGATATCGTCCAGCGTGCGCATCAAACGCGTATTCTTCTCTCGAATTCTCGAACGCTCGGCACGATAGAGAATATAAGCCTTCGCCGACTCGACAAGGCCTTCTTCCATCAAGACATGCTCGACCATGTCCTGTATCTCTTCGATCTTCGGAACAGCAATGCCCTGTAATTCGAGATACTCACTCGTCCGAACAGCTAGATCCAAAGAAAGATCCTCCGCGTGTCCCTTCGCTTCACCGGTCGCTTCAAAAGACTTGCGGATCGCGACAGCAATCTTCTCAATATTAAAGGGAACCTGGCGGCCGTCCCTCTTCAAAACTCTGGCAATCATATGAACCTCCTTCATTTGACGCGTCGCAGTTCTGCGTAAAACGAGAAACTGTGAGCGTTTATGGATCGCTTGCCGTTTGTGAGACGGCAGAATCCGTGGTTGGGTATTCTAATTAAACCTTCATCTTGTGGTAAAATCAAGATGCATCCACAACATATTGTGTTTCTTTCTTGTTACATGTTCGGAGAAGGACAAGATTAGGCGATGTGAGACAAGTGTTTTTAACCAGGTCTGGATATGATAGAATACCAAAAGAAAGCAACAAATTGAAGTAAAATATTGTATCCAGATAAAGGAGACAAGAAACATGCGCATTCCCGTATGGAATCGTCTCAGTCCCGAGCGCAAACGATCGACGAAATACCTGGGACTTTCGTTTCTCATTCCGTTTCTAATGATCCTATCCGCCTTTATCGTCCAGCAGGTGCATCCGTTCGGCGGCAAGATGATTCTGACGGTCGATCTATACCATCAGTATGCGCCTTTTGTCGCTGAGCTTCGAGATAAACTTCTCAACGGTGACAGCCTTTTCTATTCCTGGAATGTCAGTCTCGGATCGAATTTCTGGGCTGTATTTGCCAACTATGCAGCGAGCCCACTGAATTTGCTTCTGCTCCCTATTCCGGAGAAATTCTTGCCGGATGGTATCGCCTTTATCGTATGTCTGCGGGTCGGATTGACCGGTCTATTCACTGCGCTCCTTCTTCGTGATATCGATCGCAAGCGGGAAGATCTTTTCCTCAGCGCTTTCGCGGCTATTTACGCTTTGAATGGATGGGCTCTCTCGTATTTCTGGAATATCATGTGGCATGACGCCTTGATGCTTCTGCCGCTTGTAATTCTGGGCCTACGCCGATTGATGCGGGACAACAAACCCATCCTCTTCTTCGTTTCCCTCTTTCTGGTTATCTGGTCGAATTACTACGCTGCATATTTCGTATGTCTCTTCCTGATCGTCTATGCTCCTGTTCTCTATGTGAGCCTGTTCGAC
>Ga0209373_10004707_pt1 | contig 11619 bp, 9 predicted proteins | sample Higcelweek5metaG_FD_187173 | JGI IMG/M metagenome (GOLD analysis project Ga0209373, IMG submission 187173) | Freshwater pond sediment microbial communities from the University of Edinburgh, under environmental carbon perturbations - High... | ecosystem: Environmental > Aquatic > Freshwater >... | reverse complement strand
GATATGCGCAGGCTTCCCGGCGAGGTCGAGAAAAACTCGGTGGAATACTTCGAGAAGCTCGGCATTGAGGTCGTGATCGTCGGAACCAAGGCCGACAAGCTTAGCTCGAACGAGATGCGAAACACGCAAAAAAAATGGTCGGTCTTCTTTAGCCGGAGCGCTGAACTGATCCCGATTACCTCGGCTTCGAAACGGACGGGACGGGATCAACTTTTGAAGATGATCGGAGAGAGAATCTAGCGAAGATATTCGCACAAGGTTGAACGTTTCCAGTTATTCGTGTCTGTTGATCTTGCGGTGTGCGTAATGTCGGTATATAATAGGCGTTAACGTACACGCAGTTGAGGATTATCAGACTATGAGAGTAAATCGGCAAAAGCATTTTGCGAAGATTCCCGCGCAGGCATGCATCTTTCCGATTTTTGTTATTTTCCTCGCGATAACCATATTCGGTTCCTGTTTCCGCCGACAATCGGCGAGCAAACCGGTCGATAAAACGCAACGCGATATCATTCTTGGGTTCTCGCAAATAGGGGCAGAAAGCGCTTGGCGTAACTGTCACTCGCGATCCGTTCGCGAGGCGGCCAAGGAAGCGGGTATCCAGCTTCTGTTCGAGAGCGCCGAGCAAAAACAGGAAAATCAGATAAAGGCCATTCGCTCGTTTATCGCGTATCGGGTCGACGTTATCGCCTTTGTCCCGATTGTCGCCGACGGGTGGGACAACGTCCTTCGCGAGGCAAAGACAGCGGGGATTCCCGTGCTGGTCACCGACCGGAAGATCAATACCGAAGACAGCGATCTTTACTCCGGGTTTATAGGAACGGACAGCGAGCAGGAAGGACGCGAAGCCGGACGATTCTTGCTCAGGAAATTCGCCGGCGTAGAGCGAAAGCGGCCAATCAGGATCGTCGAGTTGGCGGGAACGGAAGGCGCCTCGGCCGCCGTGGGCAGGGCGAAGGGCTTTCGGGAGGTTCTCGCCGGAAATCCCGACTTCGAGATCGTGTACAGCGAGTCGGGCGATTTTCTTCGCTCCAAGGGATACGAAGTCATGCTTTCCGTATTGGAGAAGGTTCCCCGGATCGACGCGGTGTTCTCGCACAACGACGGCATGACGCTCGGCATGCTTGACGCGATGAAGGAGCGAGGCGTCAAGGCGGGAAAGGACGTCGTGATCGTGACGGTCGACGCCGAGCAGGCCATCATCGACGCGCTGAAGGCTGGCACGGTGAATTTCGTCATTGAGTGCAACCCGAAGACTGGCCCCGACATCATGGAACTCGCGAAGAAACTCGCGGCCGGCGAGAGGATACCCAGGTTAATCCACGTCGACGAGCGCGTTTTTTCCGAGGACGACAAGGATCTCGATGGACTGGCGCCGCGCGGTTACTAGGATGCGGTTCCCCGGCGGGAGAAGCATCCTCAAGAAACTCAAGGTCTCGTACGCGATCATTATCGCGGTCATGCTGGTGATACCGGTGACGACGATAGCGAGCTCTCTTATTCAGAGCGCGCGATACGACCATATGATAACGAACGTGAGCAAGACGAACCGGCTTAATCAAATCGTGAAGACCGATATCACGAGCGAGCTATGGGAGGTTGTCGCCGGAAGCAAGAAGTTCGAGGACGCGAAGGTCTACGCGACGATCCGGGAAATCAACGAGGGCCTTTCAGCTATCATGGAAACGACCGAGGTGACGGGAAACCGGCAGCTTTTGGAGGTCGCGGGACGGGCCATGGAGACCCTGTCCTCCTACGTCGAACGACTACGCATTCAGGAACAATACCGGTATCCCGTGCGCGACAACGAGAAGATCCTCGAGGAGATTCGCGGCGTCTCGGCGCTCGTCTCCGATATCCTTCAGGAGTTCATCGTGCTCGAGATCGAGTCTGCGGCCCAAACCAACGAGCGCATCAAGGTAACGGTATGGGTCTTTGCCCTCTTCCAGATACTGACCGTTCTCGCCGTTACGATGTTTGCGACCCTTGCGCAGCGATCGGTTTCGCGAAGCGTCAAGCGCCCGATCAAGGAGCTTGAGCAGCTCTCGACGCGGATCGCATCCGGAGACCTCGCGGCGCGCGCGGACCTTCCGCACGTCGACGAGCTCGATAACCTGACCGAGAACCTCAATACCATGGCGGTTAAAATCCAGGAACTTATCGACGCGAACATACGTGAGCAGCAGAACCTCCAGAAATCCGAAATGAAGGCGTTGCAGGCGCAGATTACCCCGCACTTTCTCTATAATACCCTCGACACGATCGTCTGGCTTGCCGAGGTACAGCAATACGACAGCGTGATAGACATCGCGCGCGCGTTCTCGAATTTCTTCCGCGTTTCGCTGAGCCGCGGGAAGGAATGGATTACTGTCGCCGAGGAAATCGGCCACGTGCAGAGCTACCTCACCATACAAAAGATACGGTATCGGGACATCCTCGACTACACGGTCGAGTACGATAGCGAGATCGAGGGATGCCTTGTGCTCAAGCTCATCCTTCAGCCCCTCGTCGAGAACGCGCTGTATCATGGAATCAAGAACAAGCGCGCGCGTGGAACGCTCGACGTACGGGCGTGGAAAGATGGCACGTTCCTGTGTTTCTCGGTCCGCGACAACGGAATCGGCATGACAGAGGAACGGCTTGCCGATGTTCTCGACAAGATCGGTAGCGAGTTTGATCCGGGCGCGCGCAACGATGTGTATGGCCTTTACAACGTGAACAAGCGGCTCGAGCTCTATTACAGCGGCGAGGCCGAGCTTTCCATCGTGAGCACGCATGGAGAAGGTACGGTCGTTTCATTCAAGATTCCGGAGGTTGCGCCGAATGTATAGCGTTTTTCTCGTAGAGGATGAGATCGTCGTGCGCGAGGGGATACGGGACAGCATCCACTGGGACGAGACTGATTACGCGTTGGTCGGCGAAGCGCCCGACGGCGAGATGGCCTTGTCGATACTAAAAGACGTGAAAGCCGATATCCTGGTGACCGATATCAAGATGCCCTTCATGGACGGATTAGCCCTCGCACGCGTGGTTAAGAAAACGCAACCTTGGGTCAAGATCATCATCATCTCCGGACACGATGAGTTTCAGTACGCCAAGGAAGCGATCTCGATTGGCGTGGAGGAATACCTCCTGAAGCCAGTCTCAGCGTCAGATATGCTCAAGGCGTTCGATAAGGTCGCGCGCGGTATCGAGGAAGAAAAACGTAAGATCGATAGCCTGGAAAGCCTGAGGCAGCAGGCGATTTCGTCCGCGGACATGCTCAGGGAAAAATGGCTCGTGACCCTGGTTACCGGCTCGGTCGATACTTCAGAAGCTATAGAGCAAGCACGTTCCCATGGTCTTGAATTGATATCGCACTGCTTCGCTGTGATCATCGCCGACCTTACGTTCGAAGGGGACGGCTTTCAGGAATTGTCGAAGGCTAACAGGACAATACTCGCCTATGCTGCCCAGTTGCCGGAAACGATAGCGTTTTCGCCAAGTGGTGACCGAATCGTGATCATTTTGAAGGGCCCGACGCCCGAGGCGATCGAGGAATCGACCTACGCGATCGCGCAGGGAATCAAGTACGAGACTGAAAGAAACACGAGGTGCTCCGTCGCCGTTGGCATAGGATCTTCAGTCGAGCGGGTAGGTGGGTTGCCGCGCTCGTATGCGGAAGCCGCGAGGTCGATAAAGTATCTCGCGGCGTCGGGACGCCGCGGGATTATGGGAATACAGGATATCCAGGCGATAGACGAGGCGAACCTCGTAAAGCTCGGGAACGATCCGGTCGTCGACAAGCTTCGCTATATGACCCGGGGCGACATTGACTGTCTCGTCGATCAGTATATGGATATGATCGGCGACAATCCGGTAAAGAACGGTTTTATCGCGTATTATCTCCTGTACGATATTATCGTGGCGGCCTCGGCGATCATTGGGGACTTGAACGGCGACCTTCGCGCGGTATTTCCCGTTCCGCTCCAGCAGTACCGTCTCGCGGAGATCGCGGGTTCGCGGGATCTGTTTTCCGCCGAGGTTCGCCGGATAATAACCGCCGTCGTCGAAAGGCGCGAGGTCTCGGGCGAGAGCCGTTATAGCGAGATGATCCTCAAGTCAAAGCGGTATATCGACGAGAATTTCTCGAAGCCTGGGCTGTCTCTCCATACGGTCGCCTCATTCGCGAACGTGAGTCCAAACCATTTCAGTACGGTATTCGCGCAGGAATCGGGCGAAAGCTTTATCGAGTATCTCACTTGCGTGAGGATCGATCGCGCAAAGCATCTTCTACTTTCGACGCAGATGAAGAGCGCGGATATAGCGTACGAGGTCGGCTTCAACGACCCTCATTATTTCAGCTTTATATTCAAGAAAAATGTTGGCATGACTCCCCGTGACTTCCGCGCGGATAAAAACGCACATAACGAGTAAGAAAGTCCACTTTTCGATTTTCCGCGAGGAAAAAGTTCAACTAAAGTCAGTAAGATAACTCATGTACCGGTGGGCGATCCGGGGCTATCATGCATTTACTATCTATATCACAGGAGGAATGTATGAAGAAGGTCGTATTGTTTGCAATGGCCCTCGCGCTCATTTTCAGCGGATCGATATTCGCCAAGGAAAAGAGCAAGAAGCTGATCACGGTCGGTTATGCGCAGGTTGGCGCCGAGTCCGATTGGCGCACCGCCAACACTGAGTCTTTCAAGAGCACGTTTGTCGAGGCAAACGGCTACAAGCTCATTTTCGATGACGCGCAGCAGAAGCAGGAAAACCAGATCAAGGCTATCCGCAACTTCATCCAGCAAGACGTGGATTACATCGTCGTCGCGCCCGTCGTCGAGACTGGTTGGGAAACCGTTCTCAAAGAAGCAAAGGACGCCGGCATCCCCGTCATCCTCTCTGACCGGATGATGAAGCTCTCCGACAACAGCCTCTATACGGCGTGGGTCGGCGGCAACTTTCTCAAGGAAGGCCAAGACGCCATTGTATGGCTCAATGACTACGTCAAGAAGAACAAACTCCAGAATAAGGAACTCAATATCGTTATCCTTCAGGGAACGATCGGTTCATCCGCACAGGTTGGCCGCACCCAGGGCGTGACCGAGGGTATCGCGAAGAACCCGAAGTACAAGCTTCTCGCGAAGCAGACCGGTGAGTTTACTCAGGCGAAGGGACAGGAAGTTATGGAATCTTTCCTTAAGGCCTATCCGAAAATCGACGTTGTGATCGCCGAGAACGACAACATGGCCTTTGGTGCGATCGACGCTATCAAAGCCGTCGGAAAGAAACCCGGAAAGGACATCATCATCATTTCCTTTGATGCCGTCAAGGAAGCCTTTAATCGCATGCTTGCCGGCGATATCAACGCCGACGTCGAGTGCAACCCGCTTCACGGTCCCCGTGTAGCCGAGATCATTCAGGCGCTTGAGGCCGGAAAGACCGTCGACAAGATCATGTACGTAAAGGAAGGAACCTTCGACACCACTAACGCGAAGGCAATATTCCCGACCCGCAAATACTGAGTAAGTGCTTCGGACGTAGGCGGGGAGCCGGTTGCGCATGGGCGCCCGGCCCCTGCCTTTCGCTTGTATGAAGGCCGGAAGGTTTTCCCAAGGGCAATTCCAGCGCGATTTTATTACGGTTATGGGAGGATTTTTCGATGGACGATTCCGTTGTTCTCTCGATGAAGAAGATTAATATGACGTTTCCCGGCGTCAAGGCACTGAGCGACGTGGATTTTACGTTGCGAAAGGGCGAGATCCACGCCCTGATGGGCGAGAATGGGGCGGGAAAGAGCACGCTCATAAAAGTATTGACCGGAGTCCATACGATGGATTCCGGAGAAATTCATATTAGCGGCGTACGTAACGCCGTGATCAACCATTCTCCAAAAGATGCGCAAAGGGTCGGCATTAGCACCGTATATCAGGAAGTAAACCTTTGCGCGAACCTGTCCGTGGCGGAAAATATTTTCGTTGGCCGCCATCCCCTTAATGCACTGCGCGGCGTGCGATGGGGCGAGATGAACCGAAAGGCGCGAGAGGCGCTCGCGAACGTGGGTCTCGAGAATATCGACGTCACGAAATCGCTCGGGGAATATTCTGTAGCCATTCAGCAGATGGTCGCCATCGCGCGCGCCGTCGATTTTAATTGTAAGGCGCTGATATTAGACGAGCCAACGAGCTCCCTCGATGAATACGAGGTCGCGAAACTTTTTTTATGCATGCGAAAGCTGAAGGAGAAGGGCGTCGGGATTATATTCGTGACGCACTTTCTCGAGCAGGTATATGAGGTATGCGACGCGATTACCGTTCTCAGAAACGGTGAACTCGTCGGTCGCTTTGACATTAAGGATCTTCCCCGTGTACAGCTCGTGGCGAGAATGCTCGGCCATGAATTCGACGACCTGGCGGCGATCCGCGTGCCTGATTACGAAAGGCTGGCGCAGACGAGCGCCCCCGAGATCATTCGCGCGATTGGCCTTAGTCATGAGGGAACGATAAAACCCTTTGATATCGAGATACGCAAGGGCGAGGTTGTGGGATTGACGGGTCTTCTCGGTTCCGGCCGCTCGGAACTCGCCCGTGCGCTTTACGGCGCGGATCAACCGGACACAGGTGAGCTTTTCTTCAAGTCTTCCCCGCTCAAGGCGCATGAGCCGATCGACGCGATCAAGGCCGGAATGGCGTATCTTCCCGAGGACCGGAAGGAAGAAAGCATTATCGGCGAGTTGTCTATACGTGAGAATCTCGTCATCGCACTGCAGGCAAAGACGGGCGTGTTCAGGCTGTTGCCCATGGCGAGGCAGAATGAGCTCGCGGATAAATATATCAAGGCTTTACGGATCAAGACTCCATCGCCCGAGACGCCGATCAATCAACTTTCGGGCGGTAATCAACAAAAGGTAATAATCGGCCGTTGGCTGATCACGAATCCGGAGTTTCTCATACTCGACGAGCCAACCCGCGGTATTGACGTCGGTACGAAGACGGAAATTCAGAAACTGATACTCTCTCTCGCGGGAGAGGGGATGACGATTATGTTCATCAGTTCGGAGATAGACGAGATGCTCAGGACAGTCAATCGACTTTGCGTACTTCGCGACGGCATGAAGGTCGGGGAACTTAATAACGTGGACCTTGACCGTCCCAAGGTCATGGCCGCTATCGCGGGAGGAAAGACGATATGACGACACGGATGCTGCGTCCCAGGGATATATTCAGGCAACAGCTTTTTCTGCCCATCTTCGCGCTTTGCCTTATGTTGGTTGTGAATTTCATCGTTACGCCGACATTTTTCAATATCTCGATAAAGAATGGCGTGTTGTACGGGTACATAATAGATATCATCAACCGCGCAAGTGAGTTGATCATTCTTGCGGTCGGAATGACGTTGGTCGTCGCCTCTTCCAAGGGAACTGATATCTCCGTCGGTGCGGTGAGCGCGCTCGCGGCCGCCGTCTGCGTACGGCTTCTCGGCTCAAGCTATGATGCGTACGCGGTTCCGCTTATTCTCGCGTTTCTCGCCTGTTTGAGCGCGGGCGTTTTGTGCGGCGCGTTCAACGGTTTCCTCGTCGCGAAGCTCAAGATACAGCCAATGGTTGCGACGCTGATCCTTTTTACCGCAGGGCGCGGAATCGCGCAGCTTATAAGCGCGCGGGAGATAAACGAGAAAATGGTCCCCGGTCAGATTCTCTACGTCCGTATGGAACACTTTAAGCGGTTCGGTGGTTTTTTTCCGCACGTCGTAATCCCTACGCCGGTTTTTATCGCCTTGGGGTTCGTCCTTCTTACGTGGTTCATCCTGAACAAGACGGCGCTCGGCCTCTACATTAAGTCGGTCGGGATAAACCAGAAGGCAGGCAGGCTTGTCGGGCTCAATTCCACAATGATCATTTTTTTCTGCTATGTATTCTGCGGTGTATGCGCTTCGCTCGCGGGTTTTATTTCTTCGAGCCGGATCTACTCGAGTGACGCGAATAATATCGGTCTTAACATGGAGCTTGACGCGATCCTCGCTGTCGCTCTCGGGGGGAATAGCCTCGCCGGAGGAAAGTTCAGCATAGCGGGATCGGTGATCGGCGCGATAACCATACAGGCGCTGACTACCAGTCTGTACGCCATGGGCGTTACGGCCGACCAGCTGCCCGTGTATAAGGCGATCGTCGTTGTGCTGATCGTCGCCATTCAGGCGGATGAATTCAAGCGATGGAAAGCCGCGTACAGATTGCATAGGAAAATGGCGAAAGGGGTCGCGGAATGAAAAACAATATCATCAAGAAGGGATTCGGCGGCAACAGCTTTCTTCTGTTCGTTACTATCGCGATGTTTCTGATGATGTACGGGATCGGTCTCACGCTGTTCCATGAGCAGGGGTTCGGGACGATGCAAACCTTCCTCAATATGCTCATAGACAACGCAGGACTTATTGTTGCAGCGGCAGGAATGACGCTCGTTCTTATCGCCGGTGGAATCGACATCTCGATTGGATCGGTCGTCGGGCTCGTGTGCATGATGTTGGCCGACCTTATGCAAAATAAGGGCGTAGACGCGATGATCGCGATCGCGATCGTGCTCGCCTTCGGGATAATTTTCGGCGCGGCGCAGGGATGGCTTATCGCATATCTCAGGCTGCAGCCGTTCATCGTGACGCTCGCGGGAATGTTTTTTTGCAGGGGACTGACGGCGATGGTAAGCGTTGACCAGATAGCGATAGCGAACCCCACGTTTCTCGGGATAGCACAGTCAAATATTAAGATCCTCTTTGGCGCAACGGTAAACAAACGGGGAAAGCTCCTTTATCCGTTCGTTCACCCGAATGTCATAATCGCGCTCGTCGCGATATTCGCGGTGTGGTACGTCTGCAAATACACTAAATTCGGAAGGTCCCTTTTTGCGGTTGGCGGCAATGAGCAGTCGGCGTTGCTCATGGGAATCAACGTGCGAAAGACGAAATTTCTGACTTATGTGCTGAACGGCTTCCTTGCTGCGCTCGCCGGGCTCGTGTTCTGCCTTAATACGACGAGCGGTTTCGTCGAGCAGGCGCGTGGTTTCGAGATGGAAGCGATAGCGTCGGCGGTAATCGGCGGCACGCTCCTTACGGGCGGTGTCGGAACGGTCGTCGGAACGTTCTTCGGCGTCCTCATTAAGGCCACGATAGAGACATTCATACGGTGCGACGGCACGCTCTCTTCCTGGTGGAATAAAATCGTCCTTTCAGCGCTGCTTTGTTTCTTCATCGTTCTGCAGAGTATATTCGTGATCTGGAGAGCCAGGAAAAAAAGTTAAAAGCGAATTTCTTTATGTCCCCTTTTCTCTGCAGGCAATCTATAAAGACGAAAGGTCGAGTAGGTTGCCTGCTTTTCTATCAGGAGGGCGGCTATTGCGATTTTGTCCCGAGCTGTACGAAGCGCTCAACGGGCGTCGTGTACATGATGCCGATACCTGGCGTCGTGAGACAGGGGAGCGCGGCGATGGCTTCCTGTATCGCGGAGGAATCCGCGCGGTCGGCGAGTATGAGAAGCTGTTCCTTCTCGGGCACCAGGGTGACGCCGAAAAACTTAACGTCATCGGGCTTGCCCGTCCCGCGCGCGTTCATGATCGTGCCGCCTTTTGCCCCCGCCTTGCGTGCGGCGTTCATGATGTCCTCGGCGTAGCCGCGGTTTACGATTATCGAAATAAGTTCCTGTTCCGTATTGTTATCCATCGTCTGTCCTCCTGTGCGAACGACCAGCGCCATGCCATCCTTTCTGCGCCGGTAAACGGGCGCCCCCTGTATCGATTCAAGTATCGCGTCAAGTTGGTCGGCGGTCACCAACGTGAGAAGGATATCCTTTTCGACGTCGGCGAGCGCGAGCGCACGAAGTATGCGCGAGTCGAGCTCCCCTCGGCCAACGAGGATCGTTCCGCCGCGCGCGCCCTTTTCGCGGGTCAAGTCCGCGATTTTCTCGCCGACGCCGTGGTCGACGATCGTCAGGATCTGGTAATCGTATCTCATTTGCCGCCCTCCCCGCGAAGAACTCTTTTTTCCTTCAGGTTATACATCCAGCCGAGTACCTGTATCGCTACGAGTGGCGTCGCCGCCACCATCGCGATGACGCCGAACCCGTCGATGGCTGGATTCCCGCCCGCCGCGACCGACGCGCCGAGGGTGAGCGAAAGAATGAAGGTGCTCGCCATTGGTCCCGAGGCGACGCCTCCTGAATCGAACGCGATAGCCGTGAAGAGTTTCGGCGTGAAGAAGGTGAGCGCGATCGCGGCTACGTAGAAGGGAATCAGAAGATACCAAATGCTGAACCCGAAGATAACCCTGCACATCGAAAGCCCAACCGAGACCGCAACGCCGATCGCGAGCGTCGCGAGCAGGACGCGCTTGCGGACGTTTCCGCCGGAGACTTCCTCCACCTGCTCGGTGAGAACCCAGACTGCCGGTTCCGCGCAGACGACCACTGCGCCGAGAACGCACCCTATCGGTATCAGTATCCAGTTATACGCAAGCGCACCAAGCGCGGTGCCGAGCGCTTTTCCCGCGGGAACGAACGCGGTGTCCGCGCCGACGAAAAAGAGGATTAGCCCGATCCATGCGTAGAGAAAGCCGAGCGAGACGCGCTTGAGCTGTTGCGGCGGTAGCTTGAGGAGAAAAACCTGAAAAAGCAATATGATCGCGTAAAGCGGGCTTAAGGCGACAAAAACGTTTCGCGCTACGCCGGGTATGTCGCGGAGAATTGCACGTACGGTCTCAAAAAATCCGCCTGAAGAAAGAGCTGCCGCTTCGTGCAAGGCCTTTTGTCCCGCATCAGCCCCGGTCGCCAGGACAACGGGCGTGTTTCCTCCGTTTCCGGTAAGGATGAAGCCGAGGATCGTGACCGCCAGAATTGGGCCAATCGACGCGATTCCGGTGTATCCAAAACTGTCGTCGATGGCGTTTTTGTCACCGCGAACCGCCGCGACACCGACGCCGAGGGCGATGATGAAGGGGACGGTCATCGGTCCGGTAGTGGCCCCGCCTGAGTCGAACGAGATCGCGACGAAGGTTTCGCTTACCTGCGAGGCGAGGATAAACACGGCAAGATATCCGACGATGAGCACGATCCGATACGGTATCTGGAAGAGCGTGCGCGCGAGGCCCACCGCGACGAATAGCCCGACACCTATGGCGACCGCGATGATGATTGCGTCGCCCGGGATCGACCCGGTAACCGCCTCAACCTGGTTACCGAGTACGAGAAGGTCGGGCTCCGCGATGGTGATGAGAAAGCCGATAACGAGCCCTGCTATGAGAATGAGCGGCATTTTTCGCGTACGCGTCAGCTTCGCGCCGATATACGTACCGGCGGGTACGATGCCGAGATCGGCACCGGTAAGGAATACGGTAAGCCCCAGGATGAGGAAAAGCGAACCCGTGATGAAGGCGACGAGCAGGGCAGGGTCGAGAGGGGTGATGGTCGTGCCGAGAATCAGAACAATCGCGCAGATCGGCAGAACCGCATAGCAAGTTTCCCTAAGTTTGTGCAAAAGATTCATCTAAAATTAAAATAACCTCTCTTGACAAAAAATACAAGTTTCTGGCAGTATATATTATGGAAACACGCAATATATTCCTTAACATCTCTCCCATCGATCATCGGTATTCACT
>Ga0209373_10004706_pt1 | contig 11622 bp, 9 predicted proteins | sample Higcelweek5metaG_FD_187173 | JGI IMG/M metagenome (GOLD analysis project Ga0209373, IMG submission 187173) | Freshwater pond sediment microbial communities from the University of Edinburgh, under environmental carbon perturbations - High... | ecosystem: Environmental > Aquatic > Freshwater >... | reverse complement strand
ACCCATTGGAGTTACAAGTCTTGCCATCGGTGTTATGCAGGCACTGTTTATGATCAGGTCTGCTGATGATGCTTTTAAAGATTTTATGGATCCTTCGGTAATGTTTATCTTTGGCTCTATCGTAATAGGACTTGTATTCACAAAAACCGGTCTTACCAAGCGTATGGCATACAAGATGCTGTCTATTGTAGGCGAGAGAACCAGCATGATCTATTTAGGGTGCTTTCTTGTAATAGCATTTCTCACCCTGATCATGGCTCATACTGCGGTTGCCGCAACTATTTTTCCACTTATGATGGCCATCAACTCTCTATATGGTGAAGGGGATAAACCTACCAATTTTGGCAAGGGGCTCTTTATGGGTATGGCCTATGTGGCAGGAGCAGGCTCAATTGTTACTCTGCTTGGTGCTGCCCGTGGTGCAGTTGCTGTTGGTTTTTTCAAGGATATATATGGCAAGGAGATCGGTTTCTTTGAGCTCACCTATTATATGCTTCCTGTGGGGTGGCTAATGGTAATTCTTCTGTGGGTATATATCATGATCGCCCTGAAACCTGAGAAAAAAACCATTCCTGGTCTAAAGGAAAGGGCAAAAAAATTGTACACTGAACTTGGTAAAGTTACAAGAAATGAGCTTGTGGCAGCACTGCTTGTCGGAGCTGTAATCATCTCTCTTGCCACCTTTGCCATTTTAACTGCCTATATTCCAGGTTTTGTTCCACCAAATAAAACTGCCATCATGCTGATCTCCACCATTTTGTTTTTTATAACAGGTATTCTTGATATTAACGACCTTGAAGATATCCCATGGAACATCATTCTTCTGTTTGCAGGTGCAATGAGCATCGGTTTCTGTCTCTGGAAGACAGGTTCAGCTCAGTGGATGGCTATCAACTGGCTCACCATCTTTCAGCACTCACACTGGTTTGTCTTTATTATGAGCATTGCCTTCTTTGTCATGATCATGACCAACTTTATAATGAACGTGGCAGCCATTGCCATCTCTTTGCCAGTCTCTCTGGTCATTGCCCCCTATCTTGGCGTAAGCGGAGAGGTTATTCTGTTTACCTCGCTTGTAACTGCAGGTATGCCGTTCATGCTTCTTGTGGGTGCGGCACCAAATGCCATTGCCTATGACTCCAAACAGTTCACTGCTGGAGAGTTTTTCAAACACGGAGTTGCCGCAAGTATTATTCTGATGGTTGTGGTGGCATTTGCGATATATGTGCTTTGGCCTATGATGGGAATGCCGATTCTTAAAGGGTGATTACCAAGTAAGTTAAAGTGCTGTTCTAAATCTTAAAGATCTGACAACTTTTGTGAAGTTGTCAGATCTTTTCCAGCCGTTCAGATAGTCACTGGAACTGAAAAAATAGTTTCTATTTTATCGTATTAACACTGTTTACCGTTTCACAATTTTTAAGGATGAGGACAACTACCCATGACCTCGAAGAAAGATTTACGAATTGCCTGGCTACTGGCAATAGTGCTTTTTATTACTGGGATCACCTGTTATGCGGCATTTCCACCGCCTGCACCAGAAGAGCCTGTACGCCTGATGTTTCAGAACGCTGCAGGGAAGGTACTCTTTACTCATGCAGTGCATAATCAGGATTATGACCTCTCGTGCCTTGATTGTCATCATAACATTGAAGAGGACGAAGTTTACAGCTGCAAAGAGTGTCATCAGGCTACTGGTGATGAGAGTATGCCAAGTAAAACCGACGCATTCCACGCACAATGTATAGGCTGCCACAAAGAGAAAGGGGCGGGTCCAGTGGAGTGTAATTCATGCCATGCAATGTAACTTTGCCATATGATGTTTTTTATGATTACGCAAACTACTCATATTAAAGTTAAGCGCATGGATCACCAATTTCACCAGATAAAGGTTTGTTATGATTAAAAGAGCGTTTATTGGATTGACTAAACCGAAGCTCAAGTGTGATCTGGTTGAACCAGGTCCAAAAGAGCCGGAAGCCATCCCCATACCACCCAGAATGATTTTCCTGCTGAACGAACCGTTGGACAGCACACGAGAATCCCTTATCAAACAAGGTGATATGGTCAAAAAGGGAGAACGGATTTTTCTGTACAAAGAGAGTCAGGAATATGTCACATCTCCAGTTTCCGGCAAAATCACATCCATTGCTCCATTTACAGGAGATTTTGGAAAAATTGCAACATATCTTGTCCTGGAAAGAGAAACAAAGCAGGATATTGAGAGCAACTTTGCCGAATTTGCAGCTACTCCAGATATTGAAACTGCAGATCGTTATTTAAGAGGAACACCAGGAGATCCTCCTTTAAAGCAGCTTGCTGATCCTGCAAATCACTTTAAAAAGATCGTGATAACAGGTGTAGATTGCGACGTTATGTGCACCACACGCCAGTATGTTCTGACAAGATTCAGAGATGAGATGCCCAAGGCATTGACCCTTCTTAAGCAGATGACAGGAATTGATGACATATCAATTGCAATGCCAGAAACAATGGCAAAATTATCGGCATTCAACGGTATGAACCTGATCAAAGTATCATCTGACTACATCAGCTCTCTGCCACCCATGATCATGGAGAAACACCTTGGCATTCCTTTTGTCCCTGGTAAGGAGAGCAGAGATCTTGAGGTCTGCTTCATCTCGGTTGAGGCTGCTCTATCTCTTGTAAGAGCATATGAGGCAAAAGAGCCTCTATATGAGAAAATTATCACTATAATAGATAAAAAAGGGGGGAGAACACGGGTTTCTGCTACTATTGGTACCCCCATCCACAGAATTTTCACCCAGATTGGTGTTGAAACTGCTGAACAGGACAGAATTATTATTGGTGGACCATTAAGAGGAGTTGCTGCTTACACACTCTACCATCCGGTAATGCCTGATATGGACACAGTTATAGTTCAAGATAGCAGCGAGATTCCAATAGTATCTGACTATCCATGCATCAACTGCGGAAAATGCGTCAGAATCTGTCCTGCCAATGTACCAGTGAATGTCTTGATACGATATCTTGAATCAAACCTTTATCAGGATGCAGCTGACAGTTATGATCTGTTCTCATGTATTGAATGTGGACTTTGCAGTTATGTATGTACTGCAAGAATTCCCATCTTTCAGTATATCCGGCTTGGAAAATATGAGCTTATGAAAATGGAATCAGAGATTGAAACGGAGGCTGATAATGTTTAAACAGAACAGATTTACAGTATCCCACGCCCCGTTCTGGCACGATGGCGACAGCATCAAAACCATGAACCTCAATATTATGGCAGCAGCTATTCCAGCAACACTTTTTGGTGTTATCCAGTTTGGCATGGCAGCTCTTGGCGTGATCTGTCTCTCAATTGCAAGTGCAATGGCATGGGAGGCTCTCTTCAGCGTGGCAGCTAAACGTCCTATTGTAATACATGATTACAATGCAGCAGTTATTGGAATGCTGTTTGGAATGATGCTACCAGCTACTGTTCCATGGTGGGCGGTCATCACTGGTACCTTTGTCTGCATAATTGTAGGACAGCAGATATTTGGTGGTATTGGCGGAAACCCTTTTAACCCTACACTCATCGGTGTCGCCATTCTTGCTCTCTCATGGCAGAATATCTTTAACTTTGATACAGCACTTGTCAACTATCAGTTCACTTTTACAGCACTTGATCCTCTTGCTGCACTCAAACATCAAGGCCCGGGAGTTGTGGATATGTTCCCGCTCTATTCATTGATAATGGGTAACCAGGTAGGTGCTATTGGTTCTGTATTTGGTGCAGGTATTATCCTTGGTGGTCTATACCTTATCATCAGAGGCTATATAAGGTGGGAAATTACCATGGCGTACATTGCGGGTATTATTCTGACTGCATGGATATTCAACATTACTGACCCTGTAAAATATGCCACACCTCTGTTTCATCTACTTACAGGCTATACACTGCTTGGGGCATTTTTCCTTACAAATGAAACATCCTCATCGCCTGTCAATCTGATACCCATGCTGATATATGGAGTAATAGGTGGCTCTCTGACAATTCTTATCAGAAATATCGGAGCTTATGCAGACGGCACAGTATATGCTATTCTCCTGATAAACCTGATAAATCCGCTTATTGACAAAATAAGACCAAAAGCTTTTGGGGAGAGGGTGTGAACAATGCGTGAAATGATAAACATGGTGGTTGTTCTTACTTTATTGAGTGCCTTTTCTGGAGGATTGCTTGCTGCTGTGAGGACAGGAACAAAGGACAAAATCGAGGAACAGGTGTTGAAGTTCCAGAAAGCTCCTGCCATTAGACAGATTCTGAGCGATGTCTCCAATGACCCGCTTCAAGACAGGTTTAAACTTATGGATAAGGAGCAGGAGCTGACCTTTTTTGTTGGCAAACATGATGGCAAGGTAGACACAGTGACCTTTGAGACAACAGGAAAAGGATTTGGTGGAGATATAGGGGTAATGGTTGGTGTTAACATTGAATCTGATAAAATTGTCGGAGTCTGTGTAACCACCCACAGCGAAACGCCTGGTATAGGCTCAAGAGCCAAAGATGACCCTAAATTTGCAGCTCAGTTCGCTGGTATGACTATGGATAAAAATTTTGCCACAAAAAAGGACGGAGGAGATATTGATGCCATGTCCGGTGCTACTGTTACATCAAGGGGTGTAGCTGTTGCTGCACAGCAGGCTCAGGATATCTACAAAAGATTGAAACCTGAAATTCAAAAACAGGCCGCACAAATGGCAAAGTAAGCCACATGAAATGGCAAATAAAGCCACATAAGTGGCAAATCAGGAGATTAATTTTATGTCACAATCCGTGGTAAAAGAGTTTACTAAAGGACTCTGGACAGAGATACCACCGTTTCGTCTTGTTCTTGGCCTCTGTCCCATTCTTGCTGTAACCAAATCTGTTGAAAATTCAATTGGAATGGGGCTGGCATGTGTATTTGTATTTGTCTTTTCAAATTTTCTTGTATCACTGTTGAGAAACATCATTCCATCCAAGGTCAGAATTGCTGGCTATATCATAATAATAGCAACCTTTGTTACAGTAGTCGAGCTGGTAATGCAGGCATATACATACCCCCTTTTCCTGAAACTCGGCATATTCATACCGTTGATTGTTGTAAACTGTATTGCTCTTGGACGGGCAGAAGCATTTGCCTGTAAAAATCCTCCACTTGCTTCAATTGCAGACGGTCTTGGAATGGGAATAGGTTACACAATTTCCCTGTGTGTAGTAGGTGCCTTGAGAGAATCGCTTGGTAATGGGACACTGCTCGGGCATCAGGTTTTTGGACCCGATTTCCAGCCATTCAGATTCATGCTTGAAGCGCCTGGAGCATTTATATGCCTTGGACTCGTCCTCTGTATTATGAACCTTTTCGGTAAAAAATAAAAAGGAGATAGCATAATGGGTGACTATATTCTTCTTGCCATAAGCTGTATTCTTATCAACAACATTCTCCTTGCACAGTTCCTTGGCAACTGTCCGTTTCTTGGGACATCAAAAAAGATGGAAACTGCCGTTGGCATGGGAATGGCAGTTGTATTTGTAATTGTTCTGGCTGGTATTATTACCTGGGCAACGGAATTATATCTTTTAAAGCCTCTCAATATTGAATTTCTGAGAACTCTCTCATTTATCCTTATTGTTGCTTCGTTGGTTCAGTTTGTGGAGATGTTTCTTAAAAAAAGTATCCCTGCCCTTTACACAGGGCTTGGTATTTTTCTGCCTCTGATTACAACAAACTGTGCTGTACTTGGTGTATGCCTTATCAACATTAAGGAAGAATACACATTTCTTGAGATGGTGGTATCCTCCTTCAGCTATTCTGTAGGGTATGGATTTGCTCTGATACTTTTTGCGGGAATAAGAGAGAGAATCATTCTTGCAAGGGTGCCCAAACCTCTTCAGGATACCTCCATTGGCCTTGTCACTGCTGGCATGATTGCTCTCTGCTTTTTTGCCTTTAAAGGCATGGTTTAATTTTTTAAAGATGGTTAGCCATGGGGGGATAACCACGATTAACTAACCGTTAATTAACCATCAATTAACCATTAATGAGGTGATTATGACAGAAGCAGTTCTATTTATGCTGGGCATTGGCGGAGTATGCGGTATTCTGCTCAGTTTTGCATCAAAAATATTCTATGTTTATGAAGATCCAAGAGTTGCCATGGTTGAAAGCAACATGGCAGGAGCAAATTGCGGTGGCTGCGGTTATGCTGGTTGCAGTGCGGCAGCCCAAGCTGTAGTCAGTGGAAAAGCTCTTCCAAGTGTGTGCATTGTTTCAGGGGCTGAAGGAGCTGCAAAGGTTGCAGCAGTAATGGGTATGGATCCTGGTACTGCAGAGACCCGTCAGGCATACAGCATGTGCGATGGTGGCACAAGAGCTGCAAATAAATACCACTACCTGGGAGTCACCTCCTGCAAGGCGATGTCGGTCGTATTTGGTGGTCAGAGAGATTGCCATGTTGGCTGTCTCGGTCTTGGGGACTGTGTAAAAGCGTGTAACTTTGGTGCATTGACTATGGGAAAACAGGGTTTTCCTGTTGTTGATGAAAACAGATGTGTAGGATGCGGCGCCTGTAACAAAGCATGCCCCAAAGAGATAATTGAAATCAAAACAATGTCTGAAAAACTTCTTAAGTTCAACCAGATAAATGACCCGCTTGCCCCTTGCGCTCAGACCTGTCCTGCTGAAATAGATATTCCCCAGTATATAAGCCATATTAAAAATGGAGATTACCTGGCTGCAGTACAGACCATACGCATGAGAAACCCCCTTCTCCTCTCCTGTGGAAGAGTCTGCCCTCATCCATGTGAAAATGATTGCCGAAGAGGGCTTGCAGATGAACCAGTATCTATTAACCAGTTGAAGAGGTTTGCAGCAGATTATGAGATGAATTCAGGTTCACGCCTTCCTATCAAATGTGCGCCTGATACAGGAAAAAAGGTTGCAATCATAGGTGGAGGGCCAGGAGGATTAAGTTGTGCCTACTTCCTGAGACGTGTTGGACATCAGGTCACCATTTTTGAAGCCATGCCAAAACTTGGCGGGATGATAAGATATGGTATTCCAGAGTACAGACTTCCTAAGAAGGTGCTTGACTGGGAAATTGAGGGGATCACAAAGCTTGGTATCGAAACACATACTAACGTTAAATTCGGATCAGATTTCGGCCTTGGCTCTCTTATGGCATCTGGTTACGATGCGGTATTCCTTGGTATAGGTGCATGGAAAGACCACGGTCTTGGTATTCCTGGGGATGATCTTAAGGGGTGCTTTACAGGAATAAAATTTCTTTCAAGCTCGGCAATGGGTGAGAAGCTGAATCTCGGAAAAAGGGCTGCTGTTATCGGTGGTGGTAATACCGCAGTTGACTGTGCCAGAACCATGCTGAGACTCGGACTTGAAAAGGTCTATATGGTATATCGCCGTACAAGAAAAGAGATGCCAGCCAATGAGGTGGAAATTGTTGCTTCAGAGCATGAGGGAATTGAATTTGTCTTTCTTGCAGCACCCTCAAGGGTCGTAGGCAATGAAGCTGGTGAAGTGACACATCTTGAATACCTTAGAATGGAGCTTGGTGAACCTGATGCCAGCGGCAGAAGACGACCTGTTCCTGTCAAGGGTTCTGAAACTCTGCTTGCAGTTGACACCATCGTAACTGCCATTGGTCAGGCTCCAGATGCAAGTTTCAAAGAGGCGACCTCAAGAAGAATCTCTGAACTCACATTAACCAAATGGAGCACTATCGACAACAACCCTGCAACAATGCAGTCTTCAATACCCTATATCTTTACAGCTGGTGACTCTGCAACAGGTCCCGCACTTGTGGTTGATGCCATTGGTGGTGGAAGGCGTGCTGCAAGATCAATTGATCTGTTCCTCAAAGGCCAGAAGGTTGAACCTGTAAAAGATTCTCTTCAGAAAAAACGGATTCAAGAGTCTGTTTTTAAAACAATCTCCGGCGTTCAGCCCATTAAACGGGCAATAATGCCTGAGCTGCCTGTAAGTGAACGGTTAGACTCTTTTGTGGAGGTTGATCAGGTTCTGCCTGAAGAGCAGGCCTTGGCTGAGGCCAACCGCTGCCTTAAATGTTGCAGAACATGCTATAATCCAGACAAGAAATCTGCGTAGGCTACTTTTTTGAATGAGTATTTCAGTTCTGCAAAACTGATTATACGTTATGTCCAACAAGGGGGGGGCATGAGACAGATCAATTTCACCTCCCCTTTTATTTTGTCCATTGTTCTTAACTTTTATCAATTATGTAATATCCCATAAATTTATTAACTGTTCTTAATTGGGTGCCCCATGCACAAAACAGTATTTCGTCAAAAAGTTCCCTCGCATATATTCGTAAGTCAAACCCTTTTATGTTTATTTATAGTATTATTATATATACTGACATGCCCGCTTCATGCTGCTGAAAGCACATCTGATCCAGCCATTGCACTGTTTCAGGGCAATACAATGGGAACCACCTATCACATAAAGGTGGTCATGCATAAGGGTGACGACAAAAAAGAGTGGTCTGATTCAAACAAAAAGTCGTTGCACTCTTTAATTGAGGATAGGCTCAAAGAGGTTAATCAGAGCATGTCTGTCTATTCAAAGAGTAGCGAAATATCTCTGTTCAACAATGCCCGCCAAGGAGAAATTGTAAAAATATCTCCTGAATTTTACTTTGTAATGTTAACCTCCCAAAAGCTCTACAAGATGACTGATGGTGCCTGGGATGGCACGGTAAAGCCACTGGTTGATCTCTGGGGTTTTGGGACAAAAGATCAGATCACCGCCATCCCATCTTCTGACAATATCAGAGCCATCCTTGAAAACATTGGATTTGATCAGATCTCTATTCAGGACAGAACTCTTAAGAAACAGAATTCCGCTATTACCCTTGATCTGGGGTCAATTGCCAAAGGTTTTGGTGTTGATGCAATCGGCCAACTGCTCAAAGAGCAGGGCTACACCAATTTTCTGGTTGAAATTGGCGGAGAAGTTATTGCCTCTGGGAAAAAGATGGAAGGAGTACCTTGGATGGTTGGTATCAGCAGGCCAGATAAAGGTGGAGATCCCAATGATATCTACAGTTCCTTGCAACTTCAGGACAGAGCCCTTGCAACAAGCGGAGATTATAGAAATTTTGTGATTATTGAGGGAAAAACATACTCACATATTATAGACCCTGCAACTGGATATCCTGTTACCAATGGTGTGGTGAGCACCTCAGTGGTTGCAGAGAGCTGCACCTTTGCAGATGGTCTTGCCACAGCACTTATGGTGATGGGACAAGAAAAAGGCATTAAGCTGGTCAACAGCCTTGAGAATACAGAGTGTCTTATTCTGGTAAGAGATGATAAAGGGAACCTGAAAGATTACCGGTCAGCAAAATTTCCCCTGCCATGAATCTCTTCTCTGGAGGGTCTGCTGGATCATGTTAAAGGTGGTGTGCTTATCAAGCGCCCACTCTGGTGCTGCAAGTTCATCAGGATGCGGGTCTCCTGTAATTCTCTGAATCACGATATTATCAGGAAGACGTTCAATAAAATCGCACACCGTCTCAACATACTCACTTCTCTCCATGCAGGTGTAACCGCCACTGTTCCAGATCTTTTCAAGCAAAGTGCCCTTTACAACATAAAGAAGATGAATCTTTACCCCATGAATACCGAGTTCTCCTACTCTTCGTCCAGTTTCAAGCATCATCTCACGACTCTCTCCGGGAAGCCCCAGAATGATGTGAGTGCAGATATTGATATTGGTATGGAGTGTCATGTTAACGGCATTCACAAAACATCCAAAATCATGACCACGATTGATCAGATCAAGGGTTCTGTCATGGCTGGACTGAAGCCCATATTCCAGCCAGACAAGATAATCTTTAGCATATGATGCAATAAGATTGATTTTATCACGATCAACACAATCTGGCCTTGTACCAATTGCCATTCCGACCACACCCTCTGCCCCAAGAGCCTCATCATACATGGACTTCATGTGGTTACAGGTGGTATATGTATTGGTGTAGGACTGAAAATATACCAGAAACTTTTTTGCCTTGTATCGTCGTGTCATGGCTCTGCGGCCAAGTTCGATCTGCTCAGTTATAGAGAGCCCCTTATCCCAAAGTCCAGAACCAGAACCTCTGCTATTACAGTAAATGCAACCACCTCTTGATATGGAGCCATCCCGGTTGGGGCAGTCAAGGCCAGAATCAACAACAATTTTCTGTACCCGCTCTCCATAAAGAGCTTTCAAATAGGAGTTGTAATCTAAATATCGTCTTTGATTATTCATAACACTTTCTATCTATAGAAAAGAGTTGCCAAGCAGAAACTATCACTATGTTAAAATCACACAATTCTCTTAGAATACTGAGAAACCAATTTTGCAGAAGAATAATTACACTATACAAAACCTCTGCTTGACCGGAATCTCAAGCAGATATATATTAAATCCCCATGAAATTCTATAAAAAAAAATATGATATCATTGTTGTTGGAGCGGGCCATGCAGGATGTGAAGCTGCCCTTGCATCAGCCAGAATGGGCTGCTCTGTTCTCCTTATGACCATTGACCTTGACAAAATTGCAACCATGCCGTGCAGTCCATCAATTGGTGGAACCGCAAAGGGACAGCTTGTAAAGGAGATTGATGCGCTTGGTGGACAGATGGCTAAAGCATCAGATGCATCTGCCATACAGTATCACACTCTGAACACCAGAAAAGGGGCTGCGGTGCAAGCCACAAGGACCCAGAATGACAAACTTAGATACCATCAGATTATGAAATCGGCTCTTGAAAATAGCAAGAATCTGGATATCAAGCAGTCAATGGTGGAAGATCTGGTTATAGAAAGCGGCAGAGTACGGGGAATGGTTGAAAGAACTGGTATGGGGTTTGAGGCAGAGGCTGTAATCCTTGCCACAGGCACATTTCTAAAAGGGCTTGTTCATATTGGTGACAGATCTTTTGACGCTGGCAGAGCTGGTGAGTTCTCATCCATTGCCCTGGCAGAATCACTTGAGGCTTATGGATTTACCATTGGAAGAATGAAGACTGGCACTCCGCCAAGGATACATAGAGACTCAATTGATTTCTCCTGTTTTACAGCCCAGGAGTCAGATCCTTACCCTACCCCCTTCTCCTTTTCAAACAGTACCATTTCAAATAGAATGGTTCCAAGCTACATCGGGCATACTAACCAGGAACTCCACCAATTTGTCAGAAGCAATCTTCAATATTCAGCGCTCTATGGGGGTTATATCCATGGACGCTCTGCAAGATACTGCCCATCATTTGAAGATAAAGTTGTAAAATTTCCAGAGAGAGAGAGTCATCAGATCATACTTGAGCATGAAGGTCTTACCACACTTGAGATATATGCAAGCGGCCTTGGCAACAGCCTTCCTTGGGAGATTCAGGTTGAACTTGTGCGTATGGTAAAAGGGCTTGAAGATGCTGAGATCATACGCCCTGCCTATGCAATTGAATATGATTACTTGAACCCCCAGCAACTTCACCCAACCCTTGAAACAAAACTTGTTAAAGGGCTTTTCCTTGCCGGACAGATAAATGGAACTTCAGGATATGAAGAGGCTGCTGCCCAGGGGAT
>Ga0209373_10004703_pt1 | contig 11629 bp, 4 predicted proteins | sample Higcelweek5metaG_FD_187173 | JGI IMG/M metagenome (GOLD analysis project Ga0209373, IMG submission 187173) | Freshwater pond sediment microbial communities from the University of Edinburgh, under environmental carbon perturbations - High... | ecosystem: Environmental > Aquatic > Freshwater >... | reverse complement strand
CTATTTCGACTTTTTCTGAAACAACTATTTGCGAATCTCTATAAGGAGCATAATATATTTTGTAGTTAACACTAGAATCACACGAGAATGAAAAAGTAACATGCTCTAAATTTTTTGTTGAATCAAAAGTATATATGTTTGCCGCGGTATATTTTGTAGGATTACCGACATCAGGCGCATAAAATTCAACAGAGCCCATCTCATCATAACTATATATTTCGCTGTTATTTGTCCCGACACCTGCTGTAGTAAAAGCATAAGCTTTCCCTGCTTCAATAAATGATAAATCCTCATATGAAACCCACATATATCCTGTATTATTTGCATATGCGTATGTTCCGCTTAAAGCTTCATCTCCCCAGCTGTTTTTTATTAGCCACGCTCCATTTGACTTAGGCAAATATTTTAAGCGAAACTGTGCTGAAGTAAGAGCATTAAATTCAGCGATACTTGAAACTTTTAAATTATCTAACATTTGCATGAATTCAATAGTAGGACCATATTTAGATGCATCATATAATTCATTAAGAATAGCAGTTTTATTTAGAGTAAAATTAGCTTTGTCAAAATTATCATCATACCCTATTAATGTGACTGCATGTCCTCCATATGAAGGAAGATACGAAGTTGATCCGAATGTATAATAAAAATTATTTGAGCTATCAACATAATTGCCTCTTTTTGCACTTCCACAGTCCATTGTAACGGCTAAAGCTCCGTAGCTTATAATTGCTCTTTTGAGTGCTAATTTATCACTTTGCAAAATCATAACACAATCATACAAATCTATATCATATTTTGTGTATGTTTGAGGTTGTGGTACATAAGGATAATATATGTTATACCCCCATTGTGCTTCAGGAACAAGTTCTCCGTCGCTCATTAAATAACCTGCCATAAAATCATTGAATCCACCAGAATCGGTACTGTTCAGAACCAAAGTTCTTCCATACATTTGATGAATGCAATCATAACATAAATACTCATTTAAAAATGTATCATAGTAATACACATGCTTTCCACAATTACTACAGGTAAAAGTTAATCCCTCTGCAGCAGAAGATTCAGAAAAATCATAGTAACCTAGTAGCGCTTCATTATTATTGAACCCCATTTTTTTTAGATTGGATTCTAATGTAGCTAAACCAGCAAAAATCCAACAGTCTCCATGAACACCTTGATCTTTGATTGATGAAACATATGGCGACGTGAAGCTCGTAGGTAAAGTATCACTATACAACGGGAGTGATACTATCGTTTGTGTGGGAGATGGATTGTCCACATTAGAAAGGTAATCATTAGCATCTGTTTTCATAAAACAAACCGTGCAAACTGCTAAAATAACACAAGATAAAACAAAAATTTTCTTCACATTAAAGCCCCCGATTTTAGTTTTTTATTTAAGCGTTACTATTGTTACTCCTGCATCGCCTTCTCCATATGATCCAATCCTAAATTCTTTAATACGTTTGTTTGAATTTAAATATCTATGTATTCCTGTTCGTAGTGCACCTGTACCTTTTCCGTGAATTATTGAAAATTTATCCATATGGGCAAGATCTGCATCGTCCAAATATTTATCAACATACGAAACAGCCTCGTCCACCGTTAGACCTCTTACATCAAGCTCCGTTTTAATAGTAGCCGCTTTAATAGGAACATTACCGGTTTTTCTTTTGTTGTTATTAATTTTATCCTTTATATTATCCTGTAAAATTAGATCATCAAGTTGTACATAAACTTTCATAATTCCGGCTTGAATAAAAACTTTATTATCTTTATCCGGCCCTTTTAGAACTACACCATTACCACCTAGACTGACTATTCTAACATTATCCCCTTCTTTAACCGTTTTCGGTGGGGTAAAATTATCAGTATTAATATATTCTTTATGTAACTGTGAGGCAATGTTTTTTTGAAGTTCCACTAATTCCTGTTTAGCAATTTCCGCTTCTTTAACTGAACCTGATCCGTTTAATAAAGAAGCTTTTCTTATATCACTTAATAATTTATCAGCTTTTATTCGAGCTTCACTTAGTAGTATCCTTGCTTCTTCTCGTGATTTTGTTAAAATATTATTCTTTTGTTCAAAGAATGAATCCTGTTCTTTTTTGATATTATCTTTAATTCTATCCGATTCCAATCTTAAACGTTCAGCTTCTTCCTTTTCGGATTGAATAATACTCCTGTTTTTTTCTATACTCATAAGCATATCTTCAAAACGCAAATCTTCTCCGCTAAGAAACTCTTTAGCTCTTGAAATTATCTCGGAATCAAGACCTATCTTTTCGGAAATTGCAAAAGCGTTACTTTTCCCAGGAACACCTATTAACAATTTATATGTCGGGCGTAATGTTTCAACATCAAATTCGCAACATGCATTTGCAAAACCTTTTGTAGTTGCTGCAAAAACTTTTATTTCGCTGTAATGAGTTGTTGCAAGAGTCGTACATCCGGTTTGATGCACACATTCTAAAATAGACATTGCAAGAGCCGCTCCTTCTGTCGGATCGGTACCGGCCCCTAATTCATCAAACAATATCAATGATCGATAATCACAGTTTGATAAAATTTCAACAATATTTTTCATATGAGAAGAGAATGTACTTAAATTTTGGGCAATACTTTGTTCGTCGCCTATATCAGCAAAGATACCATTAAATACGGACATTGAAGATCCAACATCCGCTGAAATAAACAAACCCGATTGCATCATTAATGTAAACAGACCTACAGTTTTGAGTGTAACCGTTTTGCCACCCGTGTTTGGTCCTGTTATTATTAAAGAAGTAAAATCTTCTCCAATATGGAAATCTATTGGCACAACATTATTTTTTTCTATTAAAGGATGACGTGCATTTATAAGGTTAATATATCCGTTTTCATTGATTTTAGGTTTTGAACCTTTGATTTCAAGTGCATATCTTGCTTTTGCAAAAGTAAAATCCAAATACGTCAATATTTCAAAGTCATTTAGTAGTATTTCGGAACGATTTGAAGTTTCTGCTGAAAGTTCTGCAATTATACGTGCTATTTCATGTGTTTCAGAAACTCTAAGTTCTCTTATTTTATTATTAGCATCAACTACTGCTGCAGGTTCAACAAATAATGTTTGTCCAGAGGAAGATGTATCGTGAACCATACCTGGTATATCATTACGATTTTCAGATTTAACTGGAATACAATATCTGTCCCCTCTTACGGTTATTACTTGTTCTTGTATTGATTTTGAATATTTTGAAGAACGAATGATTTCATTCAGTTTTTCTTTAATAGAAGTTTGTCGGTCAACTATCTGTCTTCTTATAGAATGAAGTTCCGGACTCGCATCATCGGAAATTTCATCTTCTGATAATATAGATGTTGTAATTCTCTCTTCGAATTTTCTATCTTCAGTAAGTGATGATATCATTATGGCCATACGATTTTGTACATTTTCATCAACGGTTGAAGAATAATCAAGCATTCTTCTGCATACTTTAAGAACTCCCGCAACACCGAGAAGTTCAGATAAACTAAGGGATGCTCCAGAATCTGCTCTTCTAACACTTGGTCTTATATCTTTAATCCCCATTAGCGGAGGAGACCCTCTTCTTATAACAAAAGATACAGCATCATCGGTTTCATCTAACAACTCATTAATTTTTTTTGTTTCAATTATCGGGCACAAATTAATAGCCATACTTCTTGATGAATCGCATGATGTTAAATCTGCCAACTTTTGAAGTATAGTATTATAATCTAAAACTCTATATGTCTTTTCGTTCATTTATCTGATTCCTTTCATGAATCCTACGGAATGAACAACCAAAATATTATAATTGTAATTATAGTGCAAGGATTTTGCTCGTAAGAATCATATCCTCATCAATATGTTTAACCATAGCCAATGCTTCTTCAATATCAATAGCTACAACTTGATCACCGCGCTGTGCAATAATTTTGTTAAATTCATTATCAGCCAAACATTTTGTAGCTTTAACTGCCATTAAGCTTGCTGTTACTCTATCTCTAACAGTCGGACTTCCGCCTCTTTGTTGATGTCCTAAAATTGTTGTGGTTGTTGAAATGCCTGTTACTTTGTTAATTTTTTCAGCAATATCAAATGACTTACCCACACCTTCGGCAACTATAACAATATAATGGTGCTTTCCTCTGTTTCTGCAACCAATAATCGGTTGTATAATATCTGTATTAAAATCGTATTCTTTTTCTGGTAGCAAACACACTTCAGCGCCATCTGCAATAGCACAGTTTAACGCAATATAACCCGCATCACGTCCCATAACTTCAACTATACTACATCTTTCATGAGAAAAAGCCGTATCTTTAATCTTATCAATTGCATCTTTAACTGTATTTAGTGCAGTATCAAATCCTATAGTATAATCACTACAACTAATATCATTATCAATAGTTCCGGGAATACCTATAACTGGCAATCCTGCTTTAGCTAAATCGCGAGCGCCTCGAAAAGAACCATCTCCTCCAATTACAATTAAAGCATCAATTCTGAAAACTTCTGCCATTCTGACTGCTTTTTCAACACCTTCAGGAGTAGCAAATTCTTTACTTCTTGCTGTTTGAAGAACAGTTCCGCCTCTTGACATAATGTCAGAAACCGAACGCAAATTCATTTCATACATTTCTCCGCTAAGAAGACCTTCATATCCTTTTCTGATTCCATAAACTTCAAATCCACGGTATATTCCTGATCTAACAACAGCTCTTATCGCAGCATTCATACCCGGAGCATCTCCTCCTGAAGTAAGAACACCAATTCTTTTTATATTTCCCATAAAATAAACCTCCCTTTAGGTTTCGACACTTAGTATGCCGCAACAGCTACATTATAACGTAGTAAAAGTAATTTAACAATAGTACAAATTTCATACTATTTTATAATTTCTTGTAATTTAGAAAGAATTTTTGCGGTAGCTTTAATATTACCATTTATAAGAATTTCGCCTGTGTCTTTATCCTGAATTACAATATTCGTTTGTCCATTAAAATATTTAATATACGCTTCCGCAATATCTTTCTTGTTTTTGTCACACAAAAAATTTATATTTATTGGAGCAGTTGCAGTGTTAAAATATTTATTCATCTCAACTATAGAATCAGGTAAAATTTTTGGTGCTTCATCTTCTCTAAGACTTAATCGTCCTTTAACAACGACTAATGTTTCTTCTTTAAGAAGTCCTATAAACTGTTCGTATGTTTTTGGAAATATAAGCAAATCAAAAGTGCCAAACATATCTTCAAGAGAAACAAAAGCCATCATAGAGTTATTTTTTGTAATTTTTTTCTTAACGTTCGTTATTATTCCGCCTATAGTTACAGTCATATTATCTTTAACATGCTCTGCAAATCCCGTATCAAGACCTTCCCCACCCAAATCCGTTTCTTCACTTATAATTAAATCTGACGATTTAAGATTTCTGATTGAAGATAGTTGATTTTCAAAAGGAGTCAACGGATGACCTGAAACATAAACGCCCATCATCTCTTTTTCCATTGATAAAAGTTTTGCATTATCAAATTCTTTAATATCTTTAAAATGAATAAGCGGCATTGATTGTGTTGTTCCCATATCAAAAAGTGACATTTGCCCTTCAATATTTTTTTTCTTTGCAGAAGCAACATCTTCCAATAACAATTCATATATATCAAGTAATTGAGATCTTCGAACACCCATTGAATCAAATGCTCCGGATTTAATAAAACTTTCTATACATCTTTTGTTGACTTCGCAATTTGACATTCTTTCACAAAAATCGCCAAAGTCTTTATAATCGCCGTTGTTTTTACGTTCTTCGATAATACTTTCTGCAGCTTTGCTCCCAACGTTTTTGATAGCGGCGAGGCCAAATCGAATTTGACCATTATCAACTATAAATTTCGGATAACTAGAGTTAATATCAGGAGGTAATATGGTAATTCCTAATATTCGACATTCTGCAATATACTGTGCAACTCTTTCGTTGGCACCGCTGTAACTGTTCATTATGGCAGCCATAAATTCTACCGGATAATATGTTTTGAGCCATGCAGTTTGATATCCTACAACAGCATAACATGCTGCATGTGCTTTGTTAAAAGCATAACCTGCAAAAACCGTCATAGTTTCAAATATCGAATTTGCAATATCTTTAGAAACACCGTTTTTTTCAGCTCCAGTGATAAAGTTTGCACGTTCTTTTTCCATTACTTCAGCTTTTTTCTTTGACATAGCGCGTCGTACTAAATCGGATTGTCCCATGGTGTATCCGGCAAGGTCTCTTACTATTTGCATAACCTGTTCCTGATAAACAATACAACCGTATGTTACTTTCAAAATAGGCTCAAGAAGTTTATGTGCATATGTTACAGCATCAGGATTTCTTTTATTTTCAATATATTTTGGAATCTGATCCATAGGTCCTGGTCTGTATAGAGCAATACCAGCTATAATATCCTCGATATTGTCCGGTTGTAAATCTGTCATAAAACGTGTCATACCAGGACTTTCAAGTTGGAAAATTCCTGATGTTTTGCCATCACAAATCGTTTTGAAAACAGCTGAATCGTTCATTTCCATTGTGTCAAAATCAATAATTTTATTGTAATTAGATTTTATAAGTTCAACTGAATCACTTATAACAGATAAGGTTCGTAGACCCAAAAAATCAACTTTCAAAAGTCCTAATTTTTCGAGAACAGCCATAGGAAACTGCGTAGAAACACCGCTGTCAGCCATTTTGTGTACTGGGACATAATCAGTAACAGGATTTTTTGTTAATACTACGCCAGCCGCATGAGTTCCTACATTTCGCGGCATTCCTTCAAGTTGCTTTGCTGTATCTATCAAATCTTTTATTGTTTCATCGTTCTCATATTTTTCTCTTAAATCTTGATTTATTTCCAAAGCTTTATCAATAGTAACAGTTTTCCCAGGTATCATCGGTACCATTTTGGCTATAGCATCAACCTCAGTATAAGGAATATTTAACACACGCCCTACATCTCTTATTGCTCCCTTAGCTGCCATTGTACCGAAGGTTGCAATTTGAGCAACGCGGTCTTCTCCGTATTTTGTTGTAACATAATCGATAACTTCTTTGCGTCTTTCATCACAAAAATCAACGTCAAAATCAGGCATACTGATTCTTTCTGGATTTAAAAATCTTTCAAAAGCAAGGTTGTATTTAAGTGAATCAATATTTGTAATTCTAAGGCAATATGCAACTAAACTACCAGCGCCAGATCCCCTACCAGGACCTACCGGTATACCGTTTTCTTTAGCATATTTAATAAAATCCCAAACGATTAGATAATACTCTGCGTATCCCATTTTGTTAATTACCGAAAGTTCGTATTCCAACCTTTGGTTTATTTCATCAGTTAAAATGTCTCCATATCTTTTGTGAGCGCCTTCAAATGTTAGCTTAACGAGATACTCCGAAGGAGTAATTCCTCCTGGGATTTCAAAATTAGGAAGTACAGGACGTCCGAATTCCAAAGTAACATTACACCGGTTTGCAATACGCACAGTATTTTCAATAGCTTCTTTTTGATTAACAAAGAGCTTTTTCATTTCTTCAGGAGACCTAAAGTATATTTGATCGGTACTGAATTTCATACGATCCTGATCTGTAACTCTTTTGCCTGTTTGAACACACATAAGTATATCTTGTGCCCTAGAATCGCTACGATCAATAAAATGTACGTCATTAGTTGCGACAAGAGGGATTCCTGTTTCTTGCGACATTCGTATTAATCCCTGATTAACCAAAATTTGTTCTTCTATCCCATTACTTTGTATTTCCAAAAAATAATTGTTCTCTCCGAATATTGATCTATAAATTAACGCTAATTTTTTTGCACCTTCATAATCATCATGCAATATAAGTTGAGGAACATCTCCTCCAATACATGCAGATGAACAAATTATACCTTCGTGATATTTTGTAAGTAAATCTAAATCAATACGTGGTTTGTAGTAATATCCTTCGGTATATGCACATGATACGATTTTCATGAGATTATGGTATCCGATATTATTTTCCGCAAGTAATATTAAATGGCCGTAATCTGAATCAATATTAATTTCTTTGTCAAACCTTGTTCTTTTTGCGGTATAAACTTCACAACCTATTATAGGTTTAATTTTATTTTTGATACATTCTTCATAAAAATCAACCACACAATACATAACTCCGTGGTCTGTTACGGCAAGTGCTTCCATTCCTCTGTCAACGCATGCTTTAATCAGAGGCTTAATTCGACAAGCCCCATCAAGCAAACTGAATTCAGTATGTACATGAAGATGCACAAAACCGTTTGAATCCATTACACCAACTCCATAATTTTAGATTTAACATTTTGTTGCAGTAATACAAGATTTTTCTTGGCGGTTGAAATACTTTCAGCTTTATTTGCAAAATAAACTTTAATTTTTGGTTCAGTACCGGAAGGACGAATACAAAACCAACCATCATCCAAAGTATAATACAGAACATCAGAAGACGGCAATAAAATATCCGTAACCGTATTATTTATTAAATCATATCTTTTTGAAGTTTCAAAATCTTTAAATTCTATTATATGTTGCTGTGTAAAATTATTTCCTTTTTCGGCTCTAAGAGTATTCATTATTACTCCCATTTTTTCGAGTCCAGTTTCACCTTTAAGACTTATTGATATCTGAGTTTCATAGTAATATCCATATTTCTCGTAAATTTCCTGTAATCCTTCAAGCAAAGTTTGTCCGTTTGCTTTAAAATGTGCTGCGGCACTGGCAATCAACATACATGACGCAACCGCATCTTTATCTCTCGCATAACTTCCTGCTAAATATCCATAGCTTTCTTCAAATCCAAAGATAAATGTTTCATTTCCGTTTTCTTCACGCTGCATAATTTGTTCGCCTATAAATTTAAATCCGGTTAAAACGTCCGTATAATTAACGTTATAAGCTTTGCACATTTCTTCAGTCATACGAGTTGAAACTACAGTTGATACAACAAAAGATTTATCTAATAAATTCTGTTGTTTTTTTGTTTCTAAAATATGATTTAATAACAAAACGCCTATTTGATTACCGTTTAATAATATATATTCACCTTCAGAATTTCTAACAGCAACCCCTGTTCTATCCGCATCAGGATCGGTAGCCAATATTAAATTCGCACCGACTTTTTTTGCAAGCTCTATAGCTAACGAATATACCCCTTTATCTTCAGGGTTTGGTATAGATACTGTCGGGAAATCACCATTTGGTTCCATTTGTTCTGGAACAACATATAAATTTGTAAATCCGAGACGTTTCAATATTTCCGGAACATATTTAGATCCGGTACCATGTACTGGTGTATACACCAATTTTAATTTATCTGAATATGAAGTTACATCAGAATCAGCAAGTTTAATTATTGTATTTAAATACGCTTCTTTAATGCTATCATCAAGAACCGTAATTTTTCCAGTTCTTTGTAGTTCTTCGTAATCATAAATAGGTAAAATGGTATAGTTTACTATATTTTCTATTTCGTTGGTTACTTCTAAACTATCTTCAAGTGACATTTGTGCTCCGTCACATCCATAAGCTTTATATCCGTTATATTCTTTTGAATTATGACTTGCTGTTATCATTACACCTGCAGCACAATTTAATTTTCTAATCGAAAAAGAAAGTACAGGCACTGGTGATAATTCATTATGTAGATATACTTTAATTCCTTCACCAGCAAACATAGCCGCAGCTTCTTTTGCGAATTCAAGCGAATTATTTCTGCTGTCATATCCGATTACAACACCTTTTTGTGCGCCGCCTTCTTTTCTTAGCAATAATTTAGCGATACCAAAGCTTAATCTTCTGACCACATATTTATTAATCCTGTTAATGCCGGCACCCATAACACCTCTGATGCCTGCTGTTCCGAATTTAAGCTCCGTGTAAAATCTATCACGTATTCTATCTGGATAATCCGTATCTTTTTGAAGTTCTTCTCTTGTTTCTTTATCAAAATATCCGTTTGTACTCCATTGAGCAAATAAATCTTCTACAGTCATAACTTCCTCCTACTTTGTAAAATATTCAACGCCCGATTTGAATATTTTTTGATCTTTTTCACCTGGAATATTAACGCAAACATTGGAGCCCGCACGTTCTGAGTGTGCCATTTTACCGAAAACTCTACCGTCTGGACTTGTTATGCCTTCTATCGCATTTATACTTCCGTTAGGATTCCATGAAGGATCCATCGTTATATTTCCTAAAGCATCTGCGTATTGTGTGGCAATCTGATTGTTAGCGATTAATTTATTTATTATTTCCGGAGAGGCTAAGAATCTTCCTTCTCCATGAGAAATAGGTACTGTATGAATATCTCCGACATTAGTATTCCACAACCAAGGTGATAATGTTGATACTACTTTTGTTTCTACCATTCGTGAAATATGACGTCCTATTGTGTTAAAGGTTAACGTAGGATCTGTTTCATCTAAATCTCTTATTTCACCATAAGGTACCAATCCAAGCTTAATTAAAGCCTGAAAACCATTACATATACCAAGCATTAATCCATCACGATTTTTGAGCAAATCCATAACAGCTTCTTTAATATATTCATTTCTAAATGCTGTTGCAATAAATTTGCCGGAACCATCAGGTTCATCTCCGCCACTAAATCCACCTGGAATCATAATAATTTGACTTTGATTGATTTCATTTTTCATGATTTGAATAGATTGTTCAATATCTCTTGTATCTAAATTCTTAAATATAAATGTTTTTGCTATAGCACCAGCGTCGTTAAAAGCACGAGCTGTGTCATATTCGCAATTTGTGCCTGGAAATACAGGTATAAATACTCGAGGTTTTGCTATCGCAACGTTATTTTTTTGAACATATGATATTTTTGTTTTATTATCATATAAATTTAAGTAAGCTTTCTCATTCGTAGCTTTTGCTGTATGAGGAAAAACATTGCTTAATGTGTTCGACCATGTTTTTATTAATTCATCGATATCAATTATTTCATTTGATATCTTAATAACAGGTTCGTCACATGTATATCCTAGTAAAACAAAATCTAATTCGTTTAATTTATTTTCATCACATGTAGGAACAACTTCAAGAATAATTGAACCATACATTTTTTCAAATAATCTGCTGATATCGGTTTCTCTATCAAATTCAAATCCTATTTTATTACCGAAAGTCATTTTTGATATTGTTTCACATATACCACCATTTTTGACTGCCATGGCACTTATAACTTTTCCTTCGGCTATTAATTGTGTTATTCTGCTGTAATTTATCATCAGACTTTCAAAATCCGGCATGCCATCTTTTTTGATAGGCATATTGTATAAAATTACTTTACTTCCAGCACGTTTGAATTCCGCGGAAAGAATATTTGCTACATCAACAACATCAACAGCAAAAGAAACAAGTGTTGGAGGCACATGAATATCCATAAATGTACCTGACATGGAATCTTTTCCGCCTATAGCAGCAATTCCTAATTTTTTTTGAGTGTAAAATGCTCCTAATAAAGCACTCATCGGTTTTCCCCATTTATATGGATCTGTTCCAAGTCTTTCGAAATATTCCTGGAAAGTTAAATGAACATTTTTATAATTA
>Ga0209373_10004702_pt1 | contig 11630 bp, 9 predicted proteins | sample Higcelweek5metaG_FD_187173 | JGI IMG/M metagenome (GOLD analysis project Ga0209373, IMG submission 187173) | Freshwater pond sediment microbial communities from the University of Edinburgh, under environmental carbon perturbations - High... | ecosystem: Environmental > Aquatic > Freshwater >... | reverse complement strand
CAAAGTCCAGAACAGGTGGCTCAACGACCGCTGTAATAGTCATTTATGAATTGAAATCAAAAACTCATTTTGTCCTTGACAAAGGGTGCATTTTATTATCTTTTTATCTTTTCTCCCGTTTTCGTTTTGACATATACTCCTCATCTGAGAGCAATGTTTTTATAAAAAGAATAGGATTTACAACACCTGCCATAAATAAAGAAGTAAGTATTGTTGAACAAGCAATTATAAAAATATAAACGCCTTGTTGACTCATCATTCTTACAGCACTATATCCTATCAAAGGACCTACTGATGCGCAGGAAACAATAATAGCAACCGCTTGCGATGCAGTATACTTTTTTTCTACTTTTGAATGGATCTTTTTATTATAAATAATATAATATATAATACCCGCCACTATATGAGGAATACTTATTAGTATAGGAAACATAAAATCTCTTTGTTGCATAACAATGTAGTACGTAATAATACTTATAGACATCCATTCTGATATGAATATGAAGGATGATATTAACATAAAAACCAAGAATAAAATATGATTTTTTAAATGTAACCGAATAGTAATAACCCCATAAATCGCATGACAAACAATAACTCCAATAGCAAACTTAACAAAATTATCATACCCAACTTTAAAAACATATAGTAATAGAGGTGTTATTCCAAATACAAAAACACATTTTATAAACACCCATGCAATTTTTTTTAAATGATATATATCATTTAATTTATAAATTTTAAAAACATTTTGACTCGCCTTATTCATACTTATCTCCTAATCAAAAATTATATCCAACTGGTTCTTTAAATAATTTTGAATCCCTTGTTTAAGTGATACATTATTCCCATTTTGATCAAATCCAAGCGAAATCCCATCAAATACACTAGCAACAGCAACACTACCAACAACTCCCCCAGCTGCACCAGTTACAATAGCACCTGGTCCAGTTTCAATACCTAAAAAAAAGCCTATCACTATTCCCGCACCAGTTCCAGCCCCCATAGAAGCAAATCCTACTCCAATATCCACAGCGATGTCAGCTGCATACTCTTTCCAGTCAGCTCCTGATTGTATATTATTGTAAACATCATTAAATATTGGTATTCCAAAAGTTGCAACATAACTAACTTTTGAACATACATTTGAAACACCTTTAAACCAGCCTTTTTGTGCGGGATTATTCCCCCAAAAACTTCGAATTGGAGCATATTCTTTATAGAAGTTAGCGTTATTTTGTCCCCATCCTTTTGCCCACCATTTAGCTTTTAATGAATTCATACGATTAAATTTATAGGCTTCACTTCCAGTCTGAATAGTACCAGCTACCACGCAAACAGAATTATCAGGTAATGGTGCCGACCCAAAAAATGCTCTTTGTAAAATTGCTCCTAAAGAATTATCTGGAACTTTTGTTGAATAATCTATAACACCATTGGATGATTGTATTGTTGTGTTCGCCAAGTAGATCCCATCAGGGTTTTTATTTTTCTTTTTCTCACCGCAAAAACCTGTAGGATCAATATATATTAATGGATTGTTTTTACAATATACATATGAATTTAAGCTTTGTGACTCAATTATACTCCCTTTATATCCATCCTCACTAATGAACCTTCCCAACTCTGGCATATAATACCTTGCTTGTGCATACATCAATCCCGTTACATCATATTGGTAACCTGTATAACTAACGGGATTTACAATGGAACCATCACCATTATCTAGTGACTTTATCACAACTGGAATTCCAAAAGCACCATAGCCATAGCTAGCAACAGTCGTTCCATTGTTATCTAGCAAGCTTATCGGGCTACCCAGTTCATCATTCATGTAGTATAATGTGCCTTTACTGGAAGTTACACTTGTTAAATCCAATCCACAAGTATAGCTTTGCGTTTCAAGATTATTGTCAAAGATCATTAATAGATTTTGGTAAGGCTTAGTTATATCAAATACATAATGCTGTGTAAGGTTTTCAGTACGCAAACCTGCCCTTCTGCCAAAACCATCATATGTGAAATTTACAACATCGCCCTGTTTAGTTATAGCCGATGCAAGTTGATTGGCTTCATTAAAAGTATACTTTCTGGTCAGTACACCATTTACTAAAGTGTTTAAGAGATTCCCCCTCTTGTCATATTGCATAGTTGTGTGCATGCTTTGTCCTGTTGTATTTTCTCCAGTTATTTCTGTCAACCTTGCCTGGTTGTCATACTTATAGTCCAAAAATCCAACAAGGCTGCCACTATTCCAATTTTCCAGCCTTACACGGTTACCTGTAGTATCATAGAAATATTTCTCCAGTGTCTTGTCAGGATTCTCCACTTGTGTAAGTTGGTTGAGACAATCATACCCGAAAACGGTTTCTCCATCAATATTATCTCCTAGACCACTGTTTCTCAAAATACTGATCCTGTTGCCGATAGCATCGTATTTATATTTAAACTTATCTAACACATTACCTGATGCATCTGTATTTGTCATTTGCATAAGTCTGAAAAGGCTATCATACTCATACTTTGTTTTTACATTATTAGGCAATATTTTTTCGATAATATTACCAACACCATCATACCTGTAAGAAGTGTCTCCATTGTTAATATCTCTTACCTTTTCAAGTCTTCCCATGATATCGTATTCATAGGAAACCATAGTTCCGTCAGGATATTTTATATGCTGCCTTTCTTCTTCAGCTCCATAGATATATTCCGTAATCCTGTTTGCATAGTCTTTAACCTTTCGGATTCTCCCGAGGACATCAAGCTCAAAACCAGTTTTTCCAAGCCAATCGGTTAGTCCCGTCATCCTACCCAATAAATCGTATTGGTATTCTACCTCTTTGCCATCGTGAAAAATAGCCTTTTTAAGATTATTTACACAATCATACTGAAACATTGTTACATAGCCATCTCGGTCGGTCTGCGATATAAGGTTGCCATTTTCGTCGTAGGAAAATACAGTAACATGTCCTGCTGGATTCTTCTCTTCTAAAATTAATCCTCTTTTATCATATTTATAACTGGTCACCATTTTATTTGAAAAAGGTTCGATTACTGGCTCCAAGTCATTGTATGGGTGCATTCCGTCTATAGTTTCCCTTGTTAATCCAAAGAATTGGTGCATTTCAACCAAATTACCTACTGTGTCATAAACGTATTCCGTTTTACCACCATTTGCATCTATAACCTTTACCAATCTGTCGAGAACATCATATTCGTATTGAGTTTTTATCCCATTTTCATCAGTAATTGATGCAACTTTTCCAGACTTTGTGTACTCCATAAAACGAGTTCCACCCTGGGCGTTTGACATTTTTATTACTCTGTCCATGGAGTCATATTCATAACATGTCCTATTACCCAATCCATCTATAAATGCTGACATATTACCATTTCCATCATACTCGAAATTTAACTCCGATTTATCAGGATTTATTAATTTTACCAGCCTTCCGCTTGGGTCATACTCATAATTAACAACTCCTCCATAAGGCTTAGTGACTGTTTCAATCAGTCCAGATTCATTATAAGTATATGCTGTACTATTCCCCAAAGGATCCGTCAATACAGTAAGTTGTCCTGACAAGTCATATTTAAACTCTGTAACTCCATTTAAAGCATCAAATACCTTTTGTATTTTCCCATCCCAAGTATACTCATATCCAGTAACTGCATTATTGGTACTTACTTCTTTTATAAGCATATTCAAAGCATTATAGCTGAATTCACTTTCATTTCCTCTTGGATCGACCATTTTTACTATATTTCCATTGGCATCATACTCACATCTTGCAGAAAATCCTTCTTCATTTATTAATTCCTCCAACTTATTGGAACTGTTATACTTATAATGAACTTCACTTTCATCGGGCTTTACAATTTTTGTGATATTCCACATGCCATCATACTCATATCTTGTAACATTCCCCATAAAGTCTATCTTTTCAACAATCTTTCCTATACTGTTATACTTGTTTTTTTCCGAATGTCCATTTTCATTGATCCGTTCAATAAGCAAACCTCTTTTATCATATGCAAATTTTTCGAAACTGCCATCAGGATAAATGAGCTTCTTGATCTTTCCCCCAGGTGTATACTCAAACTCCAACGAATTACCTTTAGGTTTTGTAACTCTTTTGACCCTGTTTAATTCATCATATTCAAACCTTGAAATATTTCCCATTGGATCTTTCACTTCCAATGGATTACCCTTTGCATCATATTTAACGGAGTAAAAGTTCTCATCTGGCATCACTATTTTTGCCAGCTGTCTATTATCATTATATTCAATATTCAGCTTTCTATCATTTGGATCCTTTATACAATTCAGATTCCCTTTAGCGTCATAAGAATAGCTGTAGACACCCCTATCAGGATTTTTAATGGATACCAACCTGTTTTCCTCATCATAGGAATACTCGGTAACATGACCTAGAGGATTTGTTTCCCTAGCCAAATTACCAAACAAGTCGTACTTATAATGATATGTATTTTGGTTCCTATCAGTAAAAGCTGTAATCTGATTATTATCATTGAAGGTTATTTTCTTAGAACCTTTTACATATACAGTCTCATATATTCTGAACCGTTCATCCCTCTTGTAAATAACCTCGACGCCATTTCCTTCAGTAAATACAGTAGTTCCTGCCGAATCTTCATAACTAAATTTATTTACAGTTCCATCGGCCATCGTTTGCTCAATGGTCCTGCCGTTTTCATCATAAATGTTTGTGACTGTTACATTGTTTAAAGGATTGATTATACGTGTAATCCTATGCTTATCATCATATTCATATCGGAATGTGTAGCCTTCAACACTTTTTACACTTGTGAGATTACCATCCGAATAGCCATATTCAAGTTGACGTCCAGTATTATCGACAACTTTTATGATCTTATCATCATCATACTCGAATCGCAAGCTTCCACAGTTATTCTCTATTTTTCCGATATTTCCATATTCATTATATTGAATTCTTATTATGCTTCCGTATCCATTTTTTAAGCAATTAAGGGTTCCTTCTTTTGAAAAGGTATACTCTACCTTATCTCCCCTTTTCAGTATATATTCCTCATTCTCGTTAATTTCCAGCCTGTTCTTCTTTTCAGGCTCGGTTGAATACCATGCATTCTCCCGTAAAATAAAATATTCAACATGCCCGTCTTCTGAAGTTACTTCAGTAATTGATGCACTAACTCTCTTAATCTTTACCCCAAAGTTATGGTACCAGTTCCCACCAAGATCGCCTTGCCAATTATCCATAGCATTGTAAAATCTTTTAAACTCTATGGGACTAAATCCATCAATGATCAGATCGCTTTCTTCAAGAATAAAGTTGCCTGTAGCAGCATTTACAGGATCCCCAACACACTGTGTCAATCCAACTTTCGAATCAGACATACCAAAAGTGCTTCTCAAATCAACATTAACAGCTTCCTTGCCGAGCTTTTGGACTTGTACTGGCTTGATTCCCCTTGCATCACGTACCATATTCAGTGTGCGTGATATTTCCTTATCTGCATCTAGAAGCCTCTCTACTGTGAGATCCATCTCGTCTGCAGCCTTATCTAATATATCCTCAAATTTTTTTGTATAGACTGTATTAATGGATTTTAATTCCTCTTTATACGCGCTTGCAGAATCACCTTCAAGAGCATCACTCATGGAATCAATCTCTTTTTCCAAATCATTTAGAAAAGTACTTAGCAATTCTACTGATGCACGAATCTTATTTGAATATATCTTAAGCTGACCACGGTCCACTCTTATTTTATCAACCAAATTTGACCCCCCAAAAATGCAATAATATTTTTCCAAAATATCTAGTTTCTTTATGTTTGAATAATTTATTTCTTATTATATAATAGAACTAAAACTGAATCAATTAAAATGAGGTAATGATATGCACTATAAATTCACATTTGTTTCACAATTTCTTTTTCCTGTAACCAAAGTCTGTCTAATAGGAGATTTTAATGGTTGGTCTGCTGAGCCAAATATTCTGACTCAGGAATGCGAAACCTGGTCAACAGAGCTTGATCTAGAAGCAGGCTCATATGGGTATAAGTTTTTAATTAATGATATTGTTAGAATAAATGACCCCAATTGCCCTGTATTCACTGTAAATGATTTTGGAGAAATAGCTTCGACTTTCAGTATCGGAGAAAAAATATTGGTAAAGCCTGATACAGGAAGCAACAATTTGAAGCTAAGTACCTTTAGGTTTACGAAAGGTTTTGATATTGAAGATCCTTCTGATGAAAATGATACCACATACATTCTTGGTAATGATAGGAATGCTATTTGCAGACTTTTATTTAGTGGAGCAACCCAGAAACACGTGGTTAGTTGCTTTTGGTATACCCCTGAAAACAATTGTTTTAACAGCTCTGAAAGCTTTATATTATCTAAAGAAAATGAAAGCAGTGATGTTAAAACTTTATGGTTCTGGTTGAACCTGCAGGACCCAAAGCTTCATCTTGGCAATTGGTCCGTTCAAATTTTTATTGATGGAGTAATGGCTCACCAGGACAGCTTTTGTATTGAAGTAAAGGAGAGAAAAGTGCCTGTAGATACAACTAAGAGCGAGGATTACCTTCTTGAAGATATACTCAACACTTACATTGATGATAAAAATTCGCAAAGTATTCAGTCTCAAAGCCTAGAAGTCGAAACTCCTGATAACCTTGGATTTGAACTCATTGATTTAACCAGTATTACTGATGAAATAAAACCTACATATACTGAAAATAATTTGTTGGAGTCTTTTGAAACTGATATTCCTCTTTTTGATGAAGTTCCTAACCCAATTGAACCAAAGAAGGATACCGATAATAAAGAAAAAGAAGAAGATTACATAAATGTTATTGATCTTTTCAATGATTAGATCACCAAACGCAGCAAAAACAGCTCCATATAACCTATAGAGCTGTTTTTAAAATTCTATTTTTACCTATTCCTTAAGGCATTGGAACGGGAATTGGAGGTATATTATTCTGCATTAATGCTTTCAATCCGTCTAAGCCAAAGGTTAAATCAAGACCTGGAATTGAATTTACTAGAGTAATTGATTCTATGCATGGCTGGATGGACCAGTTTTTAGTGACATTGTCTCTGAAAAGTATGAATTGAGACTGAGCATCTACCCTATAGACATTACCATTTAATATAAAGTCAATTCCCATTTTTACAGATACAGCTCCATTGTTTAAATCTGAATCTACACATTCAACACTTCTTACATTTGCTCCAAAGTCTCCCATCTGGAACAATGAATAACCAACAATTCTAGGATTTATGTAATTTGGAATAACATATCCATTTACAAAATTCTTCAACGAGTAGTTGTTCAATTGAGTATAAGTTTGTGAGTCACTGATATCTCCATTTACCCAATATGTCTTAGCATCAAGCTTATTATTTACAACTCCCTCAACTACGGAAGTAACGAGATTAAGAGTTCCGCCTGTCAAAATTGATGCAACTATTCCGCCTGTAGTATAATTAAACTTAAATTTTACATCTGTATAGTAGCCTACGTTTGTAAAATCTGTAGTTGTTCTTAATTCTCCATCAGTTTTAAGCCTTGAAGAAAACTTTATGTAATGGCTCTTACCAAAAAGCTTTAAATACCTGTATTTTAAGTGGATATCAAAATTGGTAGTAAGTTTGCCTGTATTTATGTCGAAATTAAAGCTATTGACATCAATTCCTGTAACATTGATCTTACCATTTTTTTGACTGACTTCTGCAGCGATTTTATCCTTAATAATGTCTCTGTACTTATAAATCAATTCACTGACATAACCGTTGATTACATTAGCATCTGCTCTTTGATTTTCAGCAAATGCGCTACATGCTAAAGTTAAAGCCATAACCAAAGCCAATACCATACTAATAGATCTTTTTGTAATTGAGTTCATATTTAACTCCTCCTAAAAATTAATTATTTAATAGTAATTCCCCCGGGATCTTTTCCTCTTTGATAGTATCACATCGCTTTTGTATTCCTGCCGACAAAATCGATCAATTTTTTAATTTTTACAAAAAATAAAAACGGGCAAAAAATGTTTACACGGCAAGACGGTATAATGTAAAACAGCGAAAGTTCAGTTTTTAACACAATAGCTGCAATCAGAATGGATTGGAATAAGATTTTTAGCAATACTGAATATAAAAAGGTTAAGCTTAAACTTGGACTGTAATAAGAACACAGCGCACTTTAAGTAGCATCTAATAATAGCAGTGAAGCACCTACTTAGTAGATGCCTCGCTGCTTACGAGTAAGATAATCCCTTACTCTCCCTGATCTTTTTCACTTTCTAACTACTGGATAATTACTCGTAGTATCGTTAAAATGCTTTGCAATACTCAATACATCAATCATATTTATTGAGCCATCTTTATTAAAATCAATATCATGTCTGAAGTTTTCATCATCTGATTTGGTATTAAAGTATTTCGCCAGTTCAATAATATCAGCCATGTTAATAGAATCATCCTGATTTATATCTCCAGGCCATAATACAACTTGTGAATACTTTGAACCTATATTTATATCCGAGATCGTAATTATCCCTTCAATTTCCCTCGATAAATATCCTGGCTTACTAATTCTTAAAGTATATCGCTTTGAGTCAACAGGTGCACAACTTAAATTTGATGATATTTCAGTTTCACTTCCATAACTTGTTATGAACCCCTACTTCATATAAAACTCATCAAAAAACAGCTCTATTTTTAAAAACTTAGAGCTGTTTTTGCTGTATTGACAGTTCAGCGCTTCGGACTTTTGCCTACTCTTCCATCGCTTTCTTTAGTTCTTCCACTGATATTCCTGTAAATGAGGAAATCTTCTCTATAGCTTCTCCTGCAAGATACATTTTCCTCGCGACAATCATTATCCCTTTTTCTACTCCAATATTGATTCCTTCTTCCTTGGCCGAGTCCAATATGTCCATCTCCTGCCCAAGATAGGCTAGATAACCATCATAAGCCCGTCGTTCTTCTTCATTCATTGTAAGATAGTCTAGTTTCTTTGCGGCCAGTAGTATACCTGGCGATTTGAAATCCTCTTTTATTTCACCATGCTTGAAGAAATACACCCATTCGTCTATTGCTTCATTAATCATATCCTGAAACTTCTCCACATAAATCATATAGTATTCAGGAAATACATCCTTACTTGTCACTACAGATTTTTTCTCACCATTTGCTACTGCTTCATGTAACACAAGCGGTTTCTTGGTATGCAATCCTAAAAGTTCTGTGCTTCCATAATATATAAAATCTGTATTCTCTTTCTCATCTAATCTCATTGTATGATATAGAATACTGATTGAAATAACTTTTACAACTTCTTTGTATTTTTTACCAAGTTGCAGACCTTCTACAACCGCCTTTGATGTTCCCCACAGCAACCTTTGAAGATAATCCGCCTCGCGCTGATTTTGAATCTCAACAATTATTTGTCTCCCTTGGGAATCCTTGCATTTTAGGTAAACTCTGTTAAATTTCCTGTTTTCAGCTTCCTGATTACTTTCGCTTTCGAGGATCTCAAGCACCTTGATTTCTTCTTTTAAGAGGTTCGATAAAAAGCCTTCTAGCACATCAAAGTTTGCTTTGTTTCTCAATATATATTTCATTGCCCAGTCAAAACGGACAAGTTTTTTATTTGCCATTTTATATCACTCCTTCTTACTTCTATTCTAGCATAAAATAGTGGTTATATAACATGGAAAATTCAAAAAGATAATAAATGTGTCTAAGAATGTATTATTGTATTTGTTTTAGACATAATCATCCTAAGAAGTTGGACGAAAAATTTAAAATAAGTTATAATTATTACCATAAGAGGACGAATGGAGGAAGTTGTTCATGCACATTTTAGCAGAAACAGAACAGAGGTATAAAAAGGGAAAATTGATTGTTCAGGTATGTTTTCTTTTTATAATGATTACTTATATTTTTTCAATTGGTTTTGAACTTTTAAGTAATAATACTAGCACTGCATTTCGACAAGTAATCGTGTTAGCATTTTTAAGTGTTATGATGTACCTTGCCTATACTGGAGTAAAGTGGTCTAAAAATCATTTTATGCACATTTCTCTTTATCGTATTTGCTTTATTTATCGTTCTGATTTTACTTTCTAAAAGCAATATTCTAAGATATGATTTATTAAGCATAGTCAACCTTATATACCTAAGTTATGGTGTAATAGGACTACTGCTTTTGTTATCTAAATCGGTTAGAGTATTCTTTGATGAAAATCATAATATAAAGTATGGTCTAAATTCAATAGACAAAAATATAGCAAGGCTTTGGACATGGAAAGGGAAATATTTTGGTTACAAGGCAGGTCAGCAATTGTGGGCTTACGATGGCCGACATGTAGGGATTTTTGTTAATGAAGAGGTTTATGGCCAAGATGGACTTTACTTGGGTGAAATATATAAAGGTAGGCTTGTGCGAAATAAAAACAAGCTTACTCAGAAGAACGAGCCGTTCATCCCAGATAACATCACTATCAAGATTCGAAAATTCAATGATATATCAAGCATGATGGTTATGTTTGAGGATTTTGAAGACTTTCCAGAAGTATAAAGAACAGCTCTGTTTTTTAAAAACTTAGAGCTTTTTTGTTGTACATATTTGTAAAATTTAGAATTAACAGGCACTTTGCAGTCTTTAGAATAATTTCGATACACCATACTTTTCTCTTGTAGCTTTCAGAGATTTAAATCCATCCATTACATCGCCATTTCGAATTGACGCTTCTGCTTCACTCAATTTACTGTAAACTTCATTCTTAAACATGATCCTCTCATAGGTTTCCATGCTCATAATAACCATATCTCCATATCCATTCTTGGTTATAAATACTGGCTCTTTTGCATTACTGCACATTTCAGAAAGTTCACTGGTTTTCTTTAGATCCCTTATTGGAATAATTCGAGGCATAATATCAGCTCCTCTTTTTATGTTGTTAGCTAACCCTTTCAAATAAGATAGCCTTTGTTTTCAAAAAACTTTCAATATAATTATCCTTTTTACATTCAAAAACATTAATGAGTGACGGAACTCTTGCTTCATCAGTCATTTCAATAAGTTTCTTTAACGAGATAATATTTGCTTTAATTTTAATTCGCCCTGCCTCTCTGCTTCAAACGATGTAAGCGTCCTGTCAATTTTTATACTTTGAACTGGTGTAGAAATAATTTTAACAAATGACTCTACTGACTTTTTATCACTTAAGATAAAATCCTGTCTTTGACACTTCGACAAAATAAAAATCCTGCAAAGGCTTAATATAAGTGATTGTGCGGGATTTTATATTGATTTAAAAAGTGCGTACTTTTTTATTTTTTAGTGTCTTTTAAAATTTTTTTCATTGCACTTGTTGTAACAATCTCATAGTCCGTATGGAAGCCAAACGCTGCATGTAAAGCATCTGTAAAATCATTTCTAGTATAGGTTGGAACATAACCTTCAGCTTTAAGCTCAAAGAAATCCATATTTCGAAGCCCAGAGATAATTTCATGACAGGTGAATTCCTCATTAAGTCTTTTTTCAAGCAGTCTATAAATAATTAATGATATAAAACATGTTATAAAATGTGCTTTAATC
>Ga0209373_10004701_pt1 | contig 11631 bp, 8 predicted proteins | sample Higcelweek5metaG_FD_187173 | JGI IMG/M metagenome (GOLD analysis project Ga0209373, IMG submission 187173) | Freshwater pond sediment microbial communities from the University of Edinburgh, under environmental carbon perturbations - High... | ecosystem: Environmental > Aquatic > Freshwater >... | reverse complement strand
ACGGATTGTAATTCCTGATTCATCCAAAATTCGTAACGATGGGTTTTTGGTTTTATCGCGAGTTTCAATTATTACTTTTTCTTTATAACCAGTCTGTTCGTCAGATTCATCGCGGAAAGTTACACCATCGATAAGGCTATCGAATTCAATTTTACCATTGTATTCTGTAATGATAACACCATTATAAGGGTCCCATTCACAAATCAATTGATCTTTGGCAACTTCTTGACCATTCTTTATAAACAGCTTAGAACCGTAGGGTATACTGTGAGTTGTAACCGTTATTCCGGTATTCTTATCAACGATACGCAATTCTGCTAATCGGCTTACAACAATATCAACCTTTGTACCATCTTCGTTAGGAAATTCAACAGCTCTAAGTTCTTCAATTTCAGCAACACCGTTATAACGAGAAACTATTGTAGATTGAGAAGAGATGTTACCAGCAATACCCCCCACGTGGAAAGTACGTAAGGTAAGCTGAGTTCCTGGCTCTCCAATAGACTGAGCAGCAATTACACCAACAGCTTCGCCACGTTGAACCATGCGTGCATTAGCTAGGTTACGACCGTAACATTTAGCACAAACACCAATACTTGATTCACATGTTAGCACTGAGCGAATTTCAACACGCTCAATAGGTGAGCTTTCAATTTTATTCGCTACAACTTCAGTAATTTCATCTCCTGAATGAACAAGCAAATCGCCAGTTAAAGGATGGAAAATATCATGAACTGAAGTACGGCCAAGAATCTTTTCGTATAATGAAGTAACAACCTCTTCATCTTTTTTAATGGCAGTTGCTACCAATCCGCGAAGAGTTCCACAGTCTAATTCAGTAATTATAACATCTTGAGCCACATCAACCAAACGACGAGTCAAATAACCAGCATCAGCAGTCTTAAGTGCAGTATCGGCCAAACCTTTACGAGCACCGTGGGTAGAGATAAAGTATTCCAAAACCGACAAACCTTCTTTAAAGTTCGAAAGAATTGGGTTCTCAATAATTTGAGCACTTGTTGCTCCAGATTTTTGAGGTTTCGCCATCAAACCACGCATACCACAAAGCTGGCGGATCTGTTCTTTAGAACCACGGGCTCCAGAATCCAACATCATGTATACAGGGTTAAATCCTTGACGGTCGGTACTCAAAGTTTTCATCACAGATTGTGTCAACTTTGCATTTACGTGTGTCCAAGTATCAATAACCTGATTATAACGTTCGTTGTTGGTAATGAAACCCATATTATAGTTCACCATAACCTCTTCAACTTCGTCATAACCTTCCTGAACCATTGCTTGTTTATCTTCAGGAATAATTACATCGAATAAGTTGAATGACAAACCGCCACGATAAGCCATCTTGTAACCAAGATTCTTAATATCATCAAGGAAGTGTGCAGTAATCGCGTTGTCTGTTCTACTCAAGATGAAAGCGATAATATCCCTAAGTGCCTTTTTAGTAGCAACTTGATTAAGATAACCTACTTCTTCAGGAACAACTTCATTGAATAAAATGCGGCCAATTGTTGTTTCAACAATATGGTTTATAGGTTTTGCATCTTCATCAATATCATTCACGCGACACTTAACAATGGCATGTAAAGCAACAGCACCTTCGTTATATGCAATAATTGCTTCTTCCGGAGAATAAAATGTTAATCCTTCACCTTTAACGCCTTGACGAGCTTTGGTCATATAATACAACCCAAGAACCATGTCCTGAGAAGGAACGGTAACAGGTGCTCCATTCGAAGGGTTAAGTAGATTGTGCGATGCGAGCATCAAAATCTGAGCTTCAAGAATTGCTGCATTACCAAGAGGTAAATGAACAGCCATCTGGTCACCGTCGAAGTCGGCATTAAAACCGGCACAAACAAGTGGGTGCAATTGAATAGCTTTACCTTCAATCAATTTAGGCTGAAATGCCTGAATTGACAAACGGTGAAGAGTCGGAGCACGGTTTAACATTACCGGATGCCCTTTCATCACATTTTCAAGGATATCCCAAACAACAGGATCTTTGCGGTCAACAATTTTCTTTGCTGATTTAACTGTTTTTACAATTCCCCTTTCAATCAATTTACGAATGATGAACGGTTTGTAAAGTTCAGCTGCCATACCTTTGGGTATACCACATTCATGAAGCTGTAAGTTTGGACCAACGACAATTACAGAACGAGCAGAATAATCTACACGTTTACCTAGCAAGTTCTGACGGAAACGTCCTTGTTTTCCTTTTAAACTATCACTAAGAGATTTAAGAGCTCGGTTGTTTTCAGTCTTAACAGCATTCGATTTTCTCGAATTATCAAATAAAGAATCAACAGCTTCCTGAAGCATTCGCTTTTCATTTCGCAAAATAACTTCTGGAGCTTTAATTTCTATTAATCGTTTCAAACGGTTATTACGGATAATAACCCTACGGTAAAGGTCGTTCAAATCGGAGGTTGCAAAACGGCCACCATCCAATGGAACCAACGGACGTAAATCGGGTGGTATCACAGGAACTACTTTTACAATCATCCACTCTGGACGATTGAGCTGGGTACTTCCCCTGAAAGCTTCTACAACCTGAAGTCTCTTTAAGGCTTCATTTTTACGTTGTTGAGAAGTTTCTGTATTTGCTTTATGACGCAAATCATAAGACAATTCGTCGAGATCGATTCTTTCTAAAAGTTTATACAAACCTTCAGCGCCCATCTCGGCAATAAATTTATCAGGATGATCGTCGTCAAGAAATTGATTTTCCTTTGGTAAGGTATCAATAATGTCAATGTACTCTTCTTCGGTAAGGAAATCGAGATAATTAACACCATCAATTTTTTTGATACCCGGATTAATTACTACATAACGCTCGTAATAAATAATAGAATCAAGCTTTTTAGTAGGTAATCCTAAAAGGTAGCCAATTTTGTTAGGCAATGATTTGAAGTACCAGATATGAGCAACAGGAACAACAAGGGAGATATGTCCCATTCGTTCACGACGCACTTTTTTCTCTGTAACCTCCACTCCGCAACGGTCGCATACGATGCCTCGATACCGAATACGTTTGTATTTTCCACAGTGACATTCATAATCCTTAACAGGGCCGAAAATTCTTTCACAGAATAATCCGTCACGCTCAGGCTTATAAGTCCTGTAGTTTATTGTTTCAGGCTTTAAGACTTCTCCATGTGATCTTTCAAGAACCTCTTCTGGCGAAGCCAAGCTGATAGAGATTTTGCTAAAGCTACTCTTTACTTTATTTTCTCTTCTAAAAGCCATTTATTTTATATTATCGATTACAATTTATACTAAGAACTCCAAACAGGGAATTCGCTTAATCCATATTAACACTCAACCCTAAACCACGAAGTTCGTGTAACAAAACATTTAAAGACTCAGGAATACCAGGTTGTGGCATTGGATCGCCTTTAACGATTGCTTCATATGCTTTGGCTCGGCCTATTACGTCATCCGACTTAACAGTAAGTATCTCTTGTAGAATATGAGAAGCTCCAAATGCCTCAAGTGCCCAAACTTCCATTTCTCCAAAACGTTGACCACCAAATTGTGCTTTACCACCAAGAGGCTGTTGTGTAATAAGAGAATAAGGACCAATTGAACGAGCATGCATTTTGTCTTCAACCATGTGCCCAAGTTTCAACATGTAGATAATACCAACAGTTGCAGGTTGATCAAAAGGTTGCCCTGTTTCACCATCGTACAGAATTGTTCTTCCATAAGCAGGAACACCGGCCTTATCTGTGAATTCATTTATCTGCTCAAGTGTTGCGCCATCGAAAATTGGGGTTGCAAATTTAACTCCAAGTTCTTTGCCTGCCCAACCCAAAACAGTTTCGTAAATCTGACCAAGGTTCATACGAGAAGGCACACCCAGTGGGTTCAAAACGATATCAACAGGGGTTCCGTTTTCAAGGAATGGAATATCTTCATCGCGAACAATACGCGATACAATACCTTTGTTTCCATGTCGACCTGCCATTTTATCACCAATTTGCAGTTTACGTTTCTTCGCAATGTAAACTTTAGCCAATTGAATAATTCCTGCTGGCAGCTCATCTCCAATAGTAACATTATATCTCTCACGACGAACGACTGCTTCATACTCTTTGTATTTAACCACATAATTGTTTATGAGGTCATGAATCATATCGTTTTTGTCTTTATCTGTAGTCCATTTATTTGGATTAATTACCAGATAATCTAATTCCTGCAATTGTTTAATGGAGAACTTCACTCCTTTACCAATCATCTCTCCGCCGTAATAGTCTCTAACACCTTGCGATGTTTTGCCATTAATAAGTTGGAAAAGACGATCTTCAAGATCTGCTCTTAACGTTGCAATTTGGCGGTCAAAAGCTTCGTCTATTTGTTCAAGCATTGGTTTAGACGAAGTTCTTCCTTTCTTATCTTTAACAACTCGAGAGAAAAGCTTTTTATCAATTACAACACCGCTCAATGATGGTGAAGCTTTTAAAGAGGCGTCTTTAACATCGCCAGCCTTGTCTCCAAAAATGGCACGAAGCAATTTTTCTTCAGGCGAAGGATCTGATTCTCCTTTTGGAGTGATTTTACCAATCAGAATATCTCCAGGTTTAACAACTGCACCAATGCGGATCAAACCATTTTCATCGAGGTTCCGAGTAGCATCTTCACTTACATTTGGAATATCGGAAGTAAATTCTTCCATTCCACGCTTTGTTTCACGAACTTCAAGTGAATATTCGTCTATGTGTACAGAAGTAAAAATGTCTTCGCGAACAATACGCTCTGAAATAACAATTGCATCCTCATAGTTGTATCCTTGCCAAGGCATGAAAGCAACTTTAAGATTTCGACCTAAAGCAAGTTCTCCGCCTTGAGTAGCATAACCTTCAGTAAGAATTTGCTTAGGAACAACTCTATCACCCTTCTTAACTATCGGATGTAAAGTAATGCTTGTTCCTTGGTTTGTTTTTTGATATTTCGAAAGTTTATATGTTTTTGTATCTGGTTCGAAACTAACAAAACGCTGATCATCGGTCCTATCATAACGAACAACAATTTCATTTGCATCAACAAAGTCGATAACTCCATGATCTTCAGCAGTAATATGAACCCGAGAATCTGTTACAACTCTCTTTTCAAGACCAGTTCCAACAATTGGAGATTCTGGCTTAATTAAAGGTACTGCTTGACGCATCATGTTTGATCCCATCAAAGCACGGTTCGCATCATCGTGTTCAAGGAAAGTAATAAGAGAAGCAGCAATAGAGGCAATTTGGTTAGGACCAACATCCATTAACTGAACCTCGTTAGCTTCTGCAAGAGGATAATCTCCTTCAAGACGAGACTTGACTTTTGAATCAATAAATTTACCATCATCACCAACACGAGCATTTGCCTGTGCAATTATTTGGCCTTCTTCCTCTTCAGCAGTAAGATAAACAACACCTTCATCAGTCAAATCAACTAAACTATCCTTAACTTTACGGTAAGGAGTTGAAATAAAACCTAAGTCGGTAATTTTTGCAAATACACATAACGAAGAAATCAAACCAATATTTGGTCCTTCAGGAGTTTCAATAGGACAAAGGCGTCCATAATGAGTAAAGTGAACGTCACGAACTTCAAAGCCTGCACGTTCACGAGATAGACCTCCAGGTCCGAGAGCAGACATACGACGTTTGTGAGTCATCTCTGCTAAAGGATTTGTTTGATCCATGAATTGAGAAAGTGCATTGGTTCCGAAGAACGAATTGATCACTGATGAAAGTGTTTTGGAGTTGATAAGATCAATTGGAGTGAAAACTTCGTTATCACGAACATTCATCCTTTCACGAATTGTCCTAGCCATTCTGGCCAAACCAACACCAAACTGATTAAACATTTGTTCTCCTACAGTCCGGACACGACGATTTGACAAGTGGTCAATATCATCAACATCAGTTTTAGAGTTAACAAGTTGAATCAAATATTTTATAATCTCAATAATATCCTCGTTTGTAAGAACTCGAGTTTCAATATCAAGATCAAGATTAAGTTTCTTATTAATTCGATAACGGCCAACATTGCCAAGATCATACCTTTTCTCAGAAAAGAAAAGATTATCAATAACGTCACGAGCAGTTGACTCATCGGGCGGTTCAGCGTTTCTTAACTGCCTATAAATATGAAGTACAGCTTCTTTTTCAGAGTTACAAGGATCTTTTTGAAGTGTATTGTAAATAATTGCAAAATCCTGAAGATTAGCATCTTCTTTATGCAAAAGAATAGTTTTGGCTCCTGAATCAACAATCATGTCAACATGTTCATTATCAAGAACAGTTTCACGATCAATAATAACTTCATTTCGCTCAATAGATACTACTTCACCGGTATCTTCATCAACGAAATCTTCAACCCATGTTTTCAACACACGAGCAGCAAGTTTACGGCCAATAAGTTTTTTAATTCCAGCTTTAGAAACTTTAATTTCATCAGCTAAACCAAATATTTCTAGAATATCTTTATCTCCTTCGTACCCAATAGCACGAAGTAAAGTTGTTACGGGTAATTTTTTCTTCCGATCAATATAAGCATACATCACATTGTTGATGTCAGTAGCAAATTCGATCCAAGACCCTTTGAACGGAATAATACGCGCTGAATACAACTTTGTACCATTGGCATGCATACTTTGTCCAAAGAAAACGCCTGGAGAACGATGCAACTGCGAAACAATAACACGCTCAGCCCCATTAATAACAAACGTACCTCTTTCTGTCATGTAAGGTATCGTGCCTAAATAAACGTCTTGTACAACTGTATCGAAATCTTCATGCTCAGGATCGGTACAATATAGTTTCATTTTGGCTTTTAAAGGCACACTGAAAGTTAAACCCCTCTCAATGCATTCTTCAATAGAATATCTTGGTGGATCGATATAATAATCGATAAATTCAAGAACGAAGTTATTCCGAGTATCAGAAATTGGAAAGTTCTCAATGAAAACTTTGTATAACCCTTCTTCTTTACGAATTTCAGGCGTTGATCCAAGTTGAAAAAACTCAATGAATGACTTGATTTGAATTTCAAGAAAATCGGGGTATTCGAATGTGTTTTTCGATGATGAAAAACTAATTCTTTGATTTACAGTATTCAAAGACATTTAAATGATGTATTTATTGAACTTAAAGTTAAAACACAAAAAGGCTTAATCCCGGTTATACACCGGGACTAAACCATTCAACCCTTTTGGGGGGTTGTAGACCTTTTATTTAAGCTCAACTTCGGCTCCAGCTTCAACTAATTGCGCTTTTAGAGATTCAGCCTCTTCTTTAGAAACTTTTTCCTTGATGGCTTTTGGAGCTGCATCAACTACTTCTTTAGCCTCTTTAAGACCAAGGCCTGTCAATTCTTTAACCAATTTAACTACAGCAAGTTTCGAAGCACCACCTGATACTAAGATAACATCGAATTCAGTTTGAACAGCTTCTTCTGCAGGTTCAGCACCAGCGGCTGGGCCAGCAACAGCAACAGCTGCAGCAGCAGGTTCGATACCATATTCACTTTTCAAAATTCCTGCGAGTTCGTTTACTTCCTTAACAGTAAGGTTAACTAATTCTTCTGCAAGTTTTTTTAAATCTGCCATTGTAACAACGATTTAAAATGTTATAATTAATTTATTACTTTTTATCTGATAAAGTTTTAATAATCCCAGCGATTTTCTGTCCTCCGTTTGCTTGCAAAGCAGAGATAACATTTTTGGCTGGAGATTGAAGAAGTGCAACAATGTCTCCAATGAGTTCTTCTTTCGACTTAACATTAACTAATGATTCAAGTTGATTATCACCAACATAAACACATTCTTCAACAAAAGCCGCTTTCAATACCGGTTTACCTAATGCTTTGTTTTTCTTACGAAACTCCTGAATTAATTTAGCAGGAACATTACCAGTATTTGAGAACATCATAGAAGTATTGCCTTCTAGAACATCATAGAGCTCAGAAGCATCTTTATTAGAAGCTTCTAAGGCTCTTTTTAAGAGCGTATTTTTAACTACAATCAGTTTTACATCTTTCTGAAAACATATACGTCGTAAAACACTTGTTTTGTCTGCATTTAATTCAGAAATATCTGCCAGGTAAAAATGATTGTATGAATTGATCTCCTGAGTCAGGTTATCGATAACTATTTGTTTTTCTGATCTCTTCATAATTCACAATATTATTCCTGTGCAGTTTTTGGTTCTACTTGAATACCTGGGCCCATAGTGCTAGAGATATAAATACTTTTAATATAAGTACCTTTAGCAGCCGAAGGTTTCAACTTAACAATAGTGCCAATAAATTCATGAATGTTGTCTACTATTTTCTCAGCTTCGAAAGAAACCTTTCCAACTGAAGTATGAACAATCCCGTATTTATCAACTTTAAAATCGATTTTTCCTTGCTTTATTTCCTTGACAGCTTTGCCAACCTCCATGGTTACGGTTCCGCTTTTAGGGTTTGGCATCAAACCACGAGGACCAAGAATACGACCAAGAGGACCTAACTTACCCATAATTGGGGGCATTGTGATGATAACATCAACATCGGTCCAACCTCCCTTGATTTTCTCAAGGTAGTCATCTAATCCTACAAAATCTGCACCAGCGTCTTTAGCTTCCTGTTCTTTATCAGGTGTTACTAAAGCCAGAACCCTAACTTCTTTACCAGTTCCGTGAGGTAGTGAAACTACACCACGTACCATTTGGTTAGCCTTACGTGGATCTACACCTAAACGTACGTCGATGTCGACAGATGCATCAAATTTTGATGTTGAAGTTTCCTTCACCAATTTAGATGCTTCGGTTAACGAATAGAGTTTCCCCTTTTCAAGCTTTTCTAAAGCAAGTTTTCTATTCTTAGTAATTCTAGCCATTTTAATCAATAATTAAAAGTTTAATTAAATGGAGAATCACCAGTGATAGTAATCCCCATACTACGGGCAGTACCAGCAACCATTCTCATTGCAGACTCTAAAGTAAAACAATTCAAATCAGACATCTTGTCTTTTGCAATATCTTCTACTTGTTGCCAAGAGATTGATCCTACTTTTTTGACATGAGGCTCTGCTGAACCGCTCTTTACTTTTGCTGTTTCGAGAACTTGAATAGCCACAGGTGGTTGTTTTACGATAAAGTCAAACGACTTATCAGCAAAAACAGTAATGAGAACTGGAAGTACTTTTCCTGCTTGCTCTTGTGTGCGAGCATTGAAAAGCTTACAGAACTGCATAATGTTAACCCCTTTTGACCCCAATGCTGGTCCAACCGGTGGTGACGGGTTTGCCGCGCCACCCTTAATTTGGAGTTTGATAATTCCAGCAACTTCTTTAGCCATAACAAAAGATTAATTTTTGTTGTTTACTCCTTTTCAACTTGCATAAAGCCAAGTTCCAAAGGCGTTTTGCGACCGAAAATCTTTACCATTACTTTCAACTTCTTTTTTTCCTCATTGACTTCTTCAATAATTCCATTAAATCCGTTGAATGGCCCATCGATCACTTTAATTGTTTCACCTACTACAAAAGGAATTGTAAGTTCTTCATCGCTTACTGAAAGTTCATCCACTTTTCCTAAAATACGATTAACTTCAGATTGACGCATTGGAACGGGGTCACCGCCCTTTGTGTCACCTAAAAAACCGATAACATTTGTAACATTTCTAAGAATGTGTGATACCTCACCAACCAATGAAGCTTCCACAAGGAGATAACCAGGGAAAAAATTACGCTCTTTGCTTATTTTCTTACCGTTTCTAATTTGATATACCTTTTCTGTAGGTATAAGAACTTGTGAAACATATTCCTGGAGACCAGCAGATGCAATTTCACCTTCGATATATTCTTTCGCCTTCTTTTCTTTTCCCCCGATGGTTCTAAGAACATACCACTTTCTTTGGATTTCGCTCATTTTTGTTCTCCAAGTAGATTAATAAAATAGACTGTAAATAAATGTTAGTAGATTCTCAAAAATTAAATCTACTAAAAATATTACAAGTGCAATTATGATGGAAGCAATCATAACTATTATTGCGCTACTCTGTAGTTCTTTCCATGTTGGCCATGATACTTTATGAACCAACTCATTGTAAGATTCTTTAACGTAAGTTTTGATATTCATCACTTGTTAGTTATTTGTACGGATGGTAAGAATTGAACTTACTATTTATCCCCATTCTGGATTCATCCATATATATAGTCCCAAGTTTTAACGACTTGGGACTATTAAAGTTTATCTAATAAAAGAAATTAACCAAGAATTTCAGTAACCTGACCTGCACCTACAGTACGACCACCTTCGCGAATTGCGAAACGAAGACCAATGTTCAAAGCAACAGGGTAGATTAATTTTACATCGATAGAAACGTTATCACCTGGCATAACCATTTCGCGTCCTTCTGGAAGAATGATTTCACCTGTAATATCGAGTGTACGAAGATAGAATTGAGGACGATATTTATTGTGGAATGGAGTGTGACGTCCACCTTCTTCTTTTTTCAATACATAAACCTCAGCTTTGAAATCGGTATGAGGAGTAATTGTACCTGGTTTACACAAAATTTGACCACGTTTGATCTCTTTTTTGTCAACACCACGAAGCAACAAACCAACGTTATCTCCAGCTTGTCCATCATCAAGGATTTTACGGAACATTTCAACCCCTGTACAAACAGTCTTACGACCTTCTGCACCAAGACCAATTAATTGAAGTTCGTCTCCTGTATGAATTTTACCAGTTTCGATACGACCTGTAGCAACAGTACCACGACCAGTGATCGAGAATACGTCTTCAACTGGCATCAAGAATGGTTTATCAACATCACGTGGAGGCAGTGGAATCCAAGTATCACAAGCTTCCATCAATTCAAGAACTTTTTCTTCCCATTGAGGTTCGCCATTCAATGCACCTAATGCAGATCCTTGAATAACAGGAGTATTATCACCATCAAAACCATAGAAAGACAACAAGTCACGAATTTCCATTTCAACAAGTTCGAGGATCTCTGGATCATCAACCATGTCTACTTTATTCATAAATACAACCAATTTAGGAACGTTTACCTGACGAGCCAAAAGGATGTGTTCACGAGTTTGAGGCATAGGACCATCAGTAGCAGCAACAACAATGATTGCACCATCCATCTGAGCAGCACCTGTTACCATGTTTTTAACATAGTCGGCGTGACCCGGACAGTCAACATGCGCATAGTGGCGTGTAGCTGTTTGGTATTCAACGTGAGCAGTGTTAATGGTAATACCTCTTTCTTTTTCTTCAGGAGCATTGTCGATCTGGTCGAAAGACTTGATTTCGCAATATCCTTTTTTTGCTAATACCATTGTAATAGCAGCTGTAAGGGTTGTTTTGCCATGGTCAACGTGGCCAATAGTACCTATATTGACATGGTCTTTATCCCTTTTAAATGTTTCTTTAGCCATAACTCTAAAATATTAGATAACGTTAACTAATTTATTTTACATATATCATTTCGAGCCGATAGCGAGAATTGAACTCGCGACCTCATCCTTACCAAGGATGCGCTCTACCCCTGAGCTACATCGGCTTTTCTTGCGTTCAAATCTCAAATAAAAATCAAAATGAGCGGGAGAGGGATTCA